>CDZP01007411.1_pt1 | contig 25367 bp, 23 predicted proteins | sample 554941 | NCBI WGS metagenome assembly CDZP01 (sample SAMEA3182064, study PRJEB8094) | gut metagenome | biome: human; feature: gut; material: Stool; isolation source: human stools | place: Canada | collected 2013-01-28
TTGGCGCAAAAGCGCAGCTTTTTCGACAAGCTGACCGTGGCTGCAGCAGACGCTGCGGCCATGGTTTTTGCGGTTTCAGTTGGGAAGCTTCTGCGGCGCCAGCGCCGCGCGCCGGGCCAGTACGCCCCGGATGCACACGCAGTACACGGCGACGGAGGCCAGCGGCCCAAGCACATCGGAGATGGGCTCGGCGTAGAACACCGCGTCCGCGCCGAAAAACGCGGGCAGCGCGAACACCGCCGCGAAGTAGACGGCCTTGCGCCACAGCGAAAGCGGCAGCGCCAGCTTCGCAAGGCCCAGTGCCGTGAAGCCGTCCACTACCTCGTATTGCAGGCCCAGGGGAAGCAGCGCCAGCGTGCATACCTTGATGGTGTCGAACGCCTGGGCCGCCAGCGCTTCGTCGGTGGTGAACAGCCGCACGAACAACGGCCCGGCCAGCCGCGCGGCCAGCGTCATCACAGCCGTGAACACCAGCCCCAGCCCGAAAATGTACTTCTGCGCCTGCCGTACGCGCTCGGTGCGGTACGCGCCGTAGTTATAGCTTAAAATAGACTGCGTGCCCCCGGTGATGCCTCCCAGCGGCATCGTCACAACGAGCATGAAACTTTGGGCGATGGTGGCGCAGGTCACCAGAGCGTCGCCCCGCGCCGCGCCGCCGTAGTGCTGAAGCACGGCGTTCATGGCAATGATCATCACGTTGTCCAGCGCGATGATGATGAACGGCGAAAAGCCCAGCGTCAGCACACGCCTCATGACGGCCGCGGAATATCCGCCCCGTGTGATGCGGATGGGGGGCTTTTTGCCCAGCAGAAAGCGCACCGCATAAACGCAGCTTGCGAGCTGGGAGAGCACCGTGGCGATGGCCGCGCCGCGTACGCCGAGGCCGAAGGCGAAGATGAACACAGGGTCCAGCACGATGTTGAGCACCGCGCCCAGCACCACGGATTTCATGCCGTCGGCCGCGAAGCCCTGGCATACGATGAACTGGTTCAGGCCGGAGGCCAGCAGCGCAAAGGGCGTACCCAGCAGGTAAAGGGTGAAATAGGCCTCCGCATACGGGTAGGTGGCGTCGCTTGCGCCGAACAGCCGCAGCATCGGCTCACGAAAGGGCAGGATGGCGGCGGGCAGCGCCACCGAGAACACGCACAGCATCAAAAAGCAGTTGGCCAGAATGCCCCGCGCAGCATCGTCGTCGCCCTCGCCGCGCTTGATGCTGAGCAGCGGCGCGCCGCCAACGCCCACAAGAAACGCCACCGAGCCGACCATCGTCACCACCGGGCCGCATACGCCGGCGCCTGCCAGCGCCAGCGCGCCCTCGCCGGGGATCTGGCCGATGAAAATGCGGTCCACGATGCTGTAAAGCACAGAGATGAACTGCGCCAGCATGCTGGGCAGCGCGATACGTCCTACCAGCACGCCGATCCTTCCGCTGCCAAGGTCGTTTCCCGCTCTCATCGCTGCATCCTCCCGTCGCTTTGCGGCTCTGCGCCGCATACCGCACTCTATCATAGCCGATTTTTTTCTCCGAGGAAAGAGGTTTTTCAAAAAAGCCGCAAAAAACGGCCGCCGGAAAGGCCTTTCCGGCGGCCGTTTTGCATTGGAGCAGGGAAAAACACGCTCAGTCGTCCACGTCCAGCGCTTCCAGCCCCTTTTTGGCAACCGGCCTCGCATCACCGTGCCGCACGAACAGCATCGTGACAAAGCTGGCGAACACGAAGAAGGCGGCATAGGGAAACAGCGTGCGATAGCCCACATGCTCCATCAGAATATTGGAGAGGATGGGCGTGAAAATCTGCGCCGTCATGGACACAGTGTAATAATAGCCTGTGTACTTGCCCACGTCCGAGCCCTTGCTCAGCTCCACCACCATGGGGTAGCTGTTTACATTGATGAACGCCCAGCCCATGCCGGCCAGCGCGAAAAAGATGTACAGCAGCGGCGAGACGCTGTGGAAAAAGATGCCCGCAAAGAACGCAGTACCCAGCATCACGATGCCGATGAGGATCGTGCGCTTGCGGCCGATGCGCTGGGCGATCATGCCCACGGGCATATACGAGACGATGGCCGCGACGGTGCAGATCATCAGCACCAGGGCAAAGTTGCCCTGCAGCTCCTGTTCGGCGTAACGGCTGAAAGCCGAGGTGACGGCGTTGTAGCCGAAGAACCAGAAGAACACGCTGGCCAGGATGAACAGCAGGCTGCGGAACATGGGCCGCGGCATTTTGCCGCCCGCGTCCGTTACGCCTTCGTCCTCGTCGGAAGAGCCGGCGGCCCTGTCGGCGGCCTCGCGTTCAGCCACGCAGGCCGGTTCCCTGATCTGCCAGAACAGCACGGCCACACAGACGGCCATCACCAGCCCCAGCACAAGGAATACGGCGGAATAGCGGGGCGTATCCCCGGTGACGGGAAAGATCATCATCGTCAGCAGCATCAGCATGCCGCCCACGGCGCCCATCAGGTTGATGACGGCGTTGCCCTGGCTGCGCAGGGGCTTGGGTGTGACGTCCGGCATCAGGGCCACGGCGGGGCTGCGGTAGGTGGCCATGGCAATGAGCACCAGCCCCAGGCCGATGAAGAACAGCAGGGCGTTGTTCTGCTTCTGTGCTGCGGGCATGATGGCGAGGCACAGAAGCGCCAGGATGGTGCCGCCCAGTATGTACGGCATACGGCGGCCGATTTTCGTGCGGGTCTTGTCGCTCAGCTTGCCGAACAGCGGCAGCATGAACAGCGCCAGCACGTTGTCCATGGCCATCACGATGCCGATGTAGCTGTCGCGCACATGGAACGTGTCTTTCAGGATCAGGGGGATGACGTTGTCGTACACCTGCCAGAACGCGCAGATGGACATGAATGCAAGGCCCACGAAAAAGGTGCGTTTGTAATTCAGCTTCATCGGGAGAAGCCCCCTTTGTTGTTGTTGCTTTCATTGTAGCACGCCGGACGCCGTCCTGCCAAGGGAGCGCGCGCCCGGCTTTACAATTATTTTAAAAAAGAAAAGCCGGAAAGAGCCGGCTATGCCTCACGCTTCGCCGGGATACCGCACGCCCCACAGCGCCCGCAGCGCGTCCGCCGCGCGCAGCACGCGCAGCGTTTCGGCAGCGGGCAGGGCCGGGCATTCGGTGCGGCCGGCCGCCAGCGCCGCCGCCACGGCCCGCACCTCCGGCTCAAAGCCCGTGCCTGTGTTGTCAAAGCGGATGGTTTCCCGCGGCGCGTCCGTTCCCGTTCCGCCATACACCGTCATGGCCGTGGGGCTCCAAAGCGGGCTGTCAATCTCTATGCGTCCTCCGCCGCAGCAAACGGCGGCGCGGTGGGGCGCCGCACACCGGGCGCTCACGGCCAGCGAGGCGCACGCTCCGCCGGAAAAACGCAGAGAAATACTCTCCTCAATGTCCGCGCCCAGCCCGTTTTGAACGCACACGCCCCCAACCCGCTCCACGTCTCCCTCCAGTGCCAGGCATGCCAGCGTAAGCGCGTAAACGCCTATGTCCAGCAGCGCGCCGCCGCCCAGCGCGGGCTGCGCGATGCGGGGGATATCCGCCATGGCCTCACCCAGCACAGCCGTCACCAGGCGCGGCGCGCCCAGCCGCCCGTCCGCCAGCGTTTTGCGCAGAGCCTGCGCAAAAGGCAGCGTACGCGTCCACATGGCTTCCGCCAGCAGCAGGCCGCGCTCCCGCGCCAGGGCAAACAGGCTTTGCGCCTGGGCCGCGTTCAGCGTCAGGGGCTTTTCGCACAGCACATGTTTGCCCGCAAGCAGCGCCGCGCGGATGTGCTGTGCGTGCAGAGGATGGATGCTGCCGATGTAAACGACGTCCACGGCCGGGTCGGCCAGCAGCGCCTCATATCCGGCAAAGCTTTTTGCAAAGCCGTACCGCCCGGCCAGGGCTTGGGCCCGCGCGCTGTCCCGGGCCGCAATGGCGTAAGGCTGCACCTCCTCCCGCAGACTGTCCAGCGTGCGCGCCATGCGCCCGGCAATGTTTCCCGCCGAAAGGATCGCGAAATTCAGCATTGCTCCCCACCGCCCTTTGTGCCGCGCAGTATTTTTTCCATGGGCCTGCCCTTGGCCAGTTCGTCGATGAGCTTATCCAGATAACGGATCTTTTGCATCAAAGGGTCTTCAATGTCCTCCACCCGCACGCCGCACACCACGCCTTTGATCTCTGCGCCGGCTGGGTTGAACCGCGGCGCCTGCCCGAAAAAGGACGCCATATCCGTTCGCTGCGCAAGCTGCCGGGCAAGGCCGCCGGGCGTGTAGCCCGTCAGCCAGAGAATGACGGCGTCTACTTCATCCTGCGTGCGGCCCTTGCGCAACGCCTTCTGTACGTAGAGCGGGTAGATATCGGAAAAACGGGCTTTGAAAATGCGGTGCTCCGCCATAACGGCACGCTCCTTTTTTGCGCGGCCCGGGACAGGGCCGGCGCGTTCTTTCCTTATGGTAACACGCGGGCACGGCTGTGGCAAGCCGTCCGGCGGCTTGAACCACACCCCCGCCCGTGCTATAATACATTAAATACGGAACGGACCGTATGATTTTGAGCGCGGGGGAGAGTTCTATCATGCCGAAAACCGTCATTCCCGCCGGGTACAGGCCGGCGCTGGGGCTTTATGACACACAGAAGGCCATCGGCCTTATCAAGCAGATCTTCCTGGAAAAGCTGTGCGGCGCGCTGCATCTGAAGCGCGTGACGGCGCCGCTGTTCGTGGACCCGGCCACGGGCCTGAACGATGATTTGAACGGCGTAGAGCGCCCCGTCACCTTCGACGTGCCCGCGCTGGGGGCAAACGCCGAGGTGGTGCATTCGCTGGCGAAGTGGAAGCGCATGGCTCTGGCTCAGTATGATTTCCATGTGGGCAACGGTTTGGTCACAGACATGAACGCCATCCGCCGGGACGAGGAGATGGACAACCTTCACTCCATTTATGTGGACCAGTGGGACTGGGAAAAGGTCATCACCCGGGAGGAGCGAACCACCGAATATCTGAAGCAGACTGTGCAGAAGATCGTGGATGCGGTGTGCGGCACGCTGGATGAGCTGAAATGGCAGTTCCCCGCGCTGGAGCGCGTGCGGCTGTGCCGGGAAACGGCGTTTGCCACCGCGCAGGAGCTGGAGGACCAATGGCCTGCGCTCACACCAAAGGAAAGGGAAAATGCTTTTGCAAAGGCGCACGGCACGGTGTTCATCATCGGCATCGGCGGGGCGCTGCGTTCCGGCAGGCCTCACGACGGCCGCGCGCCGGACTATGACGACTGGACGCTGAACGGCGACCTGCTGTTCTGGAACGAAACCCTGGGCTGTGCGCTGGAGCTGTCCAGCATGGGCATCCGCGTAGACGCGGACGCGCTGGCACGCCAGCTCAGCATCGCGGGATGCAGGGAACGCGCGGCGCTGCCATTCCACAAAATGCTGTTAACGGATGAGCTGCCGCTGACCATCGGCGGCGGCATCGGCCAAAGCCGCCTGTGCATGCTGCTGTTGGGCAAAGCCCACGTTGGCGAGGTGCAGGTGTCGCTGTGGGACGGTGAAACGCGCGCCGCGTGCGCCGCAGCCGGTGTGCAGCTTCTTTGACAGCCCCGCAAAGGTGTTTGCCCGGAAAGGGTTATCTATGATGCAGCAAAACCACACAAACGGACGCCTGACGGACAGAGAGCGCACGCCGGCACGCCTGATCGCGCTGCGGGTGCTGTTCACGCTGTTTGCGGCGGGCACTGTCGTATTTATTTTTTCCAATTCCATGCAGAGCGGCACGGCCTCGGGCCTGCGCAGCGCCGCCGTCACCGAATGGCTCAACGGAGGGCTGGCCCGCGTGGGGGTCGGCTGGCGCTTTTCCGAGCGTCTGGTGCGCAAGCTGGGCCATTTCAGCGAATACGCGCTGCTGGGCTTCTGGCTGATGCTGTCCCTGCGGGTGTATACCCGGCGCATCCTCTCGCATATTTCGTGGCCTCTGTTTTTCGGCCTGCTGGCAGGCGTGCTGGACGAGGGGATCCAGATATTTGCGGATGGGCGCGGCAGCGACGTGCGGGATGTGGTGATCGATTTTTCCGGCGTCGTGTTTGGGCTGCTGGCAGCCCTGTTCCTGCTGCTGCTCGTGCGCATGTTCCATGTTCTGCGGGAAAGCAAAACGCCGCTTTAGGCGTGCTGACGCAAGAAAACCGATGTTTTCTGTGTCAACGCGCCCGTGACGCGGCGTTTTTTATTTGCAAGCGTAAAAACGGCGAAAGAGGGGGGCGCGGCCGATGAAGGCGGTGCTGTTTGCACTCAATGCGAAATACATTCATTCGTCGCTGGCGCCCTGGTGCCTGCTGGCGGGTGTGGAGGCCGCAGGCCCTGCGGGTGTTTGTGCCGAGGTGCGGGAGGGCACCGTCAATGAGCCGGAGCGGGACGTGCTGGCCCGCATTTTGGACGGGGAGCCGGATGCGGTGCTGTTTTCGTGCTATTTGTGGAACATTCGGGAAACGCTGCGTCTTGCCGCCGCTGTAAAGGCTGCGCGGCCGGGCGCATATGTAGTGCTGGGCGGCCCGGAGGTGAGCTACAACGCGGGGGAGGTTTTGGCGGAAAACCCGCAGGTGGATTATATCCTCTCCGGCGAGGGCGAACGCAGCGTGCCCATGCTGTTGGCGTCGCTGGCCGCCGGGCGGAAGCCGGAGGAGGAAGCGCCGCCCATCCCGGGGCTGTGCGCCCGGGGCTTTCTCTCCGCGCCCTGCGTGGAGGAGGGCGCGCCGCCCAGCCCGTATGCGCCGGCGTATCTGGAGAACCTGCGCGGGCGCATTGCGTATCTGGAGACCAGCCGGGGCTGCCCGTATGCCTGCGCGTTCTGCCTTTCTGGGCGGTGCGGCAAGCCCCGCTGGTTCCCGCTGGAGCAGGCAAAACGGAACATCCTGACGCTGGCGCGCTCCGGCGCGCACACCGTGAAATTCATCGATCGGACATTCAATGCAAACCCCGCCCACGCAAATGCCATTTTGGCGTTTATCCTGAAGCATTACGGGCGGGACATTCCGGCGGGCGTGTGCTTTCATTTCGAGCTTGCGGGCGATATCCTGCGGGAAGAGACCTTCGCGCTGCTGGAGCAGGCGCCGCCGGGCGCGTTTCAGCTGGAGATCGGCATGCAGTCGTTTTGCGAAAAAACGCTGGCCGCCGTGCGGCGCAAAACAGATACGGGCGTTTTAAAGCAGAACATCCGGCGTTTGGTTGCAATGGGGAATATGCACGTGCACATCGACCTGATCGCGGGCCTGCCCCATGAGGATCTGCGGACATTCGGTGAAAGCTTCAACACCGGCTATGCGCTGGGCGCACAGATGCTGCAGCTGGGTTTTCTGAAGCTGCTGCACGGCGCGGCCATGCGGGAGGAGCCGGAGGAATTCCCCTGTGTTTTTTCGGAAGACCCGCCGTATGAAGTACAGAAAACGCCCTGGCTTTTGCCGGAGGAGCTGGACGTGCTGCGCGCCGCCGAAGACGCGCTGGAGCGCTGCTACAACAGCGGGCGTTTTTTGGAAACGGCGGCTTACGCGATGGCGGCGGCAGGGCTTTCCCCGTTCGTTTTTTACTGCCGTTTGGGCGCGGCAGGCGCGCGGCACGGCACGGCGAATATTCCGCTGGATGATTACACCGCTTTTTTGTACAACTGGTGCGCGGCGCTGCCGGGCATAGACAAAGCCTGCCTGCGGGACGCGATGGTGCGCGACCGCCTTGCCACAAATTCCACAGGGCGTTTGCCGCAATGCCTGCATGTAACGGACGCTTTGCTGGGCCGCGCGGTGAAGCGGCTGGCACAAAACCCTGCCACTGCGCCCCTGCCCGGCGTGCGGCGCGGCGTGGCGCTTTTGTACGGCACGCGGCAGGTGGTGTTTGTGGATTACACACAGAAAAACCCCGTTACAGGGCGCTATCTTCTGCATACCCGTTCAATTGACAATCTCTTTACAGAATGATAGAATAAATAGAAATGATTGGGAACGGGGGAACGCATGCATGCCGGGGCTGAACGTGGGTTTTCGCATCGTGCAGGGCGCTTTGTTTTCTTTTCCCGCCGTTCTATTCCCGGCTTTTTAAACTTTTCCCGTTTTGGGAAAAGTTTTTTTTTGCCGTTTTGCTGTATTTGAGGAACAGAAAGGAGAATGGCTTATGCTGATTTGCAATGCCGTGCTCACGGATGCGGACGGTGCGCGTCCGGGCGATGTGCGCATTGAAAACGGCGTCATCACGGCCGTGGGCGAGGGCCTTTCCGCCGGCGGGGATACGGTGCTGGACGCAGGCGGCCGCACGCTGCTGCCTGCTTTCATTGACCTGCACTGCCACTTCCGCACGCCGGGCTTTGAGTATAAGGAGGATATCGACTCCGGCAGCCGGGCGGCTGCCCGGGGCGGTTACACGTTCGTCAACTGCATGGCGAACACAAGGCCTGTGTGTTCTTCCGCGGCCATTGCCCAGAGCATCATGGACGACGCCAGGCGCATCGGCCTGTGCGACGTGAACCAGTGTGTATCCATCACGAAAGACTTCGACGGCAAGACCACCGGCCATCTGCGGGCGCTGCCGCGGAACATCCGCTTCATCAGCGAGGACGGCAAAGGCGTGCGCGAGAGCAGGGTAATGTATGAGGCCATGCGGATCGCCGCCGAAAAAGGCCTGACGGTGATGAGCCACGCCGAGGATATGGACCTTTCCGCGCTGGATTACCGTCTGGCGGAAAACCTGGAGACGGCCCGCAACCTGTATCTGGCCCAGTCTACGGGCGCACGGCTGCACATGTGCCACGTTTCCACCAAAGAGGCGCTGGCCGATATCCTTGCCGCCAAGGCCCGGGGTGTGCGCGTCACCTGCGAGGTGACGCCCCACCACATCTGGTTTTGGGACAGCGATTTCCGCGTGAACCCGCCCATTCGGGCAAAAGAGGATGTGGAAGCGCTCATCGCGGCCATGCTGCGGGGCGAGGTGGAAGCCATCGCGACCGACCATGCCCCGCACACCGAGGAGGATAAGCGCGGCGGCGCGCCGGGCATGGTGGGGCTGGAGACAGCGTTCAGCGTCTGCTACACCAAATTGTGCCGGGAATACGGGATGCCGCTGGCAGACCTGAGCCGTTTGATGAGCCGCGGCCCGGCTGAGATACTGGGCCTGAACAAGGGGCTGATTGCCGAAGGATACGACGGCGACGTGGTGCTGGTGGAGCTGGGCGAGCCTTACACCGTGCGCCGGGAGGATTTTGCGGGCAAGAGCAAAAACACCCCATACGACGGCCTTTCGCTGTACGGCCGCGTGGCGTGCACCGTGAAGGCGGGCCGCGTCACCTATGGGACAATGGAAGCAATAGGATAAACACACAACAGGAGGACGTTATGCTGCAAGTAGACCGTTTGTATGAGGCCGTGGCCGAAAAAAGCCCCGTTTGCGTGGGGCTGGACACCGATTTTTCCTACATCCCCGCGGAGTGTGTGGACAAGACTCTCTCCAAGGGCGAGAACATCTTCCGCTTCAACCGGGATATCATCGAAGCCACGCGGAGCGTGGCGGGCTGCTTCAAGGTGCAGATCGCCTATTACGAGGCGCTGGGCCTGGACGGCATGCTGGCCTATAAATCCACGCTGGAATACCTGCGCCGGGAGGGCCTTGTGGCCATCGCGGACATCAAGCGCGGCGACATTGCCAAAACGGCCGAGATGTATGCCAAGGCTCATCTGGACGGCGAGTTCGAGGCGGACTTCGTTACGCTGGCGCCCTATATGGGGCTGGATTCCATCACGCCGTACACGAAATACATGACGGAAAAGGGCAAGGGCGTGTTCGTGCTGTGCCGCACCTCCAACCCCGGCGCGAAAGATTATGAATACGAAAAGCTGGCCGACGGCCGCCACGTTTATGACCTGGTGGGCGACAAGCTCAGCGCAATGGGCAAGGACTACATGGGCGCGCACGGCTATTCCTCGCTGGGGCTCGTCATCGGCGGCACACACATCGAAGAGGCGAAAGAGATCCGCGCCAAATACAGGGACAGCTTTTTCCTCATCCCGGGCTACGGCGCGCAGGGCGGCACGGCCGAGGACATCGCGCAGTATCTGGCGCAGGGCAACGGCGGTGTGGTGAACTCCAGCCGCAGCGTGCTGCTGGCCTATAAAAAACAGCCCGGAACGGCTTATGCCGAAGCCGCGTACAACGAATGCGTGCATATGAAGGAGGCCATTGCGGATGCCTGCAGCAAATTATAACGCCGCCGTCCTGGCAAACGGCGCGGCGGGCGAAAACGTGATGCTGCTGACGGCCCGCTGGGACGAAACCACCCCCGCGCCCGCGTGCGGCCAGTTTTACATGCTGCGCGCCTGGAAAGCGGAGGAAGCGCCGCTGCTTTCGCGCCCCATCAGTGTGCATCGTTTTGACAGAGAGAAAAAAGAGATTTCCTTTTTATATGAGGTCCGTGGTACGGGCACGCAGAAGCTGGCCGCGCTGCGGCCCGGGGACACCGTTGCGCTGACGGGCCCCTCGGGCCGTGGGTTTCCCGTGGACGGCACGTTGGGAGGCGCCGTCGCGCTGGTGGGCGGCGGCATCGGCACCGCGCCGCTGCTGCAGCTTGCGGCAGAGCTTGCCGCGCAGGGCGTGGACGTGGACCTTTATGCGGGCTTTCGGGACGAGCCGTACCGTGTTGACGCGTTCAGCGCTGCGTGCCGTTCGGTACACATCGCCACGGATTCCGGCCGCCACGGCCACCACGGCTTTGTGACGGACCTGCTGGACCCTGCGAAGTACACCGCCGTGTGTACCTGCGGGCCGGAGATCATGATGGAAAAGGTGGCCAAAATGTGTCTGCGTGCGGGCGTGCGCGTATATGTGAGCAGGGAGGCCAAGATGGCCTGCGGCGTGGGCGCGTGTCTGGGCTGCACCTGCAAGAGCAAAAACGGCGGCGTGTCTGTCTGCAAGGATGGGCCGGTGTTTGAAGGGAGCGTGCTGTATGAGCTTGACTGACGTTACCCTGTGCGGCAAAACGCTGTGCAGCCCGGTCATCGCCGCGTCCGGTACCTTCGGCTTCGGCGGCGAGTACGCGGGCATCGTGGACATGAAAAAGCTGGGCGGTATCTCCGGCAAGGGGCTGACGCTGGAGGGCAAGTACGGAAACGAGGGCGAGCGTCTGTGGGAGACACCTGCCGGGCTCATCAACTCCATCGGTCTGCAGAATCCCGGCGTGCGGCATTTCATTGAGTATGAGCTGCCCGGCATGAAAAAGCTTGGCCCCGCGGTGTTGGCGAATCTGGGCGGCAGCACCATCGAGACTTACGAGGAGGGCGCGCGGCTGCTGGATGAAACGAATGTGGACTTCATCGAACTGAACATCAGCTGCCCCAACGTGAAGGCGGGCGGAATCGCCTATGGCGTGAAAGCGGAAAGCGCGCGGGAAGTAGTGTCCCGCGTGCGGGCCTGCACGAAAAAGCCCCTTATCGTGAAGCTCTCTCCCAACGCGGAGAACATCACCGAAATGGCCCTTGCCTGCGAGGCGGCGGGCGCGGACGGGCTTTCCCTCGTCAACACGTTCCAGGCCATGGCCATTGACCTGGAAAAACGCCGCCCTGTATTCAACAATGTGTTTGCAGGGCTGTCCGGCCCGGCCATCCGCCCCATCGCCCTGCGCATGGTGTATCAGGTGTGCAGGGCCGTGCAGGTGCCCGTGGTGGGGCTGGGCGGCATTGCCACAGCCGGGGACGCGCTGGAGTTCATCATGGCCGGCGCGGCGGCCGTGCAGGTGGGCACCGCCAATTTCAGCGACCCGCGCGCCTGCGAAAAGATCACCGACGGCATCGCCGCCTGGATGCAGGGCCACGGTGTGCGCTCCCTTGCGGAGATCCGCGGCTGCGCGCAGGTCTAAGCCGAAAATACACAGATCTGATTGGAATAAAAAGGAGAATCCACATGAACGATGTGCTTGAAATATTGAAGTCCTGCGACGCGTTTCTGGAGGGCCACTTCCTGCTGTCCTCCGGCCGCCATTCCTCGGCCTACTGCCAGATGGCGTATCTGCAGCAGTACCCCGAAAAATGCACCGCGGCCATGAAGCCCGTGGCCGAAAAGCTGCGGGAACTGGACGTGGACGTCATCGTCGGTCCGGCCATGGGCGGCATCGTTTACGCCTACGAGCTGGCCCGCCAGACGGGCAAACGCGCTATCTTCACCGAGCGTGTGGACAATGTGATGACGCTCAAGCGCTTTTCCATCCGGCCGGGCGAAAAGTGCATCATCGCCGAGGATGTGGTGACCACGGGCGTGTCTTCTCTGGAGACGAAGCGCGTCATCGAGGAGGCCGGCGGCGAATGCCTGGGCATCGTGTGCGTGGTGGACCGCACCAAAGCGGACGCGCCCTCGCCCATTCCCATCCTGGCCAGCGCCGCCAAGCTGGACCTCCCCAACTATGCGCCGGAGGAATGCCCCATCTGCAAAGAGGGCAAGCTGCCGCTGGTGCATCTGGGCAGCCGTAAGATGAAAGAACAGGCCAGGCAGACGCTGTGAGCGCGCAGAGCTTGAAAAAAGGGGGAGCGCATATGAAAGCATATTTGCTGCTGGCGAACGGCATGGTGTTCGAAGGCCGGGCCTTCGGCGCAGCCGGTACCAGTGTGGGCGAGGTCGTGTTCAACACGGGCATGGTCGGCTACGAGGAAACCCTCACCGACCCCAGCTATTACGGCCAGATCATCACACAGACCTATCCGCTGGTGGGGAACTACGGCGTGAACGGCGAGGATGCCGAATCCGCGCGCATTTGGGCCTTTGGCTACATCGTGCGGGAGTTGTGCGGCACGCCGTCCAATTTCCGCTGCCAAAAAACGCTGGACGAATTTTTGAAGGAGCAGGGGATCATCGGCATCGCGGGCGTGGACACCCGCCGCCTGACGCGCATCATCCGCGAGAGCGGCGTGATGAACGGCGCGCTCACCACCGAATATAAGAGCGCGGACGCCGTGCGCGCCGACGCCGCTTTGATGGAAAAGATCAAAGCCTATACGGTGAAGGACGCGGTGGACAGCGTTACTACAAAATGTATGGAAACATTTAACGAAAACGGAAAGTACCATGTTGCGCTGTTCGATTTCGGCTATAAACGCAACATCCTGCGCAATCTTGTAAAACGCGGCTGCAAGGTGACGCTGGTGCCCGGACGCACCACCGCGGCCGAGCTTGCGGCGCTGGAGGTGGACGGCGTGATGCTCTCCAACGGCCCGGGCGACCCGGCCGAAAATGTGAAGATCATTGAAAACCTGAAGGAGATCGCGGCGCTGGGCCGGCCTGTTTTCGGCATCTGTCTGGGCCACCAGCTCATGGCTCTTGCCACGGGCGCGAAAACGGAAAAGCTGAAATACGGCCACCGCGGTGTGAACCAGCCGGTGACGGATTTTGCCAAGGACCGCACGTTCATAACCAGCCAGAACCACGGCTATGCCGTTGTGGCCGGTACCGTGGACCCCGCCGTGGCCGAGGTGAGCCATGTAAACGCCAACGACGGTACCACCGAGGGCATCCGCTATAAAAACATCCCCTGCTTTACGGTGCAGTTCCACCCGGAGGCCTGCGGCGGCCCCAGGGACACAGAATACCTGTTCGACGATTTTGTCGCCATGATGAAAGGAGGCTGCTGAAATGCCAAAGGACCCGTCTATCAAAAAAGTGCTCGTCATCGGCAGCGGCCCCATCATCATCGGCCAGGCCGCCGAGTTCGACTACTCCGGCACGCAGGCGTGCCGCGCGCTGAAAAGCGAGGGCATCGAGGTGGTGCTCGTCAACTCCAACCCCGCCACCATTATGACGGACCCGGACATCGCGGACCGCGTGTATGTGGAGCCGATGACCCTGACGGTGCTGAGGCGCATCATTGAAAAGGAAAAGCCGGATTCCATCCTGCCGAACCTGGGCGGCCAGACGGGCCTGAACCTGGCCATGGAGCTGGCCCGCAGCGGTTATCTGGAGCAGACCGGCGTGCGCCTGCTGGGCGCGAAGCCCGACACCATCGACCGCGCCGAGGACCGCCAGCTCTTCAAGGACACCATGGAGAAGCTGGGCGAGCCGGTTATCCCCTCCAAGGTGGTGGAGAGCCTGTCCGACGCGCTTGCGTTCGCGGGCGAGATCGGTTACCCGGTCATCGTGCGCCCGGCGTTCACCATGGGCGGCACGGGCGGCGGCATCTGTGAGACCGTGGAGGAGCTGCACGAGATCGGCACCAACGGTCTGCGCCTTTCGCCCATCCATCAGGTGCTCATTGAAAAATGCATCTCCGGCTGGAAGGAGATTGAATACGAGGTCATGCGCGACGGAAAGGGCAACGTCATTACCGTCTGCAATATGGAAAACTTTGACCCCGTGGGCGTTCACACCGGCGATTCCATCGTCGTGGCGCCCAGCCAGACGCTCTCCGACAAGGAATACCAGATGCTGCGCACCTCGGCGCTGAATATCATCACCGAGCTTGGCATTGAGGGCGGCTGCAACTGTCAGTTTGCCTTAAAGCCAGACAGCCTCGAATACGCCGTCATCGAGGTGAACCCCCGCGTGTCCCGCTCCTCGGCGCTGGCCAGCAAGGCTACGGGCTATCCCATCGCCAAGGTGGCCGCGAAGATCGCTATCGGCTATTCGCTGGACGAGATCACCAACGACGTCACAGGGCAGACCTGCGCCTGCTTCGAGCCCGCGCTGGATTACTGTGTGGTCAAGTTCCCGAAATGGCCGTTCGACAAATTCGTATACGCCAAGAAATCCCTGGGCACGCAGATGATGGCCACGGGCGAGGTGATGGCCATTGCCAACAGCTTCGAACACGCCTTCATGAAAGCGGTGCAGAGCATCGAGCTGGGGCTGGAAACGCCCACGCTGGAAACGCTGTCTGCGCTGACGGACGAAGAAGTGGTGGAAAAACTGCATGTGTGCGATTCCGACCGCTCTTTTGTTGTGTACGAGGCCATCAAGCGCGGCGTGTCGTTTGAGACGATTTACAATATCACTAAAATTGACCCGTGGTTTTTGGCAAAGCTGCAAGGGTTGGCCGAAACAGAGCTTGCGCTGGCCGGGCTGCGAGGCGGCATACTGACGGAAGAGCTGTACCGCACCGCAAAAATGCAGGGCTTCCTGGACAAGACCGTGCTGCGTCTGACGGGACTGGATGCGCTGCCCTGTGAAAAGCTGCGCGCGTCCTATAAGATGGTGGACACCTGCGCGGCCGAGTTCAGTGCGAAAACGCCGTATTTCTATTCCACTTTTGACGAGGAGAACGAAGCGGCGCAGTTTATCGCGGAACACCCCTCCGACAGGAAAAAGGTGCTGGTGTTCGGCAGCGGCCCCATCCGCATCGGGCAGGGCATCGAGTTCGATTATTGCAGCGTGCACTGCACATGGGTGCTGAAAAGCCACGGCTGCGAGGCTGTCATCGTCAACAACAACCCCGAGACCGTCTCCACGGACTTCGATACCGGCGACCGTTTGTATTTCGACCCGCTCACGGAAGAAAGCGTGGAGCATATCATCGCCACGGAAAAGCCATGGGCCTGTGTGGTGCAGTTCGGCGGCCAGACGGCCATCAAGCTGACAAAACACCTGACAAAGCTGGGTGTGAAGATTCTGGGCACCAGTGCGGACGCCATCGACGAGGCGGAGGACCGGGAGCGTTTCGACGCGCTGCTGGAAAAGTGCGGCATTCCGCGCCCGCAGGGCCACACGGTGTTCACCTGTGAGGAGGCACTGGCCGCCGGCGCACAGCTGGGCTACCCGGTGCTGCTGCGTCCGTCCTACGTGCTGGGCGGACAGAATATGATCATCGCCTACAATGAGAACGATGTGAGGGAATACATGGCCATCATCACCAGCCATGTGGATATGTCGAACCCGGTGCTGGTGGACAAATACCTGATGGGCACCGAGTGCGAGGTGGACGCCATCTGCGACGGCGAGGACTTCCTCATTCCGGGTATGATGGAACACATCGAGCGTGCGGGCATCCATTCGGGCGACTCCATCTCGGTGTATCCGCCGCAGAACCTCAAGCAGAAGATCAAGGGCACCATTGTGGATTATACGGGCCGTCTGGCCCGCGCGCTGAACGTGGTGGGCCTGATGAATATCCAGTTCGTGGTATACAACAACGAGGTGTTCATCATTGAGGTGAACCCCCGTTCCAGCCGCACGGTGCCGTACATCAGCAAGGTGACGGGCGTGCCCATGGTGGAGCTGGCCGTGCGCTGTATGCTGGGCGAAAAGCTGCGGGACATGGGCTATGGCACGGGCCTGTATCCCACGGGCGATTACTGCGCCGTAAAGGTACCGGTGTTCAGTTTCGAAAAGCTGCACGATGTGGACACCCAGCTGGGGCCGGAAATGAAATCCACCGGCGAGGTGCTGGGCATCGACAAAACCTTTGAGGACGCGCTGCTCAAGGGCCTTGTGGGCGCGGGCTACAGCCTGCGGCAGCCCACGCCGGGCAAATGCGTTATCCTGACGGTAAAGGACGCGGACAAGCGCGAGCTGGTGGACATCGCCTGGCAGCTTAAGGATATGGGCTACAAGCTGTACGGTACATCCGGCACGGCGTACTATCTGGGCCAGAACATGGTGGCCTGCAACGAAGTGCGCAAGCTCAGCGAAGCGCGGCCCAATATCATGGATCTGTTCGAGAGCGGGCTTGTGGACTATGTGATCTCCACGTCCTCAAAGGGCCGCATCCCCTCCCACGACAGTGTAAAGATGCGCCGCAAGGCGGTGGAGCTTTCCATTCCGTGCCTGACGGCCATCGACACGGCGCAGGTGCTGGTGAAATGCCTGCGCAGCGGCAAAACGCTGGCGGATGTGGACCTGGTGGATATTTCGACCATTTGAAAAAGAAAAAGGACCCGCGTCAGCGGGTCCTTTTTTTGTGTTTTATAAAACTGCACCGAAAACAGGCTGCTCAAAATGGGCAAGTATTTCATTGACATCGTGCAGGTCATAAATCGGATGTTCAATGCAGAACAAAATGATAATATCTCGAACCATGCTCTGGGAAAGGGCGTGCCCGGCGGAAGCAAGCATTTCTTCAGTTTGCTCTTTGGATAAATGAAGCGCCAATGATAATGCCAGCGCTGTTTGCTTGGAAGGATGATAATTCGGGTTGGAACGGATTTTGGAGAACAGACGGCGGTCGATACCGGCGCGGCGGTAAACATCCGTATCGGCAAGTTCCATATTGTCGATATACCCGAACAGAAGGGTGTGGAAACTGGGTTTCAGCTCGTTGGCGACAAACTGTTCCAGTTTCCGTCCCTCGTCCGCTTCGCGATTGTTAAGAGACCGAGGATGTCGTCAAAATATGAAGTGTTATCATCTTCTTCGCAGTTTGGACAGGCCAGAGGCATTGATGGGGCTGCACCTCTAAAGACAGGGGCCTTTGGAACAATTTCGGACTGCGGGTCATTTTCCAGCAGCCCTTTTTGCCTCAACAGTTCTTCTAGCTCGGATAGGAGCTGGGGGTGCAGCATATGGATTCCTCCAATTTGTCGCCGTAGCAGCGACCAAATTTTTTTATGGGAAGCTAAAATAAAAACAGAAAGCTGTTTGGGGGAGATACATGGCAATGAGTAGAGAAATTATTTTTTTGCTTGACAGGAGCAGCAACATGGCAGGAAAAGAAGCAGAAGTTATCGCGGAATATAATGCATTTCTTTTACAGAATGGGCGGGGAGATTACAATGTTACGACAGTATTGTTTGACGACCAATATGTACTGTTGTATTATTGCCTTCCCATCGGTTATGCACAGCTTTATCCCGAGCAGTATTACGTGCGGGGTGCTTGTGCGTTGTACGATGCGATTGGCCGCACTATAACAACCGTCAATGCCTGCCATGCGCAGCTTGCAGAGAGCAAGCGCCCCAAGACCTATCTGTTCATCAGGACGAATGGAGGGGACAATGCCAGCCTGACCTATACGAAAAAAATGATTTGGGAGATGCTGGAGCGGCAGCAGCAAAAGTGTGGATGGGAGATATTTTTCGTTGGCTGCGATGTACAGACGGCGTTGGCGGCGGCACCCACACACAAAGGCATCAACGGTGCGGAGGACAGCCAGGATGATGATTACTTTGATATACTGCGAAGGCTGCTGGAAAGAAGAAATTTTTCGAAGGAGGAATAATTTCAGTATACAAGAAATATAAAAAATTTCAATATGAGCCCCGTCGCGTTGATACGCGCGGGTTTCTTTTTTCAACAGGATATGATATACTGAATTTTGTATGAAAAAGAACGGAATTGAAAATATGTGTTGCAGGAGCGAAGCATGAATTACAGCGAACTGAACGTGCCCGAGCAGATCCACAAGGCTGTGGAGCGCATGGGCTTTACCGAAATGACCGAAGTACAGGAAAAGGCGATCCCCCCTATGATGGAGGGCAAGGACATCATCGCCAAAGCGCCCACGGGCACGGGTAAAACCTGCGCTTTCGGCATCCCGCTCATTCTCGGGCTGGACCAAAGCCGGAATTACCCGCAGGCCGTCGTCATGGCGCCCACGCGGGAGCTGGCGCAGCAGATCACCGAAGACCTGCAGGACCTGGCGCATTTTTATCCGGACATCCGCGTCGTCACCGTCTACGGCGGCGCGAATATTCAAAAGCAGATCGAAAAGCTGAAAAAGGGCGCGCAGATCGTCGTGGCCACACCCGGCCGCCTGCAGGACCACATGAACCGCCGCACCGTGGACCTTTCCCACGTTACCACCGTGGTGCTGGACGAGGCCGACGAGATGCTCAACATGGGCTTTTACAAGGATGTGCGCAAAATTCTGGACCAAATCAAATCCCGCCAGCGTTTGGCAATGTTCAGCGCCACCATCAGCCGCGAGGTGATGGACATCGGCTGGCTGTATCAGCGGGACGCCGAAGAAATCACCGTGCAGCCTGTGGAGGATTCCGCGCCCAGGATCGACCAGTACCTGGTACTGACGACAGGCCGCAACAAGCTGGCGGACATGGCGGAGATCATCGTACAGAAGGGTTACAAGCGCGTGATGGTGTTCTGCAACCAGAAATACACCACCGCTATGCTGGCGAACCAGATGGCCCGGCTGAATTTTGTGGTGGACTGCCTGCACGGAGACCTTTCCCAGGCGGAACGCAACAAAATTATGGGCGAATTCAAAGCGGGCAATATCGCTGTGCTGGTGGCGACAGACGTGGCCGCCCGCGGCATCGACGTGTCCGAGGTGGACGCCGTGTTCAACTACGATGTGCCGGACTCCAACGAATATTACACGCACCGCATCGGCCGCACAGGGCGCGCGAAGCATACGGGCGAGGCCTATGTGCTGTACACGAAGGAAGAGCACAAGCGCGTGCGCGACATGCTGCGCTACACCCGCAACACCGCCACACCCATTGCTTTCGATGAGAACCGCAGCATCATCCCGGGCACGTTTTAAGCCCGGAAAACAGATTATAAAAGCCGCCCCATATCTCATGGGACGGCTTTTATTTTACTGAAAACAATGCGCTGATCTCTACTTCAAGACTTCGGGCGAGCGCATAAACCTCTTTGTCAGAAACCGAACGGGTCTGGCCCTCCAACTTTGATAAACTGGAATAGCTGATATCAGCACCAAAGGTCTGCATTTTAGCCATCAACGCTTTTTGTGTAATACCCTGTTCAAGGCGGAGCCGGGTGACGGTCGCGCCGACAATATTTTTATCACCCAGTGGTGCCACACGTTCCCGCATCTGCCGCTCTCCTCTTTTTGATTCTTTAACAGAATTATAAGGAGAAAACAACTTGATATAATTCCAAAAAAGAATGATGCTGAAATAAAAAGAAACGGAGTGAAAACGATGGAGCGACAGATGGATGCGTTGGGGAGGATCGTACTGCCTGCAGGTTATCGCAAACAAAAAAATCTTCAAGCGGGAGATGTTCTCTGCGTGGATGAGCAAGAGGGAAAACGGATGATTTATCCCAGAAAAGCGCGGTGCGCACTATGTGGTGGAAAAAAGAGCTTCTTTCCCATGGGAGACATACTTTATGTGAAGCCTGTTGGAAAGAACTGCATACATAATTGTATATCTGCCCCAAAATTGACAAAAGGCGCTGCCGCTTGCGCGGCAACGCCCTTTGCCAGTATAGGAGAATAAGGAAAAGGTTCCGTGCCCCGTACCGGACGGAACCGGTACGGGTTCAGTTTACGCCGAACAGAAGATCTGCGTAAGTGGGGAAGGGCCAGTAGTCTTTCCCCGTGGCAAGCTCCAGCGCATCAGCCACCGCGCGCAGCTCGGCCATCTTCGGCAGCACCCTGTCTTTGTAGCAGGCGGCCTCCTGCAGGCTGTCGCCGCGGGAAGCGCCGTCCACGGCGGCCTGCAGCTCGTCGATTTTTTCCACCAGCATGTCGGCCCCGGCTGAGAGCTTGGCCAGCAGCGTTTCCTCAGCGCGGGTGGAAAGGGCGGAGGACAGTGCCTTTTTGCTGCAGGCGGTATCGGCAAGGTCGCCCATGTAGGCGGCTACCGCCGGGACGATCTGTTTTTTGGCCATATCCAGCATGGTCAGCGCTTCAATGTGCAGCGCTTTGGTGTAGTTTTCCAGGCTCACTTCATAACGGGCGCGCACCTCAGCCTCGCTGAAAATGCCGAATTCCTCAAACAGTTCGATATTTTTTCGTTCCAACACACAGGGCAGCGCGTCTACGGTGGATTTCAGGTTGCACAGGCCGCGCTTTTCCGCCTCTTGTTCCCATTCATGGCTGTAACCGTTGCCGTTGAAGATGATGCGCTTGTGGTCGCGGATGGTGCGCTTCACCAGTTTGATAACGGCGGTGTCGAAATCCTCCGCATTCTCCAGCTCGTCGGCATAGCCTTTCAGCTCTTTGGCAACTGCGGTGTTCAGCACGATGTTTGCGTCAGCGATGCTCATGGCGCTTCCCGGCATGCGGAATTCGAATTTATTGCCGGTGAACGCGAACGGAGAGGTGCGGTTGCGGTCGGTCGTATCCTTGGAGAACGTGGGCAGGATATCCACACCCAGCTCCATGCGCGTTTTGGCCGGGGCAATGTAGTCCGCGCCGGAGGCGATGGATTCAATGATGGCTTCCAGCTCCTCGCCCACAAAAATAGAGATGATGGCCGGCGGCGCTTCATTGGCGCCCAGACGATGGTCGTTGCCCGCGGAGGCGACGGTCACACGGAGCAGGTCCTGATACTGGTCCACAGCCTTGATTACGGCCGCGAGGAACAGCAGGAACTGCAGGTTTTCCATGGGCGTTTTGCCTGGGTCCAGCAGATTTTCCGTGGGTGTGGAGATGCTCCAGTTGTTGTGCTTGCCGCTGCCGTTCACGCCGTCGAAGGGCTTTTCATGCAATAAGCAGGCCATGCCGTGGCGTGTGGCAACGCGCTTCATCATCTCCATAGTGAGCTGATTGTGATCCACGGCGATATTGGTGGTCGAGAAAATGGGCGCCAGCTCATGCTGGGCGGGGGCCACCTCATTGTGCTTCGTTTTGGCTGCGACGCCCAGCTTCCACAGTTCGTCGTCCAGCTCCTTCATATAGCCTGAAACACGGGGCTTGATGACACCGAAGTAGTGGTCGTCCAGCTCCTGCCCCTTGGGGGGCATCGCGCCGAACAGTGTGCGGCCGCACAGGCGCAGATCCTCGCGCTGGAGGTACTGCTCCCTGTCCACAAGGAAATACTCCTGCTCCGGCCCTACGGTGGTGGAGACCTGAGGCACCGTTTTGCCGAACAGCTTTAAGATGCGGCAGGCCTGCGTGCTGATGGCGGACATGCTGCGCAGCAGCGGCGTCTTTTCGTCCAGCACCTCGCCGGAATAGCTGCAGAACGCGGTGGGGATGCACAGCACCTCGTCCTTGACAAAGGCGTAGGAGGTGGGGTCCCAGGCGGTGTAGCCGCGGGCCTCGGCCGTAGCGCGCAGGCCGCCGGAAGGGAAGCTGGACGCGTCCGGCTCGCCCTTCACAAGCTCCTTGCCGGAAAACTCCATAATAACGCGGCCGTCTTTGGTGGGGCTGATGAAGCTGTCGTGCTTTTCACTGGTCACGCCCGTCAGCGGCTGGAACCAGTGGGTATAGTGCGTGGCGCCGTGCTCAATGGCCCAGTCCTTCATGGCGTTGGCCACCACGTTGGCTACTTCCACGTCCAGCGGCGCACCGCGCCGGATCGTCTCATGCAAAGATTTATAAGTCGCGCTCGGCAGGCGCTCTTTCATCACGTGGTCGTTGAATACCATGCTGCCGAAAATTTCCGTAGTCGTCGCTGCCATACTCCCTTACTCCTTTTCTCCGGTGTATTTTGTATACTTTCCCTGCGGACAGCCTCTGCCTGCCTGAATGCAGACAAAAAAGGCGCTGTGGACAAAACCGTCCACAGCGCCTTTGCTGTTCTATGGCCCAAATCATACACCTCCGGGCGGCGGCTGTCAACGCTTTTTTCGAAATTTCTGTCCGCACCGGACATTTCTGTTGCTTTTTACCATCGCGTCCGCCGTTCAAAAACAGCTTTTGTGAAAACAGACAAAGTCGTACGCGGCACGTTGACATTCTGCATAAAGTTTAATATGATAAAAATGAACAAAGACGTTCGCCAAGGGGCTGGTGCCCCCTGGCGGGCGTTTTTTGTTTTTCCGGCGGCTGCGCCGCGCGGAAAAGCACTGAGGGGTGCTTTGAATAGGAGAACCGCGGGGCGGTACGGACCGCCCCGCGGGGAAACGGGAAAGGGAATGGTGTTTATGCTGAAAGAAGGAGAGGTACGCATCCCGTCGGGCTGCGCCATATCGGGCGTGTTCCACAAGGACGGCCGCCGCGAAAACGGCAGCGGCATCGTGGCCGGCATCGCGGCCATGCACGAGCGCTCCAACGGCCTGGGCGGCGGGTTTGCCGGGTACGGCATCTACCCGGAATACCGGGAGCTGTATGCATTCCATGTGTTCTACGACACCGTAGACGCCCAGCACGCGGCCGAGGCGAGGTTGCTGCAGGACTTCGATGTGGAAAGCAGCGGCACGCTGCCCACGCGCCCCATTGCGGCCATCCGGGACGCGCCCAGCCTTATGCGCTATTTTGCCGCGCCCAAGCCTCAGACGCTGCTGGACTCCAAGCTGGACGAACGGGAGTTCGTGGTGCGGTTCGTCACGCGGGTAAACCGGGAGATCGGCGGCGCATATGTGTTTTCCTGCGGCAAAAATATGGGCGTATTCAAGGCCGTGGGTTACCCGGAGGACGTGGGGGAATTTTACCGTCTGGAGGAATACGAGGGCTACGCATGGACGGCCCACGGCCGTTACCCTACCAATACGCCGGGCTGGTGGGGAGGTGCGCATCCGTTTTCCATTCTGGATTATTCCGTGGTGCACAACGGCGAGATCTCCAGCTATGACGCAAACCGCCGCTTTATCGAGATGTACGGATATAATTGCAGCTTGCTCACGGATACCGAGGTGATTACCTATATCATTGATTTCCTGGTACGGCGCAAGGGCCTGACGCTGGAAGAAGCGGCCGGCGTTATCGCCGCACCGTTCTGGAGCACCATCGAACAGATGCCCGAAGCGCAGCGGGAACGGCTGGCCTACCTGCGGGAGACCTTCGCGTCCCTGCTCATCACAGGACCATTCTCCATCCTGCTGGGCTTCACGGGCGGCATGATGGCGTTGAACGACCGCCTCAAGCTGCGCAGCATGGTGTGCGCTGAAAAGGGCGAGGCCGTGTATTTTGCCAGCGAGGAGTGCGCCATCCGCGTGATGGAGCCGGACGTTGAAACGCTTTGGGCGCCCCGGGGCGGCCAGGCCGTTGTTGTGCGCCTGAACGACGGCGTGACAGTGTAGGAAAGGGGAGAATGGGAAAATGTACGCGGATTTTATCTATCCGGAGTACGAGGTGGTGCGCAACTACCAACGCTGCATCGCATGCCGTGCATGTGAGCGCCAGTGCGCCAACGAGGTGCACCGCTATGACGCCGATGAACAAATGATGACGGCGGACGACGCGAAATGCGTCAACTGCCACAGGTGCGTGAGCCTGTGTCCCACCCGGGCGCTGAAGATCGTGCGCACCGACCACACGTTCAAGGAGAACGCAAACTGGACGAAGGACAATATCCAAAACGTATACCGCCAGGCGGCCACGGGCGGCGTGCTGCTTTCCAGCATGGGCAACCCGGAACCGCTGCCCGGCTACTGGGACCGTATCCTCATCAATGCCTCCCAGGTGACGAACCCGCCCATCGACCCGCTGCGCGAACCCATGGAGACGCGGGTTTTCCTGGGCAAAAAGGATATGGAGATCCGGCGGGATGAAAACGGTGCCATCGTACCGAAAAAAACGCCTCATATCGAGCTGGCCGTGCCGATCATGTTCAGCGCCATGAGCTATGGGTCCATCAGCTACAATGCCCATGAATCTCTGGCGCGGGCGGCCACGGAGCTGGGTGTGTGCTACAACACCGGCGAGGGCGGCCTGCATGAGGATTTTTACCGTTACGGCCCCAACACCATCGTGCAGGTGGCGTCCGGCAGGTTCGGCGTACACAGCGAATACCTGAACGCAGGCGCGGCTGTGGAGATCAAGATGGGGCAGGGGGCAAAGCCGGGCATCGGCGGGCATCTGCCCGGCGCGAAGATCGTGGGCGATGTGGCCCGCACGCGCATGGTGCCCGAGGGAGCGGACGCCATCAGCCCCGCGCCGCACCACGACATCTATTCCATCGAGGACCTGCGCCAGCTCGTCAACAGCCTGAAGGAAGCCACCCATTATGAAAAGCCCATCATTGTGAAAATAGCCGCCGTACACAATGTGGCGGCCATCGCCTCGGGCATTGCGCGCTCGGGCGCGGACATCATTGCCATCGACGGCTTCCGGGGCGGCACGGGCGCGGCGCCCACCCGCATCCGGGATAATGTGGGCATCCCCATCGAGCTTGCGCTGGCGGCTGTGGATTCCCGCCTGCGGGCGGAGGGCATCCGCGGAGATGTGAGCCTGGTGGTGGGCGGCTCCATCCGCTCATCGGCGGACGTTGTCAAAGCCGTGGCGCTGGGAGCGGATGCGGTATATATCGCTACCAGCGCACTGCTGGCATTGGGGTGCCACCTGTGCCGGACCTGCCAGTTGGGCCGCTGCAACTGGGGCATCGCCACCCAGAGGCCGGACCTTGTCAAGCGGCTGAACCCGGACCTGGGCGCCGCGCGGCTGGTGAACCTCGTCACCGCCTGGCAGCATGAAATCAAGGAGATGATGGGCGGTATGGGGATCAACTCCATTGAGGCGCTCAAGGGCAACCGCCTGATGCTGCGGGGGGTGGGAATGACAGAAAAAGAGCTGGAAATCCTGGGGATTTCTCACGCCGGCGAATAGTATTTTCCCCTTCTGTATGGTATAATAACCCCAAAACT
>CDZP01005784.1_pt1 | contig 24276 bp, 21 predicted proteins | sample 554941 | NCBI WGS metagenome assembly CDZP01 (sample SAMEA3182064, study PRJEB8094) | gut metagenome | biome: human; feature: gut; material: Stool; isolation source: human stools | place: Canada | collected 2013-01-28
ATATTATATTTATTATAAAATACGTGCTAAAATAAAGTCAACCGCCGCTCTGCGGAATTCAAAAAAGGAGGACTGCCCTGTGATGGACAGAGAATTTTGGATGGGACCCAGTTTTCCCCAGCAGCCCCGAGAACTGTTGAACCGCTTGAAATCCTATGGTGTCTGCGTGGTGGCAGATGCCCTGAAGGGCTTTAACGCCATGAACGGCTCTATTCAGCCGGTGGTACCGGGCAAATGCATATGCGGTTGTGCGGTAACCGTGCGTCTGCACCCCGGAGACAATTTGTTGCTCCATAAGGCCATTGAGTCCGCCCAGCCCGGGGACATTCTGGTGCTGGACACCAACAGCAGCTATCGCAGGGCCGTCATCGGCGGAATCATGTCCGGGGCCGCTTTCGGCAAAGGCATCGGCGGCTTGGTGGTGGATGGCGCCGTCCGGGATGTGGAGGAGCTCCGCGCCCACGGCTGGCCGGTGTTCGCCGCCGCCGTGGTTCCCTGCGCCGCGGACAGCGATGGCCCCGGCCAGCTGAATCACCCCATCAGCTGCGGCGGTGTGCCGGTCCATCCGGGAGATATCATCCTGGCGGATGACAACGGCGTCGCCGTCATCCCCCCCACATGGGTGGAGTGGGTGCTGGAGGGCTGTGAAAAGCGGCATCAGTCCGAGGCCCGCCGCATGGCGGAGATCCGACAGGGGCAGCTGACCTCCGCCGCTGTGCTGGGCAAGCTGGAAAAGCTGGGACTGTGAGGAGGGGCAGCATGATCTCCAAACTGGAACGCCTTTTGTCCGGCGGGACCGTGACGTGGGACCGTCTCCTGGTGACGGACGGCCTGTCCCCGGAGGCAGTGGAGCAGATCACCGCTGTCTCCCCCGCCGCGCCGGACCGGGTCTGGGTGGTCATTGATCACGACACTCCCGCCGGCTCCGTGGCGGTGGCGGAAAAACAGAAAGCCCTGCTGGACTGGGCCCGGCAGACCGGCGCCGTCTTCCGCTCCGGCCGGGGCATCGGGTATGCCCTGCTGCTGGAGTCCGGGCTGCGGGAGGGCGAGATCGTCCTCTCCGGCGGAGCCCATGCCGCGGCGGTGGGAGCCGCCGGCGCGGTGGGCCTGTCCCTGCCTCCGGCGGAGCTGGCCGGCGCGCTGGAGAGCGGGCAGATCTCCCTGTCCCCGGCTCCGCCGCTGCGGCTGGCGGTGACCGGCCCGCTCTCTCCCTATCTCTCCGTCCGGGATCTGGCCTGGACCCTGATCCGGAGCGGCCAGTGCAGCGGAAAAGCCGTGGTCATCCGGGCGCCGCAGCTGACCGCCGCCCAGGCCATGGACCTGTGCGGCCTGCTGGGCGCCGCCGGAGCTGTGACCGCGCTCTGTGTGCGGGAGGACTTCCCGGCAGATGAGACGGTGGATCTGACTGCCCTTCAGCCCATGGCAGCGCCGCCCGGGGACGCCGCGCGGGTCGTTCCCGCCGGAGAAACCGACGGACTGCGGGTGAATCAGGTGTTCATCGGCGGCTGCGGCGGCGGGAGCCTGGAGGCCCTGCGGGAGACAGCGGACCTCTGGCGGGGCCGGACCGTATGCCCCTATGTGCGGGTCATGGTGGCGCCCGCCACTTCCTCTGTCTATGTCCAGGCACTAGAGGAAGGGCTTCTGGATGTTTTTCTGGATGCCGGGGCGTTGGTGATGAACCAGGGCTGTTCCGCCTGCTGGGCCCAGAGCCAGGGGCGGTGCGATCAGGCGGAGGTGTTCGTCTCCACTGGCTCCATCAACTGTGCCGGCTGGGCGGGCAGAGCCCACAGCGGCATCTGCCTGACCACGGTCCGCCGGGCCGCCCAGGCGGCGCTGTCCGGCAGTCTCTATGGTTCCTGAGAGGAGGTCCGCCATGGAACAGACGTTTTGCAGCCGCATCTGGCGGCTGAGCGACAATATCGATACTGATATCATCATCATGAGCAAGTATCTGGCCAAGCCCTCCCTCCGGGAGATGGTCCCCCATCTGTTCGAGCCCCTGCGGCCAGAGCTGGCCGCCCGGCTGCGGCCCGGGGATGCCATCGTGGCCGGGGAGAACTTCGGCTGCGGCTCCTCCCGGGAGATGGCTGCCTCCGTCCTCAAAACCGCGGGCATCCGCTGCATCATCGCCAAGAGCTTTGCCAAGATCTTTTTCCGCAATGCCATCAACAACGGCCTGCTGCTGATCGAGTGCCGGGACCTGTATGACCGCTGCCGGGAAGGCGACACTGTGAAGGTGGAGGTAGGCCGGCAGATCATCTGCAACGGCACGGCCTACCCTGTCCCCGGTATGAGCACGGAGGTACTGGATATCCTCCGTTACGGCGGCCTGGTGTCCCGGATGCGGGCGCTGGACAAATCTCTCCCGGCCGCTCCCGCTCCACGGGACACGCTGCGGGACGTCCACCGTCCAGGCCATACCCTGGCGGAGCAGCTCCTCATCCACAACACCGGCGCACAGGACCTACGCCCCGGAGACGTGGTGACGGTCCGGGTGGACGAGGCGGTCCTCCATGATATCTACACCCCTTATATCTTCCAGCAGTTCCGGGACATGGGATTCTATCATGTGTATGACCCGGACCGGATCTCCGTCATGGTGGACCATCTGTACCCCACCTGTCTGGATGATGACCCCCGATGCTTCCGGTACAGCCGCCGCTTCCAGGACGAGTATGGCGTGAAGCGCCTCTATGTGGCGGACGGCATCAGCCATCAGCTGGCGCTGGAGGAGCGTCTGGCCGCCCCCGGCAAGATCATCTTCGGCACGGACAGCCACACCACCACCTACGGTGCCGTGGGCGCCTTCGCCTCCGGCGTCGGCTATACGGAGATGGCCTCCATCATCGGCTGCGGGCAGCTGTGGGTCCGGGTCCCCTCCGCCATCAAGGTGGTGGTGAACGGGACCCTGCCCAAAGGTGTCTTTCCCAAGGACATCATCCTGCGGGTACTGGGAGACCTGACTGCCGCCGGTGCCATCTACAAGTCCCTGGAATTCACAGGCTCTACCATTCAGCAGCTCAGCATCTCCGGCCGGGCCGCCATCGCCAACATGGCAGTGGAGTGCGGGGCCAAGGCGGCCCTGTTCGCCCCGGACGAAAAGACCGCCGCCTTCTGCGGCGTGGACCTGGCGGACTGTGACTGGCTTCGCTTTGACGGGGATGCCCGGTACGAACGGGTCCTGACCTATGACGCAGGCACTTTCCGGCCTTATCTCTCCTGCCCCTACGGGGTGGACAACGTACACCCCATCGAGGATGTAGCGGGCACGCCGGTGGATCAGGTGTTCATCGGCAGCTGCACCAATGGCCGTCTGGAGGATCTGGCCGCGGCGGCGGCAGTGCTGAAAGGACACGCCATCGCCCCCTTTGTCCGGCTGATCGTGACGCCGGCCTCCAGAGCTGTCTACCGGGAGGCCGCCCGGCTGGGATACCTGAAGACGCTGGTGGAGGCAGGCGCCATGGTGACCCATCCATACTGCTCTCTGTGCCAGGGCCGCAGCGGCGGTCTGGTCAGCGGAGCGCAGGTGGTCGTCGGCACCCACAACCGCAACTTCATCGGCCGTATGGGCAGCCCTGCCGCCCGGACTTTTCTGGCCAGTCCCGCAGTGGCCGCGGCCTCCGCGCTGGAGGGACGCATCGCCGACCCCGCGCCCTATTTGTGACGGTCCCAGATCAGGCCCGCTTCCGGGGTACCCCAACACAGGCCCCCGGCTGTCTGGTGTAGCCGGGAGCCTGTGTTCTGTGAGGGTCGGGTGAGCGGGCTTTATGTCCAGGTGTAATTCTCCACAAAGTTCAGGATGGTCTTGTTGAACTGCTCCGGGTCCTCCAGGAACATCACATGTCCCAGATCCAAGAATTCGTGGAAGCAGCAATTACCATTCACCAAATCCCGATAGTGCCGCCCCATTTCGATCCCCCGGGGGATGGCCGGGCTGTCCGCACAGCACAGCAGGAGGGGAATGTCGATCTTGGAGAGAGTCTCTGTATAATCCTTGAACAAAAAATCGTTATACAGAGCAAAGGCGATATATACCGGCAGCTTCTTCATTTCCGTACTGACCCAGTCCTCGTCCTCCTGACAAGGCGGTGTATGGAAGCAGAGCCGGGTAAACGTCCGGGCGTAATCATCGTGGTGGGAGAGCGCGTTCTCCAAGGTGGCAGTCATGGCGTCCATGTTGAAGCCCGCCAAAGAATGGCTGTTCCAGGACTCCGGCGAAAAAGGGTACAAGGCAGAGTCGATGACGCCGATCTTCTTCAGATGCTCGTCGCCGAACTGCTCGTAGTACTCCATCACCACACTGCTGCCCATAGACCAGCCCAGCAGTGTCACATCCTCCAGGCCCAAATACTCAATGAGTTCATGAACATCCTTGGCACAGCGGTCCATAGTGAGATTTTGAAGCGTTTTTGACGAAGAACCGTGCCCCCGCCAGTCTATCAGCACCAGCCGGTGATCGGCGGAGAGGGCATCAATATTTTTATAGAAAAATTTGGACGAGCAGAGAAAGCCATGGAGGATCATGATCGGCTCCCCCTTGTCCTTGCCGTAGTCCTCAAAATAGATCCAGGCGCCGTCGCTGACCTGAAGGAAATTGTCCTTGCTCCTGATCATACCTCTACTTCCTTTCTTAGTCTTTCAATGTATCGATCTTGGCATACTTCTCATCATAGTCCTCACAGAAGAACACCTGGAAATATCCCAGCTTGACCCGTTCTTTCTGCGTGGCATAGCTGACAGCCACCAACAGCACCAGAGAGATCAGCCAGGCAGGCAGGAAAGCGTGGACACCCCCCAGCGCCGCAGCCCACCACTCCTTTGTGGATGGGATCACGCCGGAGATGAAATAAAGAATGACGTATGCGGCAAAACCGCCCACCGTAGAGGCGAACATTCCCTTTGCTGTGGCTTTCTTCCAGTACATGCCCACCAGAACAGGGAAGTACCAGGCCGCTGCAAGGGCTGCCAGGGCGAAGTTGATCATGTACTGGGTCAGGGTAGAGGGCTTCAGGGCGATCAACGTCGCCACCAGGGAGATGCCCAATACAAATGCGGTGTTGATGGTGCTCTGGGTCTTGGGAGGCGTGTTTGGCTTCCAGCAGTCCACCACGAAGTCCTTGGCCAGTATGGACGCACCGGCCATGGCCAGCCCCGCGAGAGAGGACTGGATCGCAGCAAAGATCCCGCAGAAAATGATGCCGCCCATCCAGGAGGGCAGGAGATTGGTGGCGTTGAAGATGGTCGTATAGTCCGCAGTCTCCAGGCCGGGGTTAATGGCCCGGGTCAGGGGGCCGGTGAAGCACATGATGCCCTGGATCAGAGTAAATACACAGCAGGAAATGATGACGCCCTGCTTCAACTTCTTATGGTTGTTGTAGGTCATCGTGACCGACAGGGCGTGGGGTACAGCGCCCAGGCCCACGCCGGCAAACAACGCAGTGCCCATGGCGTTCCAGAAGGTGAAGCCTGTGTCCGCCTGGATCGCGCCGGGGAAGGCTGTGCCCAGATACTCCATGGCGGCCTGGACACTGCCGTACTTTTCCACGTTGTCGGCAATCAGAACACCGATGATGGAGAACGTGGCAATCAGCATGATGACACCTTGAATGCTGGCCACCTTGGCCATGGACTTGATCCCTCCGGAGACGGTGTAGATCACAGTGATGACGATGGTCAGCAGGATGCCCAAGTAGTAGGAGTTGGAGCCGGTGACAGCGGCGAAGACCTTGGCGCCGGAGGTGATCTGACCCACGGCGAAAAAAGTCAGGCCGAAAGCTCCGGTGATAGCCAGCGCCCCCACGACCTTTTTAGACTGGAACCGCAGCCCCAAAAGCTGCTGGAACGTGACGGCACCGGTGCGGTCACGCAGGATCGCCACTTTGCGCCCCACGCTGCCCAGGCCATAGGCAGCAGTCAGGAAACCGGCGTAATAGACCAATGCAGCTGTGAATCCAACGGAATACCCAAGGCCGGGCGCGGCCACCATGGTGCCGCCGGCCATGGAATTTGTAGCGGCGATCATGGCGATGGCAAAGGCTCCCAGCCCGCCGCCGCCCGTCAGAAAGGAGGCCAGGCCGTCTTTACCGCCCTTTTTGGATTGATATTTGATGTAGAAGCCGAAGCCCACAATAACAACGCTGTAAACGGCAAAGATGATCAACATGACCCGAGATGTGGACGCGGTTACAGAGAATCCGCCCAGATCATAACTCATGCTTGTTCCCCTCCCTCTTTCTTGTTCATACTGTCTTTCTTAAACCTTGCGGTCAGCGGAAACTCCTCCCATTTGACCAGCCAGATCATGCCCACCACAAACATGGCCAGATAAATCACGATTGCGCCAGACACCCACATGGGCATGCCCAGAAAGTACCTCATCTCTGCGGGATCGCCGGTTCCGAAGGCGTACATCCAGATGGTGGCGATCACTGTGGCCACCACACCCAGCACGTGAAAGAACACGGCGTCTTTTTTGCCCACCTCCAGGCGGCGGTCCAGATTGCCCACCTGGGCGGGGTCATAGTCGGTACTCTCCAGATCGACATTTAACAGTTTTTTGTTTTCCATGATTCTCACTCCTTTAAAATTCTCTTCCGGCCGGCAGATTCCGGTCCGGCTTGCTGCTCTTCTTTTTAGCAAAAGATATGCCATTCATTTATTGTCCGTTTTGCCTAAATTGTCCTTGCAATTTTGTCGTTTTCCAAGATATATTAGAAAAAATGCCCTCTGATTTTCTCTGATTCGCGAATTTGTTTTTCGCATTTCGGCGAAACGCAAATTTTCCAGAAAGGAATTGACCACAGCATGGTACAGAGACCGGAAACACATCTGGCCGGGGATCTGGCTTCAACCCCCGCAGCTCAGAAGGAATATGAGTTGTTGAAGATCTTGGCGGAGCACTACTTCGGCAGCATGCTGGTCACGGATGACCGGGGCCGTTTTCTCTATGTCAGCGACGGCACCTGTCGCCTTTTGGGTGTCGACCGTGAGACGCTGCTGCAGCTCTCGATCTATGATACCCTCAAGGGCTACTGCTTTGCCACCAGCGCTTCTTCCATCAAGACGTTGGAAACAAAGCAGGAGTGTCTCAGCAACCACACGCTGACCGCCTCCGGCCGACAGGTGCTTGCCCTGTCCCGGCCTCACTTCGGCCCGGACGGGGAACTGCAATACGTCCCTACATACAGCTGGGATGAGGAGGAGCTGTACACCTTGCTGGAGAAGTTCGACCAGGAGCGGGACAACGTCCGCAACGTCATTCGCTTCATGCAGGGCACTGACAAAACTCCATCCATGATCATCGCGGAGAGTGATGCCATGGTGAAACTGCTGGAGTATGCCGATCATGTAGCCGCGGTGGACAGCACCGTCATTCTGTACGGCGAGTCCGGCAGCGGCAAGGAGATGTTCGCCAAATACATCCATGCCCGCAGTGACCGAGCCGATCAGGTTTTCATCCCGATCAACTGCGCCTCTCTCCCCCCCTCTTTACTGGAAGAGGAGATGTTCGGTTACGAACGGGGCACCTTTACCGGCGGTTCCAAGGACGGCAGGATCGGCCTGTTCGAGTTCGCCGACAAGGGCACTATCTTTTTGGATGAGATCGGCGAAATGTCTCTGGAACTCCAGGCCAAACTGCTGCGGATCATCGAGACCGGCGAAGTCAAGCGTCTGGGCAGCAACCGAATCCAGAAATGCGACGTACGGATCATTGCCGCCACCAATCGGAATCTGCGGGAGATGGTAGAGGAAAAGGCATTCCGGGCAGACCTGTATTACCGATTGAACGTATTGACCATCCACGTGCCGCCTCTGCGGGAACGAGTGGCGGATATCGCCCCACTGACCCGGTACTTTGTCCAGCTTTTCAACAAAAAGTATGGCTTTACAAAACATCTGATGCCCGCTCTGATTCGGGCTCTGGAACAGTGGTCCTGGCCGGGCAATGTCCGAGAGCTTCGCAACACCGTGGAGCGGATGATGGTGGAGAGCCGGGATTCCATCATCGATGCGGCGGCCTTCCGGGAAATCCCACCGGGCATATCCTCTCCAAAAACCAGCGAATGCCCAGTCCCGGACCTTCTGCCCTATCAGCAGGCCATGAATATCTATGAGCGGGAATACCTCTCCGCCATGGTGGCATCCTGCGGCGGGGACCTTCGAAAAGCCGCCGGAAAGATGGAGCTCCACCTTTCCACCCTGTACCGGAAGCTGGAGAAGCTGGGTTTGAAGCCACCCCGGACATCCGGGAACTGCCAGGGCCCCGGAGAAGAACCGCTCCACTGAAAAAGCCGGCATGAAAATTGCTTAATAATTTTGACGCGGTGTTGAACACCGCGGGAGAGAAGGAACCGATTTTGCTGGAGAATCTGCTGTTCAGCCTCAATATGAGCCTGCCCCTCTTCATCGTCATGGGGCTGGGCTGTATTCTCACCCACAAGGGGTTTTTCACAGAGAATTACATTGCCCATACCACCAATCTGGTGTACTACGTACTGCTGCCTGGAAAAATGTTTCTGGACATCGCCACCAGCGATCTCAGCACCGCCTTTGACATCAGATATGTCGCGGTGGCAACGGGCGGCGTGGTGCTGCAGTTCGCGCTGGCCTGGGCAGCCGGCTGGCTGCTGTGTCCGGACCGCAGCAAGCAGAGCGCCTTTTCCCATGCCGCCTACCGGGGCAATTTCGTCTATCTGGGCACGGCTCTTCTGCGAAATATCTATGGAGTCTCCCATGTGCCCAGCGCAACGCTGATCCTGGCGCTGGTGATCCCCCTTTACAATATTCAGGGCGTTGTTCTGATGACTGTCAAGGAGCGCCAGGGCCGGTTCCGCCTGTCCACCGTGCTTCTGAACGTTCTGAAAAACCCCATGATCCTGGCTGTGCTTGCAGCCATCCCCTTCGCCTATTTCAAGATCCAGCTGCCCTTCGTGGTCTCTGAGAGCCTGGGCTATTTCCAGGCCGCCACCAATACCATGGCGCTGCTGGTGGTGGGCGGAAGCATCCGTCTCAGTGCCCTGAAGAACGATCTGCCGCTGCTCATGCGTCTCTGCGGTGTCAAGCTGTTGCTGATGCCGGCCATCTGGGCTGCCATGGGGATCGCCGCCGGCCTTCCGGCGGAGCAGCTGGTCACCCTGATCATCGTCGGCGCCATGCCGGCCGCCGTCAATGTCTACATCATCACAGACAAGATGGGCGGCGACGGAGCCCTGGCCTGCAGCGCCGTAGTAGTGACCCACTTGATGTCTCTGTTCACCATGACAGCCATCATCTTTGCCATGCGCACAGCGCGGCTCATATAGGGCGTACGCCGTAACGTTTTGAAACATTGTCTCTGTTACATAAGACACGCCATGCAACTCTCCGGTGGTCAAGCGTATCCTCTGCGGACTATATCCGCAGGTCGAACAAATATCATGCCAATCAGCAAATATGGAAAGGAGTTTTTCACAATGGATCTACCGAAACGCATTGAGCTGATCGAAGTCTGCCCCAGAGACGGCTTCCAGAACGTCCATGATATCATTCCCTTTGAGGGCAAGGTCGCTATTATCAAGAAGCTGGCAGAGGCCGGCTTCAAGCGGCTGGAGGTTGTCTCCTTCGTCAGCCCCAAAGCCATCCCCCAGATGGCCGACGCCAAGGAGGTTGTGGCCGCTGTGCGGGATACGCTGAAGGCGCACGGCGTCCGCACGGTAGCGCTGGTCCCCAACGCCCAGGGCGTGGAGACCGCCGTGGAGTGCGGCATCAACGAACTGACCTATGTCATCAGTGTCAGCCGCTCTCACAACATAGCCAATGTCCGCCGGACGCCGGAGGAATCCATGGAACAGTTCAAGACCCTGATTCAGGAGTACGGCCACAAGATCGACTTCCGCCTGGCTCTGGCTACCGCTCTGGGCTGTCCTTTTGGAGAGGAGATCCGCACCGAGCGGGTGGCGGAAATGGTGCAGTTCGGCCTGGATCTGGGCTGCAAGGAAATCTCCATTGCCGACACGGTAGGCATGTCCAATCCCAAGCGCACCTATGACCTGATGAATGCGCTCACCGCCCAGTTCGGAGCGGACAAGTTCGTCATGCATCTCCACGACACCCGGGGCCTGGCTCTGGCCAACACCCTGGCCGCCATGCAACTGGGCGTCCACAAGTTTGAAACCGCGGCCGGCGGCCTGGGCGGCTGTCCCTTCGCCCCCGGCGCAGCCGGTAATGTTGCCACAGAGGATACCCTGAACATGATGCATGAGATGGGCATTGAGACCGGCATCGACAACGATGCACTCCATGAGGCGGTGCTGCTGCTCCAACAGTATGTCCACGCCCCTATCGTCAGCCATCTGATGTCCCTGTACAAGACGAAGCCCTGCGTCTAAGGGATCAGCGGCACAGAATGGCACCAGCGGCGTTTCACTCGCTGCTGACGCCGGTCCTTCCCCGGACTTGGGAGCCTTTTAGGGAAAATCACTCCCATCCCAGTGCAACGTTTTTCTGGTGCATCCCTTCGCTGGCGCGTAGTGCGGACAGATTTCAGTCGGTCCATCCGTATCTGCGTTCAAAACGTAGAGCAGAGAGGTATATATGTGGAGATATTGAATTGGAAAGACGTTCAGCATGTCAACGATATCTGTGTTATGGCCCCGACCCTACAGTTGGCGGAAAAAGCTGAGATGCTGATCAAACAGGAGAATTATCAGAACATTGATGTAGTGGTGGCCGCCAGCGGCCGCCAGGAGACGGTCAAGTGTGCACAGACGCTGGCAGCTGCGGGTGCCGAAATCATTATCACCCGCAAAGGGACCCGCCGGATCGTGGAAGAGGTCACCAACCTGAAAGTCGTGAGCCTGAACAACTCCCTCTCTGACTATCTTTGGATGCTGAAGGAGCGTGGTCTGCACACACCTGGACTGATTGCTTTTTTTTCCTATGATCCCATGAGTTCTGATATTCTGCAGATGTGTGAGATGCTGGAGGTGCAGACAAAGAACTACATCTTCAAAAGCTTTGCCGACTGCCGGGGCTGCGTGGAGCGTGCCCTGAAAGACGGCGCGGTGTTTAGTGTGGGCGGTGCCTGGACCGATCCGTGGGCCAAAAGGTTGGGACTTCCCCATGTGATCGTGGAAAATTCCGTGGAGACCATTCTCAATGCACTGGAGAGTGCCACTCAGTTGCGCCGTGTCCAGGTGGAGGAAGCAGAAAAACAGTGCCTCTTTAAGACTCAATCAGAGATGTATCAGGCAGTACTGGACTTCACGCATGACGCCATCCTGGCCATTGATGAAAACGGCCGGATTCAGGTCCTCAATCCTCCGGCAGAGCGGATCATGGGCTGCCGGGCCGCGGATTCCGTGGGACAGCCGGTGGAGGCGGTCCTGCCCAATACCCTTCTGCCGGATGTGCTGGAGAGCGGCGAGAAGCAGCTGGACCAGATCATGCAGATCCACCAGACCCTGTGCAACACCAACCGGATCCCTATCCTGGTGGACGGCCAGCGCCGGGGCGTAGTGGCCACCTTTCAGGACGTGAAGCAGCTGCAGAACAGCGAACAGAAGATCCGCCTCAAGTTGCACGAAAAGGGCTTGGTGGCCAAGTACGCCTTCAACGATATCCTGGGGGACTCCCCAGCCATCCGCAGCACCATCCAGATTGCCCGGAGCTATGCCGCCTCCCGTGCCTCCGTGCTGATTCTGGGGGAGACCGGCACCGGCAAGGAGCTGTTCGCCCAGTCCATCCACAACGCCAGTGACCGCCGGGACGGCCCCTTTGTGGCCATCAACTGCGCCGCTGTCAGCAACAGCCTGCTGGAGAGCGAGCTGTTCGGCTATGAGGCCGGGTCCTTTACCGGCGCCTCCCGGGGCGGCCGGGAGGGCGTGTTTGAACTGGCCCACGGCGGTACCCTGTTTCTGGACGAGATCGGCGAGATCCCCCGGGAGACCCAGGTGGAGCTGCTGCGGGTCCTGCAGGAAAAAGAGATCCGCCGGGTGGGCGGAAGCCGGGTGATCCCTGTGGACGTGCGCATCATCGCCGCCACCAACAAGGATCTGCTGCAGGAGACCGTGGAAGGCCGCTTCCGGGAGGACCTGTATTACCGTCTGGACGTGCTGGACCTGAAGCTCCCGCCTCTGCGGGAGCGGGGTGACGATGTGAAGATCTTAGGCCTCCATCTGTTCCGCCAGCTGCCCGGCGGCAAGGACCCCATCATGCAGAGCCAGTTCTTGTATCTGCTTGAACAGGCCGGTCCCTATCAGTGGTACGGCAATATCCGGGAGCTACAAAACTTTGTGGAGCGGGCCAATATTCTGATGAGGAACGCCGGAGCCTCCTCCGTGACGGTGTCGGATATTCTGCGCCGCCGCGCTGAGCCTGCGCCGGAACCCTGCCAGGAAACGGAATCACGTGACCGCCGCGCCATCGAGGCCGCTCTGCACAACCACCCCGGCTCTATGGCGGATGCCGCCAGAAGCCTTGGCTGCAGTCGACAAACTCTATGGCGGAAGATGAAAAAATACGGCATCCAACGGTGATCGTTTCATTTTCTGCTGCGCCTTTAACCGTTTGCAACACACGTTTAACAAATCGCGTTACACTCCCCCGGCCAAACGCCTTGTCTGCCTATTTTCATTCGCGGGCAAGGCGTTTTTTGTGCATTTTTACCCCCTTTTTGTAAATTTTCTACAGCTTTTTCAAACATTTAGTCAAATATATGAATTTTCCCCGAAGGATTGGCACATTTTTTGCTATATCTGTAATAATAGCTTTTGACGTCGTGGGCGAGCTGCGTCTGGGCAGGTCACAGGGGATCTTGTGGCAAGACTCTACTATCTTTTAGGAGGAGATTCCATGGGTAAAACAAAAGTCCAAAAGATCGGCTTCCTTGTCGGCATCGTTGCCATGCTGGTCATCGGCTTCATGCCGACGCCTGAAGGGCTGTCGCTGGTGGGGCAGCGGGTGCTGGCCGTCACCGTACTGATGGTGGTCTTTTGGATCACTGAGGCCATGCCGATCCCGTTCACAGCGCTGTTGCCGATCTTCCTGTTCCCGGTAATGCAAATCACCGGCTCCAAGGGACAGAATGACATCACGCTGTTCGCGCACTATGCCTACTCCACCTGCTACCTGCTGGTGGGCGTGGGCTTCCTGTCCGGCGCCATGGTGAAGCACGGCCTGCACAAGCGTATTGCTCTGGGCATCGTCAGCAAGGTCGGCAAGAAGCCCACCACTCTGATCCTGGGATTCATCATTGCCGTAGGCTTTGTGTCCATGTGGATGTCCAACACGACCGCCACTGTCATGATGCTGCCTGTAGCTCTGGCTATTTCCAGCACCTTGGGCGATAATGCCGCCGGTCTAAAGAAAGCCATGGTCCTGGCCATCCCCTACGCCGCCACCATCGGCGGCATGGCAACTGTCATCGGCACCACCACCAACCCCACCGGCATCGGCCTGATCCGTGAGACCATTGGCATCGACATCGACTTTCTGGACTGGATGAAGATCGGCCTGCCTTTCACCGTCATCCTGATCCCCTTCTTCTGGCTCTATATGGTGAAGTTCTTCAAGGTCGACAAGATGCCCCCTACTGACATCTCCATCGCCCGCAGGCAGTATGAGGAACTGGGGCCCATGAACAAGGGCGAGAAGTGGGTTGCCGCCATCTTCGTTCTGTGTGTCATCCTGTGGGTCACCCGTTCTCTGGTCTGGGGTGACTGGTTCCCCTATGCCACGGATGAAACTATCGCCATGTTCGGTGCAATCTTGGTTATGATTGCACCTATGGATTATAAGAAAGGTGAGTACGTCTGCGACTGGAAGACCGGCTTCAATGACATCCCCTGGAACGCCGTTATTCTGCTGGGCGGCTCCATGGTCATGGGCAACGCCTTCCGGGATGCCGGTTGCGCGGAGTGGATCGCCAATATGCTCTCCGGCTTGGCGGGCATGAACTCCATCCTGATTGTAATTCTGGTTGGTATTGTCACCGCTGTTCTCACTGAACTGACTACCAACGCCGTGGTCGTGGCCGCCTTTATCCCGGTCCTGGCCGGTGTGGGCGAGGCTATCGGAGTCAGTCCCTTTGCCATGATGATCGCCTGCATGTTGGCCTGCAACTTTGCTTTCATGCTGCCTCCCGGAACGCCCCCCAACGCCATTGCTTATGGCTCCGGCGAAATCGAGCTGAAAGATATGTTGAAATGCGGCCTTGGCCTGAAGCTCATCGCTCTGATCATCTTCCCCATCGTTCTGTATTTCATCACCATGGGCATCTTCGGTGTCGGCACGGTTTGACCGTCCCTGGTACATCTGTCACAAGGGCTCCGCACAGTATGTGCGGAGCCCTTTCCTGTCCCCCCGCTCCTCCGCTCCAGCGATCCAGCTGCTGGAGTTCACAGGCACAGCACAGGTGTGCGGACCGATCCACACCGTCTCTTCCAGCTGTCTCACAGGCGGCCTCAGGAGAATCATAGGGTACATACACCCCCGAGTACAGAGTCTGTAATCCCCAGGGCCAGCCCGTCCAAAGCCCTGTGCGTCAGCCCTTTCTCGTGCGATCCCCCTGTGTTCTTCTCTCTGTACGGGCTCTGCGTAAGCCGCCGCAGAATCCCCGCCTGCATCTTCTTCGCCCAGCCCTGCAGAAAAACCCCGCCCCCTTCCATTTGGGAAGGGGGCGGGAAGGAGTGTGTGTTAGATGACTTATCGCTCAGGCTTGCAGGGAGTTTCTTTTTCTACATGGATATGGTGGCCGCTGTATGTACCGGGGATGGCCTGCATCTGGGCCTTCGCAGCAGCCAGCAGCTTGGAGAAGGAAATGCCAGTGTCGCAGCCCATCTCATTGAGAGTCCACACCACATCCTCTGTGGACAGATTTCCAGAGGCACCGGGGGCAAAGGGGCAGCCTCCCAGACCACCCAGAGCAGCCTGCACCTTGGTAACCCCCATATCCATGGCCGCCAGGGTGTTGGCCATGCCCAGGCCGCGGGTATCATGGAAGTGGACCATCAGATCCAGACCGGGATATGCGTTCTTCACGGCGCCGATCACTGCGCGCACCTGGGCGGGATCGGCAATGCCGATAGTATCGCACAGGCAGCAGGTCTTCATACCGGCGTCCACATAGTCTTTCAGAAAATTTACCGCGGCGGAGGGATTGTCGTATTTCCCCTCAAAGGGACAGCCAAAGGTGGTGGCCAGATCCACGATGATGTCCAGGTCGGGATAGGCAGCCCGGATTTCCTTGTACGCCTCCAGAGACTGCTCGTGGGTGCGGTTGATGTTGGCCTTGTTATGGCTCTTGCTGAGAGAGACCACATAGCACACCCGCCGCAAGCCCAGCTCATAGGCGTTCTGTGCGCCCCGCAGGTTGGGGATCAGGGCGAACAGATCCATGTCCGGATATTTCTCCAGCACCACCCGGGTCACGTCAGCCGCGTCTGCCAGCTGGGGAATGGCCTTGGGGCTGACGAAGGAGGTATACTCGATGTGCTTCACTCCGGCAGCCACCAGTTGATCGATGACGGTCAGCTTCTGCTCCGTGGTGATCGGGGTGCATTTGACACTCTGGAATCCGTCCCGGGGCCCCACTTCGATGACTTCAACTTGCTTGCTCATGACAGGAAATCCTCCTCTAAAATCAGATAACGCCTTTCTCCTTCAGCTCGGTCAGTTTGGCCTCGTCGAAGTCCAGCATCTCACCGTAGATCGCGGCATTGTCCTCGCCAAGCAGGGGCGCCCCCTTTCTGGGGCAGGACTTGGTGCGGGTCAGCTTCTGGGCCATGGCCGTGATCTGCAGCTTGCCCATGCCGGGCTGGTCGATCTCCGGGAACATTCCGCGGTCGCCGGCGATCTGGGGGTCCTTCACCAGACGGTCAATAGTGTTCACCGGACAGGCCGGGCAGCCGGCGTCATTGAGCATCTTGTCGATTTCGTCAATGGTATGGTTTCTGGTCCAACTGCTGATGATCTCCCGCAGCTCCTCGTGATTTGCGATGCGCTCCTGGATGCCTGCAAACTTGGGGGCATCAGCCAGCTCGGGGCTGCCCATCACACTGCACAGGATCTTCCAAAGCTTGGCGTTTCCGGCGGCGATGACCACGTCGCCGTCACTGGCCGGGAACACATCATAGGGATAGGTGGACTCATAACGGTTGCCGATCCGCTGGGGGATACGGCCGGTAGACTGATAGATCATGGTGATATTCTCCATAGCGGAGGCCACAGAGTCCACCAGTGCCACGTCGACCTTTTCACCCAGACCTGTCCTCTGCTTGTTCACCAGGGCCGCCAGCACGCCGACGGTCAGGTTCAGCCCTCCCAGCACGTCGCCCATGGGGGTGCCGCAGCGGGTGGCAGGGCCGCCAGGCCAGCCGGTGGTGCTCATCAGTCCGCCCATGGCCTGACCTACAATATCATAACCCGCACGCTTGCTGTATGGGCCTGTGTGGCCGAAGCCGGAGCAAGCGCCATAGATGATGCCGGGGTTGATCTCCTTCAGCACATCATATCCCAGGCCCAGCTTCTCCATGGTGCCGGGACGGTAGTTCTCGATCACCACGTCGGCCTTCTTCACCATCTCCTTGAAGATCTCCTTGGCCTCGGGGGCTTTCAGGTTCAGGGTGACGCCCATCTTACTGCGGTTAAAGTTGGCAAAGTAAACGCTTTGATCATTGATAAAGGGGCCCATGCTCCGACTGTCATCACCCTTGCCAGGCTGCTCGACCTTGATAACCGTAGCGCCCATATCCGCCAGCAGCGCACCGCAGTAGGGCCCTGCCAACACGCGGGTCAGATCCAGAATAACAATGCCTTCCAGCAGGCCTTTTTCGTGCTCCATGATAAACCTTCCTTTTCCGTCAATAATATGCCTTCAGAATTGGCCTATCGCTCTGGGGGCGAGACCAGAGGAGGGCCTTATCCTATCGGGATATTAAGCAATTTTTGTGCCAACATTTTGGAGCAGCCCAGACGTCGTAATACCACAGATATCGGTCTGTTTTTTTGAACCGTCCGCTATCAAGCTGCTAATTTGTATCAGTAAGTATTAAATGTACCGTAACATATTGTTACATCCCGTAACACTTCAAGAAGACCTACTGCGGAGCCAAATTTTCCGGTCGGATGCGCCTATCGTCCGCAGCTTTCAACTCCTGAGAGCATGGCGTTCATGCGCCTGGGAAATGCCACATTCGCTCCCATCTGGTTCTATTGGCAGTCATGCCGATATCTGAGCAATGTTCCGGTCGATAGAATGCTGCTCCTTTATTTTACAGTAGATATTGAAATGAAGAAAATAGCGCCTCATCCGCCTTCTCCCCCACCAACCTGCGGCTCTTCCTTGATCATTCCTGGAATTATGTGGTGCCAGACATTGATCTCTCTGGCTGAATGAGCTATCAGTGTCGACAGGTTCTTCACACAGCTCCTCTCAATTTGCAGCCTGCTGCCGGCAACATACAACTGCATTTTTGACAAACTTTTCCCGCTGAGATGGGCGAGCCCTTGCCCTCATTTCCCAAACCTATCGGGAATACTTTTTCTACTCGTTTATAGCGCTTTTTGGCACCTTTTAATTCATTTTACTTACTCTTTGACGCTCTTATCTCCGCTGTTTCCGGGTGTTCCAGAGCCGTATGTGGTAATCTATGTGGTCAAAAACGCTTCCCACCCGGTTTCCGGTGAAGATTCACCGGTGCCGGACGGGAAGCGTTTCTCATTGCTGTTGGCTGCATTGTAACTCTGAGGAGGGTATTATGCAAGTGGTTTCTGCGGGGTGGCGGCTCAGAAGCTGCGGCGCTATAGACAAAGAATAGCATCACGCATTTACCTTCTGGAGATAGAACTCACTCTCCGCAACCCGCGTCACAAAATCATACTCCAGCCGCGTTGCCTTTGAGGGCGAAATATTGTAGCGCTTAAACACCGAGCGAAAATATGCAAAGAACTCCCTGTCTTCCGCTGTCATCGGGGCAACCCAGCCGTTCTCGGCACCATGGGCTTCGATCTTCTCTAATTCTGCCATACGCTCTTTATCCATGTCAGTTGCCCCTTCGGTGAACTTTTGCCTGCCCCCCCCAGCGGGAATCGTTTGGGATTACCTGAATTGTAACTCTAATGGTAGGGGTGTGCAAGAGGTTCCTGGGAGGGGAGCAGCGCAAGGTGTGAGATGTCATAGACAAGGAACACCAGTAACAGCCACTACATTCCCTTAATTCGGGCGGCATTTTAAGGGAAAGCGTACCGAAGTAAGGGGAAGTATCTGCGCCCTGCGAGAGAAACGCCGTTGACTTTCGTCGTAATTTTATCATGAATATTTTTCGATTGGCACTCAAAGCGAGGGCTTCCCGCATGTCGGGCCAGGCATAATCTCCCTTGCTTGATGCGTAGCACGCGCTCTCTGCTCTGTTTCGAGTGCATCAAAAAGGCCCTGCCAAAGATTCGGATTTGGCTCATGCTCTGCGTAGTCTTCGAGGTGCCGCCGAATATCATCGGCAGCCAACGCAAGAAACTTATCGTCCAGAAACCGAATGTGGCGCTTAATATAAACCGAATGTGGCGCTTAATATAATCGGAAAATACTGCGGGCATACATGTGTTTCTGCCCATCGCATACCGCATTGCCGACAGCAGGATCAAGCGAAAGTCAGAGTCGCAGATCGGGGCGAGCAGATCCTGAGGGAACAGCAGAAACTCCTTGCCATTATTCATACATATGCGCAGCGGTCGCTGTTCTTCCGTTACCAGATTCAATAGGCTGCTGGTTTGATCCTTCTGCTCATCAATGGTGATTGATTCGTAGTCCCGAAACGGGTTTGCTTCATAATTCATCATTTGACCTCCAATCAGTTTGCCCTCGTGATGAGGTGTTGGCATTGTAGCTCTGACTGCCCGGAGGTTCAACCGTTTCTTTTGCGACTCAAAAAGAAATTTAATAGAGTCGGAATTCGTGCGGATTTATCATTTTCTTGCTTTTTCTGCCCAAATGTGCTATCATTATAAACAACGCTGTCAAGTGTTGGAATAGGCCTTGGCAGTATGGCTGCAATAGACCGAGTGCTCTGCCAAGTGGCAGAGCATTTTTTGTAATCGGTACGGAGGAGATATTTTATGTCTGTGAGTTATAAAAAACTCTGGAAGCTGCTTATCGATAAAGACATGAAAAAGAAAGACTTGTGTGAAAAGGCGGGTATCAGCCCAGCTTCCGTCACCAAAATGGGCCGGAATGGGCATGTCACCACAGAGATACTCGTGAAGATTTGTGCGGCGCTGGATTGTAGAATTGAGGATATTGTGGAGATTGTGCCTGACAAAAATGACTAATTAGATTCATCTCGATGTTTTGAACGATTTTCGAATGATTATAGACTTTGTACAGGCATGAAATATATGGGAGGAAAGCACTATGGCTGGAAATACAAGCAATATCGGCTTTGAAAAACAAATCTGGGACGCGGCTTGCGTCTTGCGCGGGAACATCGACGCATCCGAATATAAGTCGGTCGTTCTCGGACTGATTTTTCTGAAATACATTTCTGATCGCTTCGAGGCAAAGTACAAGGAACTGGTTGAAGAAGGCGATGGATTTGAAGAAGACCAGGATGAATACACAGCCGAAAACATCTTCTTTGTTCCTGAGAATGCACGATGGAGCGCGATTGCTGCTGCCGCTCACACGCCGGAAATTGGCACGGTGATTGATGATGCAATGCGCAGTATTGAGAAAGAAAACAAGCGCCTCAAAGATATTCTTCCTAAAAACTTTGCCCGTCCGGAGCTGGACAAGCGGCGTCTTGGCGAAGTGGTTGATCTCTTCACCAACATTCAGATGATCGAGCATGGAAACAGTAAGGACATTCTTGGTCGGACATACGAATACTGTCTCTCCAAGTTTGCCGAACAGGAAGGCAAACTTGCTGGTGAGTTCTATACGCCCTCTTGCGTTGTGCGTACCCTTGTTGAAGTGCTGCAGCCGTTTAATGGACGTGTTTATGACCCGTGCTGCGGCTCTGGCGGTATGTTCGTTCAGTCCGCAAAGTTCATCGAAAATCACGGCGGCAACATCAACAAGATTTCCGTCTTTGGTCAGGACTCCAACCCGACCACATGGAAGATGGCTCAGATGAATCTTGCCATTCGTGGTATTGAAGCTGACCTCGGCAAGTTCAATGCGGACACGTTCTTCAACGACTGCCACCCTCAGCTCAAGGCGGATTTTATTATGGCGAATCCTCCGTTCAATCTTTCCGGCTGGGGCGCGGATAAACTTGTTGATGATGTACGTTGGCAGTATGGTACGCCTCCCGCTGGCAATGCAAACTTCGCGTGGTTGCAGCACATGATCTGGCATCTTGCCCCGAATGGGCGTATCGGCATGGTGCTTGCAAATGGTTCACTTTCCTCGCAGTCCGGCGGTGAAGGTGAAATCCGCAAAAACATTATCAATGCTGACCTTGTGGACTGTATCGTCGCAATGCCGACGCAGCTATTCTACACGACGCAGATCCCGGTATCGCTCTGGTTCCTTGCAAAGAACAAGAAACAAAAAGGCAAAACGCTGTTCATCGACGCTCGGAAGCTCGGCACTATGGTCACACGAAAGTTGCGCGAACTGACGGATGAAGACATCAAGAAAATCGCCGACACTTATAATGCCTTCGTTGATGGAACACTCGAAGATGAAAAGGGCTTCTGTGCTGTTGTCACTACACAGGACATTGCAGAGCAGGATTACATTCTCACTCCGGGACGCTATGTTGGTATTGAGGAACAGGAAGATGACGGTGAGCCGTTTGAAGAGAAAATGGGGCGTTTGACTTCTGAACTTTCTGAGCTTTTCGCAAAGTCCCATGAACTTGAGGCGCAGATCAAAGAACGACTGGGGGCGATTGGGTATGACATCTGAGTGGAGGACAATTCGCGCTGCCGACTTTATTGACTTTAATCCTCGCTTGAGCCTCAAAAAGGGCGACATTGCAACGAAGGTTGCAATGGACAAATTAAAGCCGTTCACGAAAAAGATTCCAGAGACGGAAAAAGCCGAGTTTAACAGCGGAGCTAAGTTTTGCAACGGGGACACCGTTATGGCAAGGATCACTCCATGCCTTGAAAACGGAAAAACCGCTTATGTTGATATGCTTGATGATGGCGAAATTGGCTTTGGCTCAACGGAGTTTATTGTGATGAGAGCAAAAACGGGAATCAGCGATCCGCAATTTGTTTATTACACAGCAATAAGCCCGGTTTTCCGTAATGTAGCTATAAAGTCTATGGTCGGATCTTCCGGAAGGCAGCGAGTTCAACAAAGCGTTCTCGAAGAGCTTGAATTGTCAGTGCCAGACTTGGAGGAGCAGAGACGCATCGGAGCTTTCCTTGCAAGGATTGACGAAAAGATTGCGCTTAACGATAGGATAAACGATAATTTAGCGGCTTAGAGTTGGACGGCGGAGACATCGATCTCGCCGGACATGAGCTTCGGCAGAAGATTATCTCTCAATGTCGCAAGCGATTGATTCTGCTCTTCCAAAATACGTTGCTGCGCAAAGATAGGAGCGCAAAAGTCGCTGAATTTGGCAAGTGTTTCAGCGTCAGGAATAACCGCCGGGACATTTTTCATAGTGCTGCCAGATACTTCTTTGAATGTTGACCCGGATGCCATGCCCTCAATAACCGGGAGAGTGTTTTTCAAGAAGAAGTAAACAAATGGTGTTCCAATTTCCGGCTTAGGCACAACTGATTTGAAGCCTTGATTTGTTGTTACTTCACCAGCGGCGATAGCAATATAACCTATTGGCGCACGAGATGAGAACAACACTGTTCCTTCTGGCATGATTGCTGCGCTGCTGTTCTTCAAACCAAGTTCTGTTATGTCATTCTCACCATGAGAAACGAACTTCGACTTGTTGATAGATAAATCTTTCGGGGTTATCCATGCTATACCGGACTCCGTGTAATACTCAGGTTTAGCTTTTGAAGGTGTACTTCCTCCAACAACAGCACCAAGATCGCTAATTGTTCCGGTAGTCCATTCTGGATTAGCATTATCAACGAATAATTCTTGAAAATAGGATTGAGCTTGCTGCTCTAAATTATCGTTTACCGTTTTAATAACTCTCACCAGTGGCGAGAGTTTTACAAAAGGGACTGCCACTGAATGTCGTTCTCTTACCTCGAAAGGAGACACGACAATGACAGAACAACTCATCACGGAGATACAGCGAAAAATGCTTCCGTATCTCAACAACGAACAGCTCATGCACCTTCGGGATGCAATGACTGAGACATTAGTTGGGGCAACGATCACCTATGATAGTGGCTCAATCCCAGCAGAAGAAACAGATGCAGTCGAAGCATTTATCACAGCAAAGCGGATCGAAGGCTGTTCGGAGAAAACCCTGAGCTACTACCGGAAGACGATTGAAGCTCTGGTTGCCGGAGTCGGAAAGGCTGTGCGACAGATCACCACAGATGATTTGCGCCGTTATCTGACCAACTATCAGGTTCAGCGTAGGTCAAGCAAAGTGACCATAGACAACATCCGCCGGATCCTGTCCAGTTTCTTCTCTTGGCTTGAAGATGAGGATTTCATTGTGAAAAGCCCGGTACGCCGGATTCATAAAGTCAAGACTGCAAAAGTGGTCAAGGACACCTACACCGATGAAGCATTAGAGCTGATGCGCGACAACTGCAAAACGGCACGAGACTTGGCAATGGTTGATCTTCTGGCATCGTCCGGAATGCGTGTTGGAGAACTGGTCACGCTAAACCGCGAAGACATCAACTTCAACGAACGCGAATGCGTTGTTGTCGGCAAAGGCAATAAAGAACGACTGATCTACTTCGATGCAAGGACGAAGATCCACCTTCAAAACTATCTTGAGGGCAGAACAGATGAAAATTCCGCATTGTTCGTTTCGCTAAAAGCCCCGTTTGACCGGCTGATGATCGGCGGTGTGGAGACACGCCTTCGGGAATTGGGAAAGCGTCTGAACATTCCAAAGGTTCATCCTCACAAGTTCAGACGTACACTGGCTACTACTGCCATAGATAAAGGAATGCCCATAGAGCAAGTCCAGCAGCTCTTAGGGCACCAGAAAATCGACACCACCATGCACTATGCGATGGTGAAACAGCAGAATGTGAAGCTGGCACACAGAAAATACATTGGTTAGGATGGTTTGAAATGGAGTACACATTACGGTCGCTGGGCAGCTTTTCAGAGATGAAATACGGAAAAATGCCCAATAAGAAAATGTCCTCAGACAAAGGGAAATACCCGATATTTAGTGGATATAGAGTTGTTGGCTATTGCGATGAATGCAATATAGGCGAACAGCAGCTTGTTGTTGTCGCACGAGGCGTGGGAGGAACCGGTGATGTCAAATTATCTCCTGGTGCGTGTTTCTTAACAAATCTCTCAATTGCCGTATTGGTTGATGAAAGCGTGGCTCTGAAAAAGTACCTGTATTACTATTTCCTAAAAAACAACCTCCGTTATTTGGACTCAGGATCGGCTCAATCTCAAATAACCATTGGTGACCTAAAAAATGTTGAAGTTCCGCTGCCCTCTATTGAAACACAGAAAAAGGTTGTTTCGATTCTCGATGTGATAGATGAAAAAATCAACAACAATGTTGCCATAAACGATAATTTAGCTGATCTCCTGCAAACGATATATCAAGATCGGTTCGGCAATGATATTTTGGCAGTAAATCAAGGAGTCCTCTCGGATATTTGCTCATATTCAAGAGACAAAGTAGCTGTCTCTGAGCTGAATGTCAGCACTTACTTCTCAACGGAAAATATGCTATCGGAAAAAGCTGGTTCAACCGAGGCTACAAGTCTTCCAACTACATCACAGACAACCGCTTGCCATAAAGGTGATACGTTAATTTCTAACATTCGTCCTTACTTTAAGAAGATTGTCTATTGTGAGGGCAACTGTGGCTGCTCAACCGATGTTCTTTGCTTTACGCCAAGTCAGCCGCGATACTCGACGTACCTATTCAGCACCCTATATGCCGACAAATTCTTCGCATTTATGGTTGCTGGATCGAAAGGAACGAAAATGCCTCGTGGAGATAAGCAGCAGATTATGACATACCCTGTTGTTCTACCACCAGAAGAAGAGTTAGCCGGCTTTAATACCATTGCTTCACCACTTCTTAAGCAAATTTATTCCAATAGAGCGGAGAATAAACGGCTATCTATACTGAGAGATACCCTTCTGCCAAAGTTGATGTCCGGAGAGATTGATGTCTCCGCCGTCCAACTCTAAGCCGCTAAATTATCGTTTAC
>CDZP01042948.1_pt1 | contig 23646 bp, 19 predicted proteins | sample 554941 | NCBI WGS metagenome assembly CDZP01 (sample SAMEA3182064, study PRJEB8094) | gut metagenome | biome: human; feature: gut; material: Stool; isolation source: human stools | place: Canada | collected 2013-01-28
GCTCGGCATAGAACTAGAAATCCGTTATCTCCCCAGCTCCAATCCCGACCCCATCCAACTAGTCATTTAAGAACGTCCCCAATGACTAGGTAGAAAAACGCCCGTCGGCGGTGGTGCCGGCGGGCGTTGCTGTGCAATATGTTGCATTGTGGGCTTAGTGCCTCATAAAGTGGTATTCGATCACATTGCTGTAGGGGTGACCCGGGCCCACAATGCCCTGCGGGAACAGCGGCTGGTGCGGCGTGTCGGGGTACATCTCTGCCTCGAGGGCAAAGCCGGCGCCCCAGCCATAGTTGGCATCGTCCTTGGCGTGCTCGTCGCCCAGCCAGTTGCCGGTGTAGAGCTGCACGCCCGGTGCGGTGGTGTAGTAGTCCAGCTCGCGGCCGGTCCACATCTCCTCGACGTGCATCGCGCGGCGCAGATTACGGCCGTACTGATAGCCATCGATACACAGACAGTGATCGTAGCCACGGGCCTGCTTAATCTGCGGGTCGTCGGCCTCCATGCCGGGAGCGACAGGGCGCAGCTCGCGAAAGTCAAACGGCGTGCCCTCGACCGGAGCAATCTCGCCGGTGGGGATATTCTGCTCGTTAATGGGCAGGTAGTGGGCAGCGTTAGCGACAAAGAAGTGCTCGCAGTCCATGCCGGCGTTATGACCGGCAAGGTTAAAGTACGTGTGGTTGGTCATGGACACGTACGTGGCGCGGTCGCTCTCGCAGCCATATTCGATGCGAAAGACGCCGGTGCGCGTCACGGTAAACACGGCCGTAAAGGTGCGGTTGCCGGGGAGACCCAGCTCGCCATCCTCAAGCGAGGTGGTCATGCGAACGGCGTTGTGAGTCTCGTCGAGTTCAACGTCCCACACGCGTTTATGCAGGCCGTGCTCAAGGTCGCTGTGCAGGTTGTTGGCGCCTTCGTTGGCCGGCATATGCCAGTCCGTGCCAGCGATAGTGATCGTGGCACCTGCAGTGCGGTTGGCCACGGGGCCGATGGTCGCGCCAAAGCAGGCGGGGTTGTCAAAGTAATCCTCGAGCTTATCGAAGCCCAGCACCACATCGCGCACGTTGCCGGGAATGTCGGGCACGTCGATGCCCAACACGGTAGCGCCATAGTCCATAATGCGAACGCAGATCTCGGGCCCGTTGAGGGTGTAACGATGAACGGGGGTACCGCAAGGCGCGGTGCCGAAAAGCTCGGAAGTGATCATTTGGTTCCTAACATCGAGGTATTCCGACAAACTGTAGCGCGAACACGCGAGATTATCACTACACCCCACTAAAGCAGGGGGTATTTTTCTCAAAAAAGTGATGATTGGAGCTGCGCGGGCGTTCATTTGTGACGCGTACGAGTCTGATACAATTTGTTCGTTACTGTTTGAATGATATGCGCGCAAAGAACGGCGAGGATTCATCGTGATTAAGGCAGAGCGACAGGATAGGGTTCGTCAGCTGCTCGAAGAGCAGGGCACGGTCTCGGTCAAGGAGATTTCGGATGCGTTAGGCGTCTCGGACATGACGATCCGCCGCGACCTTGAGGAACTTGCGAGCCTGGGCGAGATCGAACGCGTGCACGGCGGCGCCCGTAGTGCGCAGGGCCGTCCACATGCTATGTTGCGCCATGAGTATTCGCACAGCGAAAAGCGCACCAAGCATGCCGAGGAAAAGTTGCAGATCGCGCGCCGCGCCGTGGAGCTTATCGAGGAAGGCTCGACCATCTTTTTGGGCACGGGCACTACGGTGGAGCAGATGGCCTCGATGCTGCCGGCGTGCCGCCTGCGCATCGTGACTAACTCGCTTTCGGTCTTTAACCTGCTCGAGCCGCGCGAGGACTGTGACCTGTGCCTGGTAGGCGGCATGTACCGTCGCCGCACCGCCGCTTTTGTGGGACCAACGGCCGAGGATACCCTGCGTGCACTGGGCATCGACGCGGCGTTTATCGGCGCCAACGGCATTCTGGATGGCGACGTGTCTACGTCCAATATGGATGAGGGTCGTATCCAGCAGCTCGCCTTTAGCAAGGCCGATTCACGCTATCTGATCGCCGATTCCAGTAAGATCGGCAAGCGCGACTTCTACACCTTCTGCCGCCTGGACAGTTTGGACGCCGTGGTGTGCGAGCCGAGTATCGCCGCCGAGGATCGTGTCGCCATCGAGGAGCACACGCAGGTCATTTGCTAGCTAGCGCTACGGGATTGCCAACAGGCGATGCGGGAGGACTTTCACCTCCTGTCATTGTGGAAACCAGCGCGTCAGCGCTACGCGATATGACGCGCAAATGAGGATTCCACTATCAAATCGTCTCAGCCTGTAACAGGTAGGGGTGAAACCACCAACCAGATGTTGCAGATTGAGATTTTTGACCCGGCCTATTCCGTTTGTCTCGATCTGTAACAGCTAGGACCGAATAATTCAGCTAGTTGTTACAGATTTAGATTGGGGATATTGGCCTGTGCATTCATCTCAATCTGTAACATCTAGACGTCCAAAACCGGTCTTAGTGTTACAGATTGAGACAATTCGGCGGGGTCTACCTTGTTTGTCTCGATCTGTAACGGTTAGGACTTAAAAACTCGGCTACGTGTTACAGATCGAGACAAAAGAAAAAGAACATTAGGACTTGAAAATAAAGTTTTGATAAGGGATTCGCCCAGTTAAGACGGTGCGGCAGACAATTGAGATTAGTTTGCCTCCGGAGTCGTAAGCATAATGAGTCAGTTCGATGACCGGAAGTTTTGCAACACCATAATTACTGGCTTCGGAATCGCTAAGCTGACGTGCTCTATAGCTTTCCCTAACAGATTGGATAGACTTGGACAAGTCGTCCATGATTCTGCTAAATGCCTGAAAATCTAACTGGTTATTCGGAACGCGCGACTTTGAAATGAAGAACGTATCAGCGCCTATGAAGCTGCCTTCAAGTTCGTAGGTCAATTCAAGACGCTGAATTTCATCGCGACTTTGACATCCAAATTGTTGGAGCATCATTACGGAAATTGGACGACCTGATGTGAGGCCGCCGAAATGTTTGGTGATGGCATCCGGATCAACGCCATCGCAATGGCTTGCAAAGTCAAAGTCTAAAAGTGAATTGAGCTCGCTAACGCGTTTCGGTGCAACAAACGACCCCTTACCTTGGATTCGATAGATACTTCCACGACGCTCCAGCTCACTCATGGCAAGTCGGACGGTTGTTCTGCTTACGGCGTATTCGTCGCAGAGTTCCATTTCTGTTGGAAGTTTATCGTCTGCTTGATATTCATCGACGATCTGCTTGAGCAGCGCGTCGGTGAGCTGTAAATAGAGTGGCCGTTTTTCGTGTGTATCGAGCATTAGAGCCTCAGTTTGCATGTTGGTTATACCTGATGGTTGCCTCAGTCGGGATGTAACGTGGGCAAGGTAACCTTAACGTATCACAGAGCGGCTCAGCATGACGATCTGATGCCTGTATCCACGAAGGGCTTGTCCGAGCGTGAAGATATTCTGGGGCAGGCAAATACCGTTCATGGAGTCCCCGATATGTTGGAGGTCAGCGCCGGCTGCTTTTGCTGCAAGGCCTATTTTCTTAATGGTCTCGCTGTCGCAGGAGTCTTGACTCGTCCCGTTCGCCGCCATGACGAGAACCTTCTCTTCAATTGACTTGCCTACGTTGTGGGATCGTACAAAGTCTACGATGGCGCGCAGGTCTGCTTCTTGGAAGCAAGGGACGGTGTAGGGGGCTGGTACGAGAAGGATATCGACGCCGAGGTCAACAAACTTGCGCGCAATTTCGAGCGTCATGACAGGTTCCGCAACGCCTGCTCCATGCATTTTTCCGGCTATGATCAGGCCATTGAAATGCTCTTTGGAGAGTTTGATCGAATGGGCGATTGCATCGTTGGAGACGCCAGTTCCAGGGTTGCCTGTGAGGCAAATAAAATCAAATCCGAGTTCGTTTGCCTTTTCTAAGGTCTTGGGAGAGACGCGACGACCCATGGGGATTTCCGTACGGGATTCAGACATCTCTGCCTCGTTATCAACTGGCTCCAGATTGACGCCAATGGGCCTTCCGCATGCTCGCTTCACCCAAGTGACCGGGTTTTCATTGAGATCATCTGGAATACCGGCAATAACTGGATCGAACACATCGAGCGCGTTAAACAGAAGCAGGTCGGCACCTGCGGCACGTTCGATTTCTGCATTAGTAACGCCGCCGAGAAATTGGGAAGAGGGTACGTTTTCCGCCATGATGGTACGTCCCTCGGAAGCCAGAATTGCCTGCTTTAGATCCATGGGTGACGTGGCGGCAAAATCGGATGCGGACATGTTCAGTAATCGTTTGGGCATTGTTACTTCCTTTGACTAGAACGACAGGCTTGTGACATTGTCTCTAATATTGTTACAACAATATATTCAATATGTTATATCCAATCGGTGAACGGTTGCAAGCTTATTGTACTGCTCGGAAAAAATAGACTTTAGCTGGGAAAACCTTATATTAATCAACTACCGTTCACCGAATAAGTATTTGAATTCTTGACATATCGACAAAGCGGAAAAAGAATTGGTTATGACAAATCGTGCAAATGATATTACATTTCGCACAAGAACGTATTCACTTACATAAGTGGATACAAACGGGGACGACGACGGTTGAGTCCGGATAAATCGTTGTGTGCCCGGGAATCATGAAAGGATGTGTTATGGACGCTATCGTCAAATTCCTTGAAAAACACCAGCCCCTCTTCGACAAAATCTCGAGGAACATTTATCTGGTGGCGATTAAGGATGGCTTTCTCTCGAATATGCCAATTGTGCTGTTCTCGAGCCTGTTCCTTCTTCTTTCGACGCTCCCTGCCTATGTAGGCATCACGCTTCCGTCTGAGGTGCTGGATTTCTTCAATAAAATCTATGCATATACCATGGGACTTCTTGGCATTATGGTGGCCGGCACCACGGCGAGCTCACTTGCCATGTCGATGAACCGTCGCATGCCTTCGGGTAAATCTCTCAACCCCACCTCGTGCATGGTTTGTGCCATGTGCGGCATGCTCTTGCTATCGGTGACGAACGATGTTGTCTCGATTGGCGGAGCAGATCATCTGTTTTTGAAACCGGCTATATGGGAACCAAGGGTTTTCTCGCTGCGTTCGTAGCCGCATTCTTGACCGTTAACATCTATAAGGTGTGCATTAGCCATAATGTGACGATCAAGCTCCCCAAAGAGGTCCCTGGCTCTATTGCGCAGAGTTTTCGCGATATCTTTGCATTTGGGTTTTCGATCCTTGCGTGCGCTTTTATCGATCTTGCGAGCCGCAAGCTGCTTGCTGTGCCGTTCGCCAATTTGGTATCCGCTCTCATCTCGCCGCTGTTCTCCGCGGTTGACACCTATCCTGGCATGGCGCTTATCGAAGGCGCGGTCGCACTTTTCCAATTTATGGGTATCCACGGTGCTTCGGTTGTCATGAGTCCGATCAATGCTGCGCTCTACGGCAATACCGTTACCAATCTTGAGGTTTTCCAAGCAGGTGGACACCCGTCAATTGCTCTCACGCAGGACTTTACAAGCTTCATCGGCGGTCTGGGCGGTTCTGGCTGCACGTTCATCGTTCCTATTATCCTGATCATGTTTATGCGCTCCAAGCAGCTTAAAGCCATGGGCAAGGCATCGATTATCCCGGTGATTTTTGGAGTTAACGAGCCCGTTATCTTCGGTATGCCGATTGTTCTCAATCCCTATATGTTCGTGCCCTTCCTAGTGGCTCCTATGGTCAACGCCATTATCGGTAAATTTTTCATTGACGTCATTGGAATGAACGCCCCCATGTATACCATGCCGTGGGCGCTTCCCGGCCCAATCGGTGCATTCCTCACCACGGGTCTCGATCTGCGTTCTCTCGTATTGATGGCAGTGCTGTTGGTCGTTGACTTTGTGATTTACTATCCGTTCTGCAAGGCGTATGACCATCAGCTTTGTTTGGAAGAGTCTGCAAAGGAGACTGCAGGAACCTCGGATGCAGATGCTATTGCCGCACAGGAAAATGTCGCAAAAGCTCTCGAGGCGGTAAAGGACAAGGCGGAGCAGATCCGCGTGCTTGTGCTTTGCCAGGGTGCCGGCACTTCGACTCTCTTGGCAAATGCTCTTCGCGAAGGTGCCGCTGCTAAGGGTATCGATCTGGTTTCTCAGTCCGGTGCGTACGGAAGCCACTATGAGACGATGGATCAGTACAACGTGATTGTTCTGGCGCCCCAGGCACGCATGTACTATGACGCTATGAAGGCCGATACCGATCGCCTTGGAATTAAACTGCTCACCACAAGGGGCAAGGAGTATATCGACCTTACCAACGATCCCGAAGGTGCAATTGACTGGATCGTTCAGGAGCTGGCCAAATAGTGGATGCACTCCGTCGTTGATTCGTCGGTGTATAGTACGGCCCTGCAGCTTATTGAGCTGCAGGGCCGTATTTCGTTGAGTATCTAATTGAGACAATGAGCGCAACCGTCGTGAGATCGCATTGGCGCTCTCCGAGTCACCGACAAGCTGCCTTCCATCTATGTGACCAATTCGCTTTCGGCCTTTAGCCTGCTCGAGGCGCGCGAGGATTGCGAGCTGTGCCTGGTGGGCGGCATGTACCGTCGCCGCACCGCCGCCTTTGTGGGCCCCATGGCCGAGGATACCCTGCGCGCACTAGGGATTGACACGGCGTTTATCGGTGCCAACGGCATTCTGGACGGCGACGTGTCCACGTCCAACATGGACGAGGGCCGCATCCAGCAGCTCGCCTTTAGCAAGGCCGACTCGCGCTATCTGATTGCCGACTCCAGCAGGATCGGCAGGCGCGACTTCTACACCTTCTGTCGCCTGGACAGCCTGGACGCCGTAGTGTGCGAGCCGAGCATCTCCGCCGAAGACCGCGCCGCCATCGAGGAGCACGCGCAGGTCATTTGCTAACTAGCGTAGCAGGCGATACTTCTGCCCTCTGCCGGTGCCTTCAACTGTCGCCAGGCCTGTCTCAACGAGTTTTTTGAGGATGCGAAGAAGCTTCGAGCGACTAAAGGTGACTTTGGCCGCAAGCTCGCTTGTCGATTGAGGGTGTACTCCGCTCAGCAGTCCGAATACGATAAGTTCGTCGCCTTTGAGCCCCGGGTTATCCATGAGTAGGGGAAGTGTTACCACAATGGCGTTATCCGAAACTTGAAACCGGGGCTTTCTGACGCTGTCCTTATAGGTATCGCGAATTCGCATGATGCCCGTTCCAAAGGCTTCGATAAGACCCAGGCGCAAAAAGACTTCGGCAAGAATACGATTGCGTCTAACGGATAGCATGTCGGACAGATATTCATCGACGGTCATGCTTGCCGGCAAGCCGCCGGGCGAAGCGACTTCCACACGGTCGTCGAACATCGAGATGCGGATGTGTGCGGGCGCATCCCAAGTCCTATGAACGACTGCATTGGTAATGGCCTCGCGGAATGCTTCGAGCGGAATGAGCTCCTTGCGGATCCGCTCCATCCCCTGGATCTCTTCGTAGCAGTACTGGGCTTCGAAAAGCTCAAGGGCTCCGTCAATTTCCGCTAGAACGGATGCATGTTCAAGAGTCTTGCGCTGCTTAATGAGGTTGATAGTTTCACCAAACACTGCGATGTCGATACCCGGGAAGCCATTCTCGTCCGCGAGCAGTTCTGCCGCGTTGTTGTAGGTTCCGGTTTCATCAAGCAGGCCAAGGGTTTTGAGAGTATCGGTTGTGAATGACTGAAGCGAAAGTTTTGCTGTTAGACGATTCTCTAAAACGGTGAAAGATAAATCTTGTTTGTTTGCCGGGAGCTGCTCAAAGGAGAGGTTTTGACCCTCGAGTACAAGACGCGAAAGGCCTAGGGTATCAACTGGAATGGTCGCGGTGTCATTGCGCTTGTATGCCTTCGAGCGGTATAGGTAAGGCTTCGATCTGCCGGGAAAGACCGTAAGCTCCACGGTTGCATCGGGCTCGTCGATCTTTAGGGAGTAATCGGGCTGGGGGATGATCGAATCGTTAATCTTGTTTTCGATATCCAGGCAGGTCTGCTTGGGGTCATCGAGGCCAACGGCTTCTCCGTCGTCGTTAATTCCAAATAGAACGCGTCCTCCCGTGCCATTTGCATAAGCGGAGACGGTTTTAAGGAACGAATTGGTGACGCATTCCTTGAATTCAAGATCTTTGGATTCTTGCATTGTGATGCTCCGTTTCGCTTCAATTTGACGTGAAAAATAACACGTAAAAATTTTACACGTCATTTTACGCGTCAAAATTATGACACGAAAAAATTTGCGTGTCATTATGCGCGTCAAAGTGACGCGAAATGACGCGCAAACGCGAATGCATTGGCATTCTGAACAATAACGGAGTTTGTAGGCCTGGGGCTTGATTGGGCTAACGCATGGAATTATCCGTATTCTCGAACACGCTTTCGGTATCATTTTGGCATTAAAAGATACCGAAGTGTGTTCGTGATGCCGATAATAATTAAGAAAGAGGAGCGCTTCGTAGCTGCCTGGAAAGTGAGGATTTGACCATCTGATTGTCTCGATCTGTAACAACTAGGCGATCAAATGCTCGTTAGATGTTACAGATTTAGATTTTCTGCCTGGCCGATTCCGTTTGTCTCAATCTGTAACAACTGGGACCGAAAAGCTCGGCTAGATGTTACAGATCGAGATTGAGCGGATTGACCTGTGCGTTTGTCTCGATCTGTAACAGGTAGATGGTCAAAAGTGGGCTAGGTGTTACAGATTTAGATTATTCGGACCGGCCTGCGCGTTCGTCTCAATCTGTAACAATTAGGACCGAAAATCCCAGCTAGATGTTACAGATCGAGACAAACGATCCGCGCGGCTCGGCAAAAAATAAAAAAGCCGCATGCGAACCCATGGAGGGATTCGTATGCGGCCGACAGGGGGTATGCGGCGGAAACTAGGCCATGAGCAGGCCAGTCTCCGCGACGTTCTTGTACCAGTACGCGCTCGCCTTGGGATAGCGCTTCTGGGTCTCAAAGTCGATGTAGAACAGGCCGTAGCGCTTGTTGTAGCCGTTGGTCCAGGAGAACTGGTCCTGCAGCGACCACACAAAGTAACCGTCGACGTTTACGCCGCCGTCGATTGCCTTGAGGATCCACGCGAGATGCTGACGCATATAGTCGATACGAGGGGCATCGTCGATAAAGCCGTCCTCAAAGTCGTCCTTATAGCCCATGCCGTTCTCGGTGATGTAGATCTTCTTGTAGTTGGGGTAATCGTTCTTAATGCGCAGCAGCAGGTCGTACAGGCCCTCGGGATAGATGATCCAGTCCCAATCGGTGGTGGGTACGCCTTCGCGCACGCATGACTCGCCCACGCCCTTGAGGAACCAGCGCGAGGAGCCCTTGTCGCCGGTGCCATTGTGGTTGATGTCGTTTTCGCCCTCGGCGGCACGCAGGAACTGGCACTTGTAGGTGTTGACGCCCAGGCAATCGTTGTAGGGGAGCGCGGCGGTCAGCGCGGCGATGTCCTCGTCGCGGACGTCGAGCTCGCCGCCGGCGATATGGGCCAGCTTGGTCGCAGCTTCCATGGTGTCGGCTGCATAGTGGCCGCGGAAGGTGGCGTCGAGCACCCAGCGGTTGTTGATGACGTCGGCCATGCGGGCGGCCTCGCAGTCGGCAGCGCTGTTGGGGTCGAGGGGATACTTGGGCTCCAGGTTCTGGACAATGCCGATCTCGCCCTCAAAGCCGCCCTCATGGAAGGCGACGACAGCCTTGGCGTGGGCCACCATCATGTTGTGCATAAGCTGGAAGGCCTTGTCCAGGCGATACTTCTCGCCGTGCGGCCAGTTGCCGACGATAAAGCTGCCCTCGGCGGTCGCGGGAATCTCGTTAAAGGTAAACCAGTGCTTGACCTCGGTGAACTCGGCAAAGCAGAACTTGGCGTACTCGACAAAGGCGTCGATCGTCGTGCGCGTCAGGAAGCCCTCGCCGCCGTCCTGGTAAAAGGCCTCGGGCGTATCGAAGTGATCGAGCGTGACATAGGGGATAACGCCAGCTTTGTTGCAGGCGGCGAAAAGCTCGTGATAGAAGGCAACACCCTCGGGGTTAATCTCGCCAGTGCCGTTGGGGAAGATGCGGCTCCAAGCGATGGAGACGCGGATACCGTTGATGCCGAAGCGCTGGCACAGGTCGATATCGACCGGGTACTTGTTGTAGAAATCGCTTGCGGGATCGGGGGAGAAGCGACCCTGAGCTGCCAGGAAATCGTCCCAGGGCACTTTGCCCTTGCCGTGCGTGCGGGTCTCGCCCTCAACCTGGTAAGCGGCGGTGGCGCCGCCAAACACAAAGCCGTCGGGGAACTGCATGGGGTTGGTCATGAGTCATCCTTTCTGTGGGATACGAATAGGGAGAGGTGCCCGAACTGGGGATCCGGGCACCAACAGAGGGAGGAACCTAGTCGAGGTTCTCGCGGAGCCACTTGATGGCGCCAGCGGGGTCGCGGGTAAGGTCGATATATTCCTTGCCGCGCGGGGCGAGCAGCTTAATGCCCAGACGATCGGTGTCGGCCTTCATGTCGTTGTAGTAGCTACGAACCTGCGGGGCGAGCACGATAACGTCGTACTGATCCATGATGGCAGTGTGCTGGCCATAGGCGCCTGCGGAGGAAGCGATGTTCTCTCCGGTCTGCGCAGCACCTTCCTTGATGGCGTTGGCGAGCATGGCAGAGGTGCCGGCGCCGGCGCACAGGACGAGGACCTTCAGGCCATCGACATCCTTCTTAGCGGATGCGTCGGAGGCGGGCTCGGGCTGATCGGCGACAGGCTTGCTGTCGGCGGCAGCGGCGGTCGGCTCGACGGAAGCGGCGGTCTGCTCGACAGCGGGCGCAGAGGTGCTGGCGGTGATGGTGGCAGCACCATCGGACTCGAGACCCAGCTCGGCGGCGCGCTCGGCCTCCTGGTCGCAGAGCAGCTTATCGTATGCCTTCAAGAACGGCAGGTAGATGATGGCGTCCAGCAAGATGATGATCGCGACAAATACCAGGGCGATAAGCTGGAAGTTCGTGGTGATGAAGATGCCGATGGGGGCAGGGGTAGCCCAAGGCACCACGAAGGAGAAGCCGTTCATGCCCACGTTGTCGATAAAGAACTTGGCAATACTTACGTTGACGCAGCCGGCGGCAACAAAGGGGATGAGCATGTAGGGGTTAAGGATCATCGGCGCGCCAAAGAGCAGCGGTTCGTTGACGGCGAAGGCAACAGGAACGATCGAGGCCTTACCGACGGCTTTGAGCTGCTTGGACTTCATAAAGAGAATCAGCAGAAGCGGCACGATGAACGTGGCGCCGGTGCCGCCGAACTCACCCACGAGCTACATGTTAAAGGTGAGGGAGTGGGCGGGGTGGCCGCCGGCCAGCAGAACCTGCAGGTTCTCGGCCTGGTTGGCAAGACGGATGGGGTCGATGCCCGGCTGGACGATCGAGGGGCCGTGGACACCGATGAACCAGAAGAACGCGGTGGCTGCCTGGATAAGGATAAGGCCAGGATAGGTTTCTGCCGCAGTGAAGAGCGGGGAGAGCAGCTTGATGAGCAGCTCGGAGAACGGAACGCCCATGAGGTTGCGCACGACAACATCGATGATGCCGCAGATGATGACAGCGCCGCCAAAGGGGATGATGTCGCGGAAGTTCTGAGCGATGGCGCCCGGAACCTCCTTGGGCAGCTTAATGGTCAGATCGCGCGAGACGCAGAACTTATAGACCCACACGGTAATGAACGCGGCGATATAGGCCGAGAACAGGCCGCGCGTACCCATGCTGGTGCAATCGAAGACAGAAAGCTCGGAGCCGTTGAACTTGGTGGTGAACTGCGTAACGGCGAGCAAAAGCATACTGCACTGGGCGGCCACCATGGTGGAGCCGTCGTTGAGCACCTTGCCGGCGGGCATGCGACGGTTCATGGAAGCCGTAAAGTTCTTGGCAGTGGTGCCGGCAACCATGATGCCCATGACGCCCATGGTGAAGTTGTACAGCTTGTTGCACCAGTCGATGAGCGGCTGGGGCAGCGTGATGCCGACTACGCCGGGAAGGGTGGCAATGAGCAGAAAGATCGAAGAGGTGAGGACGATGGGCATGCACCCAAGGAATCCGTCCTTAATAGCCTGGAGGTAGATGTTCCTCGAGATCTTCTCAAAGAACGGCTGATGCTTTTCGAGCATCTTTACGATGGCGTCCATAGAGCTCCTTTGCTACTTGATGCGCGATGCATGTGGATGGAACTGGTCGTCGATGGATGGTCAGGACTGCCCGGAAACCTTCCTGCTCAAGGAAGGCATTGCGAAATGACAACGTTGTCATTTCGTTAATGACAACGTAAGATATTTTTGGAAGAGCAACAAGGATATACGGGTGAGCGGTCGATATTGTCCGGTAAACGGTTGATTTATCAGTCAGGCAGGTGGTGTATGCTAGAACGCAAAAAACAAGCGATAGAGAACCGAGTGGAGAAGTAGTGGCAACGATGGACAAGAAAAATGTCTCAATGAACGATGTGGCGATTGCCGCGGGTGTTTCTCTCAAGACGGTTTCGCGTGTGATTAACGAGCCCGGTAGCGTGCGAGAGTCGACACGCGATAAGGTCCATTCCGCAATGGAAGCGCTCGGGTTCCGGGCGAACTTTGCCGCGCGTTCGCTCAAGTTGGGCCGTTACGGGTGCATCGGCGTGGTGCTGTTCCACTTGTCGGGCGGTGCCGTGGACATGATTGACGGTATCGCAGATGCCGCCGAAGAACGCGGCTTTGCGCTCACGATGATCAAAAAGCGGGCGGGGGAGAAGATGACCCTTGCCGAAGCGGCGCGTAGGATGTCGCAGCTGCCTGTTGATGGCATGATCTTCAACCTGCGTCAGATGGTCGATGACTTTGATACTTTTGAGGCACCGAAAGACCTCAAGACGGTGATTATCACACCGATGGAACATCCTACCTGCTCCACCGTCAGTGACGATCAAGAGGGCGGCGCGCGCATGGCGTGCGAGTACTTCTTAAATCGTGGGCACAAGAACGTATACTTCGTCTCTGGTAAGAAAGAGGCGCTGTCGAGCCAGTGTCGTATGAAAGGTTGGCGTGCGGCACTCGAGGCGCGTGGCATTGAGCCGCCCGAGCCTCTGCAAGGCGATTGGAATGCGGATAGTGGCTATGCCGCGGGCCTTGTGCTTGCCGATAAACCCGATTGCACGGCGGTCCTCGCTGCTAACGACTGCATGGCAAACGGCGTGATGATGGCTCTACGTGACAAGGGTCTGAGTGTGCCCGATGATGTGTCCGTGATCGGCTTTGACGATGAACTCTACAAGACGATTCCCAACTCGATTCTGACGTCGGTGAAGTTTCGCCACCGCGAGCTGGGCATCCGTGCGCTTAACGAGGTCGTCGCAGGTCTGGAAGCCCCGAGCTCCAGAAGCCGTACGCTCGTCTCGGGCGTGTTGGTCGAGCGTTCCAGCGTGAAAGACCTGCGGGCGTAGACGTGCTCGGCTCGTTCATCTCAACCTGTAACAGGTAGGGCCGAAAATCTCAGCTAGATGTTACAGATCGAGATTGAGAGGATTGTCCTGTGCGTTTATCTCAATTTGTAACAACTAGACGTCCAAAACCGGTTCTAGTGTTACAGATTTAGACAATTCGACCCGGTCTCCCCGGTTTGTCTTGATTTGTAACAGCTAGGGACCAAAAACTCGGTTAGATGTTACAGATTGAGATAAACGGCTTTCGACCTGCACAAAAAGGCCGGGGGGCGGCGCGCAGTGTGACGTGCCGCCCCCGGCTGAGAAATGGGGACAGGTTATGTGGGCAGGCGACCCCGCCAGCCGCTAGTCCAGACGACGGGTCTGCGCCACGTGCTTATACCAGTATGCGCTTGCCTTGGGCGTGCGCTTCTGGGTTTCAAAGTCAACGTAGAAGAAGCCGTAACGCTTGTTGTAACCATTGGTCCAGGAGAACTGATCCTGCAGGCTCCACAGGAAGTAGCCACCCACGTTGACGCCCACCTCCATGGCCTTGAGCAACCAGCGCAGGTGCTGCTCGATGTAGTCGATGCGCGGCTGATCGTCCACAAAACCGTCCTTGTAGGGGTCCTTGTAGCCCATGCCGTTCTCGGTGATGAAAATCTGCTTGTAGTTGGGGTAGCGCTGCTTAATGTAGACGAGCAGATCGAACAGGCCCTCGGGATAGATGATCCAGTCCCAGTCGGTGGTGGGGATGCCAGGCTTGTTCACATGCTCGCCAATACCCTTAACGCGCCAGCGGCCAGTGCCCTTCTCGCCCGTACCGTTGTGGTGCAGGTCGTTCTCGCCGTCGTAAGCCTTCAAGAAGCGGCACTGGTAGTTGTTAACGCCCAGGTAGTCGTTGTAGAGCGCGGCCTCGCGCATGATTTCCAGATCCTCGTCTAGGATCTCGATGGTGCCGCCCGAGACGGCAGCCAGGCGGTTGGCGCACTCGAGGGTGTCGGGGGCATAGTCGCCGCGGAAGGTGGCGTCGAGCAAGAACTGGTTTTGCAGCACGTGCTCGTTGTTGGCGGCTTTGATGTCGGCGGGGTCGTTCTCGTTGAGCGGGTACTTAAACTCCAACGACTGAATGACGCCGATCTTGCCCTTAAAGCCGCCGTTGTGGAAGGCCAGCACGGCCTTGGCGTGGGCGAGCATCATGTTGTGCTCGCACTGGAAGGCCTCGGCCAGATGCGCTTTAACGCCGCCGGGGAAGGTGCCCTCGATGTAGGTGTTGGAGGCGTCGGCCCAGATCTCGTTAAAGGTGAACCAGTAGGTCACCTGGTCGGCGTACTCCTTAAAGCAGAAGGTGGCAAAGTCCACAAAGGCGTCGATGGTTTCGCGGTTGAGGAAGTCGCCCTTCTCAAAGAGGGGCAGCGGCGTATCGAAGTGATGCAGCGTGACGAACGGCTCAACGTGGTGCTTATGGCACTCGGCGAAGAGGTCGTGGTAGAACTGCACACCCTCGGGGTTGATTTCGCCGGTGCCGTTGGGGAAGATGCGGCTCCAGGCAATGGAGAGACGGATGCCGTTGATACCGAACTCCTCGCACAGCTCCAAGTCGACGGGGTACTGGTTGTAGAAGTCCGAAGCGGGATCGGGGGAGAAACGGCCCTGGGCCTCCAGGAAGTCGTCCCAGGCAACCTTGCCCTTACCGTGGGTGCGGGTCTCGCCCTCTACCTGGTAGGCAGCGGTGGCGCCGCCAAAGACAAAGTCCTCGGGAAACTGCGCAGGCGGGTTGGTGACGCTAGCAGGGTTAACGGACATGATGATCCAATCGTCTAAATCGAAGGGCCAGCCGGTCTTGGATGGTCGGCTGGCCCTGGGCGTTACTTACTTCGAAAGTTGCTCACTCACGAAGGCGAGAGACTTGTCGCCGTTCTGGGAGAGCTCGATGTACTGCTTGCCGCGGCAGGCGACGCACTTGTTGCCCACGCGCTCGCAGTCCTTCTGCAGGTCGGCCAGGTAGCTGGCGGCCTGCGGGGCCAGGACGACCAGGTCAAAATCGGGAAGCATGTCAACGTGGTTGCCATAGGCCTCGGCAGCGGTCTCAAGATTGATGCCGCGCTCTTTGGCGGCCTTGGCCAGCGCGTTGGCGAGCAGGCCCGAGGTGCCGCCACCCTGGCAGAGCACGAGCACGCGCTTGCCGTTGAGGTCACTGGCGGTCGTTGCCTCAGTGGCGACAGCGGCGGGAGCGTCGGCCTTCACGGCCTCGGCAGCAGCGCCGGCGGCAACGCTCTTGGCGTCAGCCTTGCCCTGGAAGGCATCGTTAAGCTTGGCGGCCTTCTCGGCGTTCTTGGCGGCGAGCTCCTCCTGGGAGATCTCGGCCTCCTCGGCGCACTTCTGGGCGTCATAGGCACGGAAGAACGGATAGTACAGGGCAAAGTCGACGACCAGGATAAGAGCGAGCATCACAAAGGCGAGCGGCTGGAAGCCCAGGCCCATGATGGTGCCGATGGGGCCGGGGACGGTCCAAGGCAGGGTGTACATAAAGCCGTTCATGCCCAAGAAGTCGATAAAGATCTTGAGGATCCAGATGTTGGCGATCGGAGCAAAGACAAACGGGACAAAGAAGACGGGGTTGAGCACGATGGGTGCGGCGAACAGCAGCGGCTCGTTGACGGCAAAGCAGACGGGGACGATGGCGGCCTTACCGACGGCGCGCATCTCCTGAGACTTGGCCAGGAAGCAGAACATAAAGACCAGGACGAGCGTGGCGCCGGTGCCGCCCATGCAGACGACGAAGTACTGGGCACCCTGGGTCAGGACAGCGGAAGCGTGCTGGCCGGCCTGGAACGCAGCCAGGTTGTCGGTCATGTTGGCAACGAGAGCGGCGGCGATGGCGGGCTCGACGATCGAGGGGCCGTGGACGCCCACGAACCAGAAGAGGCTCATGGCGCCGTAAATCACAGCGAGGCCGATATAGCCGTCGGCAGCGGTGAACAGGGGCTGGAACACCTGGATGACGCCCTGGGCAAAGCAGAAGCCAAAAGCAGCGCGGAAGACGATGTCAAAAACCCAAAAGACGGTGATGCAGACGGAGAAGGGGATGATGTCCTTGAAGGTCTGCGAGATGTTGGGCGGAACCTGCTCGGGCATCTTGACGGTGATGTTGCGCTTAATGAAGAACTTGTAGATGATGCCGGTCACAAACGCAGCGATGAAAGCGGTCAGCAGGCCCTTGGAACCAAGGTAGGTGGTGTTGAAACCGCTGGCAGCGTCCGTGGCGATGGTGTCGCTCGAAAGGAGCAAGAAGCCGATGATGGCCGCGCACATGCACGAGATGAAGTTGATCTGGTTGTTCTTGGGCAGATCGCGGTTCTGAGCGTCGGCGAAGTGCTTGGCCGTGGTGGCGGCGCAGGCGATGGCCAGGATGCCCATGGAGTAGTTGTAGCACTTCCACAGGGCGTTGTTGATGTCATCGGGCCAGTAGAAACCCCAGATGTTGGGGACCGAGGCTACCAGGCAGAAGATGGACGAGAAGATGATGATGGGGATGACGGAGATAAAGCCGTCGCGGATCGCCTTGAGGTACTTGTTGCGGGCGATCGCGTTGAAAAAGGGCTGGCCCTTTTCGATGATGGCGATGAGTTGCTCCATGCAATGCTCCTAAGAGTCGGTGGGTTAGCAACGATGGTAGCTTTTGACGTTCGGTTGCCAAAATGTTGACGTTGCCATTTTGCGACACAAAAAAAGACGCGAACCGGTGGTTCCTGTGCCTGCGAACCGTCGATTCCTTACGCGTAAACGTTTGAGCCGCCCGGTGGCTCTGTGTTTGCACAATGGCAACGTTAACATTTGGGCGCCAAAAGCCGTTCGGGGAAGCAAAAATGTCGGTGAACGGTAGGTTTTGGGTGGTGAGCGTATGGTGGGGGAGGCGTTGGATATACTTGAAGGCGTTAAAAATGACTGCGCAGGGTGCCACCAATGGCATCGTTGACATAGAAAGATCGACCTATGGCCGCTGTTAAAAAATCGGTATCCGTCAAAGACGTAGCGCGCCTCGCGGGCGTCTCGGAGCAGACAGTCTCGCGTACGGTGCACGATTCGCCCAGCGTGCGCCCCGAGACCAAGGAACGCGTGCGTGCCGCCATGCGCGAGCTGGGGTATCGCCCCAATTTTGCCGGTCGATCGCTGCGCCGCGGTAAGTTTAAGACCGTCGGCGTCGCCATGTTCAACATTACCGGCACCGGCAATCTCGACCGTATGGAGGGCTTTGCCGCAGCAGCCGACAAACATGGCTATGCCATCACCCTCACTAAAGTAGACGGGCATCCGTATACCCTCGAGAGCGCATCGTCACGCATGAGCGCGCTGCCGGTAGACGGTATGGTCGTGATCATGAACCGCATGCCGGCAGACTTTGGCACTTTTGAGCCGCTGCCTGGCATGCAGACGGTGCTCGTTACCATGCTGGAGCACCCGCTCTGTTCAACGGTCGATAACGACCAGTTCGATTGCTCGCGCCAGGTGGTCGAGTACTTGCTGGAGCAGGGGCACAAAACCGTGCACTTTATCTCGTGTCCCGAGCGCTCACTTTCGGGCATGCGGCGCGAGGAAGGCTGGCGCGAGACATTGCGTGCGCATGGCATTGAGCCGCCGCAGCTCGTACGCGGCGACTGGACGGCGCAGAGTGGATATGCTGCCGGTCAGGCTCTGGCGGAAGATCCGACCTGTACGGCCATTTATGCTTCCAACGATGCCATGGCATACGGCTGCATTCGCGGGCTCGAGTCGTGCGGAAGGCGTGTGCCCGAGGACGTGAGCGTGGTGGGTGTTGATGACAGCCTGGGCGATATCGTGCCCGACCGTCGCCTGACCACGGTGCGCTTTGACAACAAGCGCGTCGGCATGTGGGCGGTCGACAAGATTGCCGGCGCTGATGGGGGTGCATCTGGCGTGGAGCACATGCTGATCCCCGGTGTGCTCGTAGAGGGCGATACGGTGCGCGATTTGCGTTAGGTGCGGCCCTGTTTGGGTTGCCGCTAATTGTGTTCGATATTGTTCAGATTGGTTTAAAAACCGTTCACGGGCGAAAAGTGACCGTTCATAGTTTGAAATTACGTTTTGAGCTGTTCTTTTTTGTTTGAATGTTATTGTTTCTGTCATACACAACGCAGCGCGTATGCCCGGACGCGATGCTCTCCATTGGTTCATATGTGAAAGGAACGCAATATGGCAACCAAAGAAGAAATCTCGATGGTTGGATTCGAGATCGTCGCATACGCAGGTGACGCCCAGACCGATCTGCTTGCAGCGCTCGATGCTGCTCGCGAGGGTGACTTTGAGAAGGCCGAACAGCTGCACAAGGATGCCAGCGATGCGCTCATCGGTGCCCACGACACGCAGACCAAACTGCTTTCGCAGGAGGCCGGCGGCGGCGAGATGGAGATGACCTTCATCATGGCTCACGCTCAGGACACTCTCATGACCACTATGATTCTGGAGAAGCAGACCCGCTTTACCATCGATGCCTACAAGCGCATCGCCGAGCTCGAGGCCAAGCTCGCCTAACGAGCCCTCACAACCAAGTCCCCTTCCAAAAGCTCTGCCGCTACCCGCGGCAGGGCTTTTTCTGTCCTCCTCCAAGTTGCGGTGAAATGGGGACTGAATAGGGGCCGGCGGGCGCAAAACAATCCCTATTCCACCGCAACTCATCCGGAGATAGTCATTGGGGACAGTCTTGGTGCGCTCTGTTCGTCTTCCCGTTCGTTTTTTGCTCGGTGGGTATACTTCCTTTCGCATTAAGCCCCGGACTGAGGAGGTATCCAAATGCCGGATAACGGGTCAATACAAAAAAGAGACGCGCACGAGATGGCTCATGGGCGTCCTGTCCAGATAACCGAGCACACGACGGTAACCGAGCTGCAGCCCAGCCTGTCCGATGTCGTGTGCGCAAACAAAAAGCTTCAGATTGGCTTTATCGTTGCGCTCGTGGTACTGGCGCTGCTGTCGGGCTTTGTAGCTCGTCCGCATTTCGCCGATACCAAAACTTGGGACTCCACCATCGAGGTCATCGACCAAAAGAAGGGTAACGTACTGGCGCTCACGACCTCGTGCGTGGCGCTATCTGCGGGCATTACCGCGCTACCTGGTGATACGGGAACGCCGGTTGCCGAACAGCTCGCGCAGCTTTCAGGCAACCTTGGTATCGTGCTTGCCGTGCTATACCTGGAGAAATATTTGCTCACGATTTTGTGGTCGGTTGGCTTGGGCATCTTAATCCCGTTTTCGTTGGTGCTCTTTGCGGTGTCGCTCGGCATTCACGGGCGCTGGAGCACGAGCGCTGTCCTGCGCCGTGTGGCGACGCGCGTGCTAGTGGTTGCCGTGATCGGTATGGCGCTTGTGCCCGCGAGCGTATGGGTGTCGCAGAAGGTCGATGAAACGTATCGCGTAAGTATTGAGCAAGCTGAGCAAAAGGCTGCGGACGCGGCCGACACTACGGACAAGTCAGCCGAGACCAGCTCAAAATCGAACAAGAAAAAATCCGAGGCCACGGAGTCCAAAAACGTGCTCGAGCAGTTGACTGATGGGGCATCGAGTCTTGTTACGTCGGTGACCAGCGGCGCCAAGCAGATGACCGACGAGATCGTGCGGCAGGTGACCGATCTGATTGAAGGCGTCATCGTGATGATCGTGACTTCGTGCGTTATCCCGCTGCTGGTGCTCGTGGCGTTCCTGTGGCTGGGGCACACCCTGCTGGGGATTGATATCTCCGGTCCCGCGAACTATTTGACGGGCCGCTTTCTGAGTGCTCCGTCCAAGCATGCCAAGAAGGGCAGGCAGTCTGAGTAGGCGGCAAAGCGTTCTTTGGAAGATTAACCGTAAGAAGGGCGGCCGAGACACGTTCTCGGCCGCCCTTTTGTTTGTTGAATACACGGTCGCTACGTCCGCGCTCGGTCCAAACGGTCAGCAATCATCTGTGGGCGGTATTTGTTCAAAAAAGAACAAAGATAAACAAATAGTTGTTGCAGTTAGTGTTCGAATGTGTTCAAATAAACATGAACAGTGAAGAACCGCACATTCAGATGCCCGGACCTGAACGCGATTCAACACTTCCAAACAGAAACTACGCACCTGCGTATCTCTCAAGGAGGATGTCATGAGGGTTGTAATCGCTTCCGATGCCGACGGTATGTCGATGAAGGAGTCCATCAAGGAGATGCTCATCGCCGACGGTCACGAGGTCGTCGACTATTCCGAGACCCCTGCCGCGGACTTTGTCGATTCCGCGACCGCCGTTGCCAAGGACCTGCTGGAGCACAAGGATTCCCAGGGCTTCGCATTCGATAAGTACGGCGTCGGCTCCTATATGGCCGCCGTCAAGATCAAGGGCATGGTCGTCGCCAACATTTCCGACGAGCGTTCCGCCTACATGACCCGCGAGCACAACGGCTCGCGCATGGTCACCATGGGCCCGGGCGTTGTGGGCACCGAGGTCGCCAAGAAGATCGCCCGCGAGTTCCTGCGCGCCCAGTACGCCGGCGGCCGTCACCAGATCCGTGTCGACATGCTCAACAAGATGGCCTAACGAGAGCCACCGAGAACTCGAACTTCTACCTCAACTTGTGAATTCAGACGAAAGGACGTTCTGATGAAGAAGACCATCGCAATCGGTTGCGACCATATCGTTACGGACGAGAAGATCTATCTGGCCGACCGCTTGGAGCAGGCTGGCTACAAGGTGCTCGACTGCGGCACCTACAGCCATACCCGTACGCACTATCCCATCTACGGTAAGGCCGTGGGCGAGGCCGTTGCCAGCGGCAAGGCCGACTTTGGCGTGGCCCTGTGCGGCACCGGCATCGGCATCACCAACGCCGTCAACAAGGTTCCCGGCGCCCGCTGCGCTCTGGTTCGCGACATGACCTCTGCCCTGTATGCCCGTCGCGAGCTCAACGCCAACATCGTGGGCTTTGGCGGCAAGATCACCGGCGAGTTCCTGATGGCCGACATCATGCTTGCCTTCCTGGAGGAGCCCTACGACAAGACCCTCGAGCACGATGCCCTGATTGCCAAGATTGATGCTTGCAATAAGGCCGACGCCGAGGCTCAGGCCGACCCGCACTTCTTTGACGAGTTCCTCGAGAAGTGGGACCGCGGCGAATACCATGATTAGCGGGTATCCGGCGTAATTAACTAGTCCGTTGACGGCTCGCGTTTCTGTGAGGGGGCGCGGGCCGGTTTTCTATCAGCCCTATTGACTTGGCGGGCTGTCGTAAGAAAGGGAAGGCTCCTATGGAGTTTGTTCTTGATAACGGTTCTATTCGCGTGGCACTGAGCACGGCTGGCGGATCGTTCACTTCTATTGCGGCCAACGGTCGCGAGTACCTGTGGCAGGGTGACCCGGCGGTCTGGTCGGGCCAGGCACCCATTTGTTTCCCGATCTGCGGCGGCCTTCGTGACGGTCGCGCAATGACCATGGGCGGCCGCGAGGTCAAGCTTGCCCGTCACGGCTTTGCTCGCAAACAGGAGTGGAAGCTCGAGGAGCAGGGCGACAACATGGTCGCGCTGAGCCTAAGCTCTGCCGACCATGCCGAGTTGCTCGAGCAGTACCCGTATCCGTTTAAGATCGTTGCTCGTTACACGATCGATGCGGAAAAGGTGGCCGTGTCGTACGAGGTGACCAATGAGGGCACCGAGGACATGCCGTTCTTTGTGGGCGGTCACCCTGGCTTTAAGTGCCCGCTTGACGAGGGCGAGTCCTATGACGACTACGAGCTCCGTTTTGAGCAGCGCGAGGTCGCCGAGCTCTGTACTGCCGTTCCCTCGACGGGCCTGATTGATGTTGAGCATCGCAGCAAGAACCCCATGATCGGCCATGACCTGCCGCTTACCCACGAACTCTTCGACTTCGCGGAGACCATCTTTGACGTGCTCGAGAGCCGCGTGGTTACGTTGACCAAGAAAACCGAGGACAAGGGCGTGCGCCTGACGTTCCCCGATATGCCGTACCTGATTGTATGGAGCAAGCCCGAGGGCGACTTTGTGGCTGTTGAACCGTGGGGTGGTCTGTCCACCTGCTCCGACGAGGACGATATTCTGGAGCACAAGCGTGGCTGCCTGGTGGCCAAGCCGGGAGAGACCGTCACCCGCGGCTTTGAGATCGAGATCCTTTAACGAGTTATCGTATGTTTGGGGCGGGTCATACCGCCCCGGAACAGGAGTTCAATATGATTCTGACCGTTACCATGAACCCGTCGATTGATACGCGCTATCAGCTCGACAAGCTGATCATCGATGACGTTAACCGCGTAACACCCGAAAAGACCGCTGGCGGCAAGGGCCTCAACGTGAGCCGTGTGCTGCTGCAGCTGGGCGACGATGTGCTCGCGACCGGCCTGCTCGGCGGCCACATGGGTGCCTATATGGCCGAGCTTATGGATGCCGACGGCGTCAAGAACGACTTTGTGCCCATCGCCGGTGAGACGCGCATTTGCCTGAATATTCTGCACGAGGGTAATCAGACCGAGCTGCTGGAGAGCGGCCCGCAGATCGCCCCGGCTGAGCTCGAGGCCTTTACTGCCAAGTTCGCCGAGCTTGCAGCGAAGGCGGACGTCGTGACGCTTTCGGGCTCGCTGCCGCGTGGCGTCGATGCCGGCTACTATGCCGAGCTCGTCAAGATCGCCGAGGAGGCGGGCGCCAAGGTGCTGCTCGACACCTCGGGTGCATCGCTGGAGGCCGCGCTGGAGTCCGACGCTAAGCCCGAGCTCGTAAAGCCCAACCTGACCGAGATTAACGGCCTGCTGGGTACGTCCTTTACGACCGATGATGTGGATGCCCTGCGCGAGGCGCTTGCCTCCGATGGACGCTTTGCCGGTATTCCCTGGGTTGTCGTTTCGATGGGCGCTGCCGGTTCGGTGGGTTTCCATGAGGGCCGCGCGTTCCGCGCCAAGACGCCCGCGATTGCGGCTGTGAACGCGACGGGTTCCGGTGACTCGACCATCGCCGGCTTTGCGCATGCCATTGCTGCTGGTGCCGACGATGTCACGGTGCTCAAGACCGCCAATGCCTGTGGCAAGCTCAACGCCATGGATCCTAAGACCGGTCACCTGGTCATGGACCGCTGGGATGAGATCTTCAACAACGTTGAAGTAACGGAGCTTTAAAGTTACGGCGTTTTACCAAACGCCGTAACC
>CDZP01049881.1_pt1 | contig 20858 bp, 11 predicted proteins | sample 554941 | NCBI WGS metagenome assembly CDZP01 (sample SAMEA3182064, study PRJEB8094) | gut metagenome | biome: human; feature: gut; material: Stool; isolation source: human stools | place: Canada | collected 2013-01-28
GCTCCACGATCCGGCGCTAAAGCTTTATTTTCAGAAAAAACGAGATGAAGGGAAGCCCTACATGGCGTCCGTGGGCCACGCCTGCAGGAAGATGGTCTCCATCATTTACGCCGTTATGAGAGACAACAAGGCCTACACGCCCTGCATCCCAAATGAGATTTCGGCTTGACAAATTATAGCCGGTCTGTGCTAAAATCGAACGACCTTCCCCGTCCCAAAATCCGGCTTAAAAAGTTCGGCTTTTCGCCAATAGACACTCCCGCAAATATCGCCAAAAAGTTACCGCCACAACGATGTTTCAAACCGCTTCTCATTGCGCTTTTCAACTTCTCGCACAAACGGCCCACGTTTGCTTCACAGGCAAAAGTGGGTACACACTCGGCCTTCGGAGAAAAATCGCACACAACGGCTCACACGCCGAAACAGGTGGCATTTCGGATGGGGGGTGGTATCACTACCCTCGGAGCGTTCCGCACGTTCACAAACATCCCCGGGCCGGGTATCAGAACAGCGCACTTTGCCGTTTTTGGGTCTTGGCCGGGGGCACTCCCGAAGAACGCAAAGAGCCTTCGGGACAGCGATGCGCTTATGCGTGTCGCTGTTCCGAGGCGTCGCGGCCCCACTGGGCTGCGTTGCCCTGTTGCCGCTGTTCGTTCAGCATGACTTGTTGGGATGGAAAGACTTGACCAAGCGTTCTGGCAGAGTTACTATCACACGCAACAACCGAACGGCCAGCCGTTTGGCGCTTGTGTGGGAGCCGCATCGGGCAGTAAAATGAGAGCCATCACGCTTGATTTCAAGGAGAGTCACCATGGAAGAACATAACCTTACAAACGAACAGATCCTCGCGTTTTCCACGGCGCTTTTCCAGGCAGAGCGGTCTCAGGCAACGATAGAAAAGTACCTGAGGAGTGTACGAGCGTTCTCACTGTTTTTGGACGGTCGGCCCGTCACGAAGGATATCGTTATGGCCTGGAAGAAGCACCTTCAGAGAGAAGAAAATTATTCGCCCTCCACTGTTAACGCATCTCTGGCAGCCCTGAACTATCTGTTCAACTTTCTCGGCTGGGCGGATTGCCGCACACACTATTTGAAGATCCAGCGCCGCCTGTTCCGGGAGACCGGGCGGGAGCTGGACCGAGCAGACTACGAGAAGTTGATCGCCGCCGCGCTCGGCTTGGGCCGGGAGCGGATCGCCCTCGTCATGGAGACCATCTGTGCCACGGGCATCCGGGTGGGCGAGGTGCGGTACATCACGGTGGAGGCTGTCCGGGCTGGCAGCGCCACTATCTCGTTGAAGGGTAAAATTCGCACGATTCTGCTGCCGGGAAAGCTGTGCAAAAAGCTACTGAAATACGCCCGGAAACACAGGATCACCTCCGGCGAGATTTTTCTCACCGGAGGCGGAAGGCCCATGAGCCGCTGTCAGATCTGGGCGGAGATGAAGCGTGTTTGCAAAACGGCGGGTGTAGACCCGGCCAAAGTATTCCCCCATAATTTGCGGCATTTATTTGCCACAGTTTACTACCGAATTTACAAGGATATTGTGAAATTGGCGGATATTCTGGGCCATTCCAGCATCGAGACTACACGTATTTATCTGCTTACCACTGGCCAAGAGCATCGACAACAGTTGGAACGTCTAAGGCTGGTGCTCTGAACGGAATGAGTATTCTGTTATGACCTTGTGATAAAAAGATAGAACAACCCATCAAATTTAATACAGTTTATCTTGTTTGGGCACAAAACGCAATAGGAAATCCATCACGCTCCTGCAATTTGAGCGCAAAAAAGCAAGCCGTGGAGGTCAGGTTCTCCAACGGCTTCAATCAGGCAGCCATTTTTTCATTGTGAAGGAAATATGGCTGCTTTTTCATGCGAAGATTGGCAAAAAAGAGCGTTTTTCCGCACTTATGCTTTATACGGAATACTCATTCCGTTATATGTCTGGAGATGGAGAAACACGCAATTCGTTTCATCCTCCCGGACAACAAGCCAAGCAACCCATTTTCAACAGTTTCACTGGCTGAAATTGAATTGACGATGGGGGACTGGCAGTCATACAGGAAAGATACAGCCTTTCACCACATCGGCGCGGTGGGAGGTATTTTTATGGTATCGGATGCAACCAAACGGCCGGACCCGGCGGCCATGGAGCGTATTTTCGCACGGCATCCTTACAGCCCGGAAGGGACTATTCTTCGTCTGGCTTGGCTCCAAGGATTGAGCAGAGCGGAGATCGTGAATCTGGCATGGCAGCAAGTAGACTTTGAAAATAGGGTAATCATTTTGGAAAAGCGAACAGTGCCTATTGAGGAAAATACACTCATTTGCCTGTCGGAACGATTTAAACTATACGGAAACAAATCAGCATATGTGGTTACTGCGGACCGAAAGGCCAGCGCTATGCCTCCAGAATCCGTGTCGCGTGCAGCCCGCATTGCGTTGAATGAAGAAGGAATTTCTGCAAGCTTAAAAGATTTGCGGCAGGATTATGTCCGCCGTCAGCTTCAGGAAAGAGGAATGGCCTATGCTGCTAAGGTGAGCGGCATGGCTGTTGCTACTCTGCGTGGAATGTTCCCGGCGGAATTGCAGCCGGAGACCTTACCGAAAACCGGAACACTGCTGAACCAAAGCGAGAGCGAGTTCCTTTTGTGGCGAATTGTGCAGGCAGAGGGCGAGTCTGCTGTAGGACTTGCGTTATGGATGTGCTGGAAGCTGCTCATGCAGCCGGGGGAGATCATTGCGCTTACATGGGATCAGGTCGATCTGGAAAGCGGTATACTGCACCTCTCGAACCGTGACGTCATGATGGGCAGCAGATTAAGCCGCCTCATGGGGGACGTTTATAAAAAGCAGGCCAAATTCAACGAACCCCGTATTTTTGTCGCGCCGTCCACCGGTCACCCGATGGATATTTCCCGCCTGACCGTATTGTGTCAAACTGCACTGATCCGGGGTGGCTTGGGTGATGTGGATCTTCGGACTTTGTATACCTGGGCGGTTCATTTGGAAGGGGGTAAAACCCTGATTTCCTATGCGAAGGAGCACGGCTTTCTGACACGGGAAAACGCAATGGAGCTTTTGCATATTTCAAAGGCAACGGCTTGGCGGCAGTTGATGGCGTTACAGGAAAGCCAACAGCTCATCCGAATCGGAACTCGCTATTTTCCTCCTGAGAGTATTGTACCGCCGGAGGAACAGTATAGTACTGTGATCAACTACATAAAAGAACATGGAACGGCCCAGCGTCGGGAGCTGACAGAGTTACTTAATATTGTACCGACACAAGCCACATATATCCTTCGGAATATGGTGTCTGATGGGAAATTGATTCTGGATGGCAAGCGATACAGACTTCCTCCACCAGAGCCTTGATAGCTGTATCATACGGATAATTTCCATAAAAGGAGGACTTTCAATTCGCGAACTTGTTACCATTAAAATATGAACTGTGATGCTGTTTTGGTGAAAAAACGTCACTGTTTTGCGTTTTAGTTACAATGACGGCTAATCTATTTACATACCGGGTGGGGGCTGTTACATTAGGCTTGCGAAACAGAACCGCGGGCAAACTGCCTCCAAGCTCCGTGCTTGGTGTAGGCCTGCACATCGCAGGTTCGGCTAGCCCCGACACGAAACCCGGAACCCGGGGGCGGGGAGCTCCAAGGCGATGTTTCGACATTTTATCAAGGAGGAAACCCCATGAAGAAGTTCCTTTCTCTGGTACTGGCTCTGGTGATGACCATGTCTCTGGTCACTGTCAGCGCTGGTGCCAAGGACTTCACCGACAGCAGCAAGATCCAGTACGCTGAAGCTGTTGACGTGATGTCCGCTGCGAAGGTCATCGACGGTTATACCGACGGTACCTTCAACCCCACCGCCACCCTGACCCGTGGCGCTGCTGCCAAGATCATCTGCAACCTGATCCTTGGCCCCACCACCGCATCCGCCCTGGTGGCTGATGCCGCTCCTTACAAGGACGTCCCCACCAACCACACCTTCGCTGGCTATATCGCTTATTGCCAGAAGGAAGGCATCATCTCCGGTTACGCTGACGGCACCTTCCGTCCCGCCAACTCCCTGACCGGCTATGCCTTCATGAAGATGCTGCTGGGCGCTCTGGGCTATGATTCCGCTAAGGAAGGCTACACTGGCCCCAACTGGTCCATCAACGTTGCCAAGCGCGCTCTGAACATCGGCCTGGACGATGATCTGGTGGGCGATTTCAACGGTGTCAAGGCTGTCAACCGCGAGGAGGCTTGCCTGTACGCTCTGAACACTCTGACCGCTACCATGGTCGAGTATGAGAAGAACTCCACCGTCACCGTTGGCAACATCACCATCAAGGATCAGTCCTCTGCTAAGGACATGGCCAACACCGGCAAGACCGACGGCAAGATCTTCAAGGCTGACGGCAAGATGCAGTTCGCCGAGAAGTATTTCGACAACCTGTCCGTCACCAAGGGCTCCGACGATTTCGCTCGTCCCGCCAACGTGTGGAAGCTGAAGGCTGAGAAGATCGGCACCTACGCTGACACCGCTGATCTGACCTACACCAAGTCCGTTGATGTCTGCGACATCTACAAGGATCTGGGCCTGGGTTCCAAGATCGAGAAGAAGGACGTTTCCGTCTATGTGGACGGCGTTGTTGATCCCGAGAACAAGATCGTCCCCGTCGCTATCACCAAGGATAACGATGATGACAGCTATGGCGCCAACGGCGTTCTGACCGAGGTCTTCTATGATGACGATGCTGATACCGTCACCATCACCGAGGTCAACACCTATGTCGGCGAGATTTCCAAGACCGTCAAGGCTACCTCCAAGAAGGATGCTTACGTTGTTGTGATCCCCGAGAGCGAGAAGCCCCACAACATCAAGAACAGCGAGGAGTTCGAGACCACCGCTTCCTTCGATGATGACGCTTATGTTCTGTACACCTACTCCGAGGATGCCAAGGAGATCAAGTCCGTTGAGGTTGCTAAGTCCGTCTCCGGCGAGGCTACCCGCATTGAGAACAAGGCCAAGGTTTGGGATGCCAACAAGGCTATCTACATCGAGAACACCGCTTACAAGTTCTCCAACAAGGCCGATGGCGTGAAGCTGGATGATGCCAGCGTTGGCAACGAGTACGATGTCTACCTGGATGCTTATGGCTATGCCATCTATGTTGAGGAAGTCGAGGAGATCGGCAACTACGCTCTGCTGGTTGACTATCAGAACAAGACCAACTTCAACTCCAACAAGGCTATGCTCGTCTTCGCTGACGGCACCGAGAAGGTTGTTGAAACTGCCAAGGATTACAAGGGCAATTCCAATAAGCTGGAGCTGGGCACCATTGTCACCTACAAGGAAGACAACGGCGTTTACACCCTGAAGCCCGTGGCTAAGACCATTGCTACCGGTACCTTTAATACTGCCAATTCCGGTCTCTATGAGGGCACCTCTGAGCCCAAGAACAAGGGTGTGAATGGTGACTTCAACCTGACCAGCGATAAGGCCGGCGTTCAGATGACTGAGACCAAGTTCTACACCATCGATAAGACCGGCAGCAAGAGCGTGGCTGCAAGCGATACCACTGGTACTAAGAACGTTCAGACCAACTCCAAGACCATCTTCGTGGTCTACAACATTGATGACGATGATTACACCGTCTACACCGGCATCAAGAATGCTCCCAAGATCGCTTCCACCGCTACCAAGAACGTGTCTGCCTATGCTTATGTCAAGGGCGGCATGACCAAGGTGATGTTCATCTATGCGGATGATTCTTCCATCATCTCTGACAGCAACAAGAAGATGGTCTTCCTGGCCAACGAGTCTGTCTCCAACCTGATCCACACCAAGAACAGTGACTACTACACCTTCAACGCTGTGATCAACGGCGAGATCAAGGAAGTTATGGTCGACTGGAACGTTGAGGTCAACGGCAAGACTCTGGCTTCTGCGGATGTCAAGTCCCTGAACGGCCTGTTCGAGAGCTATTCTGTGGATAAGTACGGCGTCATCACCCGTCTGACCAGCTACAGCACCGATGCTTACAATAACACCGATGCCAAGCAGGTCTTCAACAACACTCCCAAGATCGAGGGCGTTGACAGCAGCAACAATACGGTTACTGCGGTTGCTGCCAAGAGCACCATCGGTATCGACAAGAAGAGCGCTGACTACACCGTGCTGGTGAAATATGATGACACCACCAAGGACTTCAAGCACACCATCACTGTTGATGACAACGCCAAGGTCTACGCTGTGGACGAGGATGGCAACATCACCGAGAGCAGCTACAAGGCCATCACCAAGGACACCAACGATAAGGTTTATGCCGTGATCGAGGACTATCTGGTGAAGGCTCTGGTCATCGAGGATGTCGATGATGGCAAGGCTCCCGAAGTTACCGAGGGCAACGGCACCTTCGACGTGACCGTTTCCAAGGATCCTCGGACTGGTGAGCTGGAGCTGTCTTACAGCAACTATGTTGTTGAGGGTTATCCCAATTTCAGCACCGCTTGGGAAGGCACCAAGGGCAAGGTTACCGTGACTCTGGTGGTTGACGGCGAGACCTTCACCCAGACCACTTCTTACAAGGGCACCCAGACTGTTCAGCATATGCTGGACAACGCTAAGGTTCCCTCTATCACCCTGGACCTCGCCAGTGGCGGCGTCAAGGTGAAGGCCACCGTAACTGTCACCTTCGACGGTATGTACAATGATACCTACAAGCTGGTCGGCACCTCTGGTCTCTCTATCCTGGGCTAATCTCAGAATAGTAAAACAGCTTGTAACAAGTTGAGAAATCCCCCGGACGAAAGTCCGGGGGATTTTTTTGCCTCAGGCATCCATCTGGTACAGGGCCAGAACCCAGTATAGGGAATTGTCGGTGTTCAGTTGGTATTTTGCGTTATTGCTGGATACAATGGAAAGCTGATTGCCTGACCAGGACAACAATGCATCCCGGATCTGCGCACTGCCGCTGTCATAGACGATCAGACTGCCCTCGGATGCGCCGCCCTGCGCAGCAAAAAAGGTGCCTCTGCCCCGAACAAAAAAGACCGTGGGCATTTTGGGGAATGTGATCACCGTGGGGTATTCCTCACCTCGTGTTCCGGTACCGGTATAAGTGGAAATCCCTATTTGACAGTTTCCGCAGCTGGCCAGCGCCGTTTGCAGCGCCGCCGCCTTGTCGGCATTGCCTTTCAGCGCCGTGTCGATCTTGTCCCAGTTGTCATTGAATTCCTCCACCAGAATGCGGTCCGTCCCCGCCCAGCGGGACAGCGTTTTGACCCACGCCGTGACCCACGAACAGAAAAACCGGGGCAGAAACAGTGGAGCGGAGAATATCTGCGGGTGATGAAAATCCGTGGCAAACCCGCTTTATTCTTCCAAAATCCATCAGAAGGCAGCCCTATCGAATCTTCACACGCATGAGGCCACTGGTTCGAGTCCAGTAGTCTCCACCAAAAATCACCGGAATCAAGTGATTCCGGTGATTTTCTTTCGTAATTCGCAACTTTTTGTGGCACTTAATTTTTGCCGTTTCATCAAGACTCACACGCTGACCCACACGGGGAAAGGGCCGGAAAGTACCGGACAGGGCCAGACAGGAATTTTTCTGTCTGGCCCTGTTTTTTCAGCGCATCTGCTGGCTGATGACCCCACCGATGGTATCGGCAGCGTCCTGTTTCATCTGCGCCGTGGCATGGGTGTAGGTGTTCAATGTGAAACCCGCCGAGTAGTGACCCAGCGCGCCGGACAGCGTTTTCACATCCACCCCGCTTTTCAGCGACAGCGTGGCGAAGGTGTGTCTGAGATCGTGAAACCGGATGTGCTCCGTGCCGATGGCCTTCAGAATTTTGTCATGGGTTCTCCGGAAGGCGTCCGGGTCATACATGGTTCCGGTCTTGGGCGATGGGAACAGATACGGATTGCGAGGGTGCTTTTTGTGCTCGGCAATCAGCAGGTCGACTGCCTGCTGCGGGAGGGCCAGCGTTCGCACGGAGTTGTGAGTTTTCGGCGGACTGACCACCAACTCCCCGTTGATTCGGTTTACCTGCTTTGTGATAGAAAGCGTTTTGCTCTCCACATCTAAGTCCGTCCATTGGAGCGCCAACAGCTCCCCTCTCCGCAGGCCGGTGGTCAACTCCAAGTAGAAGGCCGCCAGCAATCCTCTCTTTTCTGCCTCGGCAAGATACAGGCCTATTTTCTCTTGTGGCAGGATCTTCATTTCCCGTTTTTCAAGCTGCGGCAGCTTGCAGCCTTGTGCAGGGTTGGCGAGGATCAGCCGCTCCGCCACCGCCTGCTCCAGGCAGTTGTGCAGTAGTGTGTGGACGCCCCGCACCACTCTGGGGCTGAGACTTTTGTCCTTGAGTTCAGGAAAATTTTTGCGCTGGACTCGTCCAGTTTTCTGGAGGTTGTTGTAAAACCGCTGGATCTGAATGGTGGTCAGCTTGTCCAGCGGGACGTCCCCAATTCCGGGGACGATGTGGTTCTCAATATAGTTGGTGTAGTAGGATTTTGTGTTGGGCCGGATGCGGGGTTCGGCGTAGACCTCGTACCACGTCCGCACCCATGACGCAACAGTATAGTTGCCAGCTTTTGATACGTCCAGCCGCTGACTTTCACTGATCGCGGTCTTGAGTTTCTCCTTGACTTCGGCCTGCGTCTTGCCCAGCACGTTCTTGATGATGCGCTTTCCGCTCTCCGGGTCATAGCCTGCGGTGTAACGGCCTTCCCATCGGCCGTCCTTTCGTTTTCGGATATTGCCTTCTCCGTTTGCTCGTCGCTTTGGCATAAAATCAACCCCTTTCGGCAACGAACAATACCGTAACCAAGAGGGAAAAGCTATCCAAAGACGGAACAGTTATCAGAAAGTTATCATTTGCCCCATCGGAGTTGCACCGCCCAATCTTTGTCTATTGCGGCGCAAATCTTGCGCTGCCTAGTTACAGCGGTGCGATTTTTGAACGGTCAAGAAGCCCTCTCCATTGACTACAGCGGCGCAAAATATGTGCGCTTGAGTCGAAAATTGTCGCTGCATGAAAAGCACTTTTTTGAGTAGTTGAAAACAGCAATTTCCTCAACCGCCTGCGGAACGGCCACCTTGAAAAGTCTGCTGTCACAGGCCTTTTCTGTGCCTGACGTTCACCTATGACGGCGAAAGTGCCTCTCAAGGTGCACCTTAGACTGCGGTTTCAAAACCCCGGAAAGCCCCGCACTGCGGGGCTTTGTGGGCGAGAGGTGCCCGATTAGGGGCACCTCTCTTTATCTTGTGCTAAAATCGAACGGCCTTCCCAGTCCAAAAATCCGGCTTAAAAAGTTCGACTTTTCGTCCAAAAGCGTTCCCGCAAATATCGCCAAAAAGTCACCGTCACAACGCTGTTTCAAACCGCTTCTTATTCCGATTTTCAACTTCCCTCACAAACGCCCCACGTTCGCTCTCACTCCCGAAAGCGGGTACACACTCGCCTTTCGGAGAAAGATGGCACACAGCGGCTCACACGCCGAAGCAGGGGCCTTCCCTTCCTGGACACAGCGGGGCTTTGCGTTACCAGTGAAATCTCTCTAATAACCGCATTTGTAACCATTGATTCCACCGTGCTTTTATATACATATATTTCCCAGTTCTCTGTGGCCCCTCACTATCAGCAACAGCTCTATCTCAGACCATCCCTCGTCGTGTTTTTCAACTTCTCGCACAAACGGCCCACGTTTGCTTTCACTCCCGAAAGCGGGTACACACTCGCCTTTCAGAGAAAAATCGCACACAAGGGCACACACGCCGAAACAGGGGTGTTTTGGATGGGGGTGGTATCACTACCCTCGGACCGTTTTGCGCGGATTGGAAACCTTGCGTGGCCAGGGGGTAGAACGGCAAACTTTGCCGCTTTTGGGTCTTGGCTGGGGGTGCTCCCAAAGAACGCAGAAAGCCTTCGGAACAGCGATGCGCTTATGCGCGTCGCTGTTCCGAAGGCGTCGCGGCCCCGCTGGGCTGCGTGATCCTGTTGCCGCTGTTCGTTCAGTATGATTTGGCGGGATAGAAAGACTTGACCAGGCGTTCCGGCAGAGTTACTATCACACGCAACGACCGCACGGCCAGCCGCTTGGCGCTTGTGTGGGAGCCGCGTTGGGCGGTAAAATGAGAGCCATCACCCTTGATTTCAAGGAGAACCACCATGGAAGAACATAACCTTACAAACGAACAGATCCTCGCATTTTCCACGGCGCTTTTTCAGGCGGAGCGGTCTCAGGCCACGGTGGAAAAATATCTGCGGAGTGTACGAACGTTCTCGCTATTTTTGGACGGTCAGCCCGTCACGAAGGATACCGTTATGGCCTGGAAAAAGCACCTTCAGAGAGAAGAAAACTATTCGCCGTCTACCATCAACGCGTCGCTGGCGGCCCTGAACTACCTGTTCAACTTTCTCGGCTGGACAGACTGCCGCACACATTACCTGAAGATCCAGCACCGTCTGTTCCGGGAGACCGGGCGGGAGTTGGACCGAGCAGACTACGAAAAGCTGATCGCCGCCGCGCTCGGCTTGGGCCGGGAGCGGATCGCCCTTGTCATGGAGACCATCTGCGCCACGGGCATCCGGGTGGGCGAGGTGCGATACATTACGGTGGAGGCCGTCCGGTCGGGCAGCGCCACCATCTCGTTGAAGGGCAAAATTCGCACGATTTTGCTGCCGGGAAAGCTGTGCAAAAAGCTGCTGAAATACGCCAGAAAACAAAAAATCACCTCCGGCGAGATTTTTCTCACCGGAGGCGGAAAACCTATGAGCCGCTGTCAGATCTGGGCGGAGATGAAGCGTATTTGCAAGGCGGCGGGTGTAGACCCGGCCAAGGTGTTTCCTCACAACCTGCGGCACCTGTTTGCCACGGTTTACTACCGAATTTACAAGGACATTGTAAAATTGGCGGATATTCTGGGGCATTCCAGCGTGGAAACCACCCGAATTTACCTGCTGACCACTGGCACGGAGCACCGACAACAGTTGGAACGTCTGAGGCTGGTGCTCTGAACGGAATCAGTATTCCGTTATGTCTATCTGCAAAATCTAATCAAACAGGCCCATTTCACTTGATTATTCTATCCTGTTCCGAGGTAGAACACAAGGGATTTCAGTGAAATCCTGAAATTTGGGCGCAAAAAGTAAGCTGTGGAGGTCAATTTCTCCAGCGGCTTCAATCAGGCAGCCATTTTCTCCACAGAAGAGAAAAGTGGCTGCTTTTTTCATGTGAAGATTGAAAATTAAGGGCGTTTTCGCACCCTCATACTTTATACGGAATACTGATTCCGTTTGCAGGCGCGGCCGGACCCATTTCAGAAAATTCTGAAGCTGACGATGGGTGCAGGCATGACCGCAACACTCCCTCCCGCCTCTATCCGCGTCGGCGCGGTGGGAGGTATTTTTATGGTATCGGACGAAACCAAACGGCCGGATGAAGCAGCCATGCGGCGCATCCTGGATCGATATTCGGATAGTCCAGAAGGGATCATCCTTCGTCTGGCATGGCTGGAAGGCCTGAGCCGGAAGGAGTTGAACGAGCTCACTTGGGATCAGGTGGATTTTGAGACACAGAATTTGCTTTTACAGGATCGGACGATTCCTCTGGAACCGTCCGTTGCTGAATGTCTGCAAAAGCGCTATGAGCAGTATAGCACTATATTCTCCCCTCCTCCGACAGCCTCATCAAGTGCCTGACCATCTTCAATATGCCCTTCACCTTCTTCAAGGGAATGCTGGATGTGGTCCTCTGCTTCTTGATCTACAAGCCCCTCTCTCCCCTGCTGCACAAGTAAACTGATCCGCACATATCGATCCTCAAAGCCGATGCGGTCCCTTTCGGGGCTGCATCGGCTTTCTTGTCATGTGTCTTTGATGGGTCTCAAATCCACTTGATTTATAGCGAACGATACACTATTATGTATAATGCAATATAACTTTTGAAAGAGTAATCGGATAGGTAGGCCCTGTCCGCTGAGTAAAGGAGGATCATAGGTGGTTCGCATCATTGTGTTTGTACCATCACCAGATATGCTGAAGCCTGTCCAGCAGCAGGCTGCGGAATGGGAAAATGATGAGATCAGCATCAATGTGGTGCACCGGTTCGGTACGCCGGAGATCCTGTATCAGCTGGATAACTACGATGTGATCGTAGCCCGAGGCATTACTTATAACAAGATCTGCAATATCTATCCGGAAAAACACATCACCCGGCTGCGGTTTGACGGCATGGATCTGGTTGAAGCTCTGTTTCAGTGCCGGAACACCTACCATCCTCATCACATTGGCCTTTGTCTGGGCCGGGACCGGCTTCAGGACCTGCTTCCGGAATTGGAAGAACTCAGCGACGCCCGCATTTCGTTGTACGATGTACAGGACGAGGAAAGCGCCAGAGACGCAGTGAATGCCTGCCTGCGGGATGGTACGGACGCCATCGTCAGCGGCGGCACGGTATCCAACCTTTGCAGGGAGCGGAACATCCCCTGCACCTATATCCATATGCGGATGGAAACTGTCCGGCAGGCCACTCTGGAAGCCATCAAGGTTGCTCACAGCATGAACTTAGAGCGCACAAAGAGCCATATTATCCGCACCATCCTCAACAGCAGCGAGGACGCCGTTCTTGCTTTGGATGAAGCCGGAAAGCTTCTGGAGGCCAATGACCAGGCCTATCGATTGTACGGTCTGGCCTTCCTGTCGCAATGGCGAGGCACCCCCATCACAGACATCCGGCCGGATCTCTCCTATATCGGCAGCCGGACCTCTCCCTGCAAGGATGGCGACGAGGAAGTGATCAGCATCAACGGCCAGCGCTATATGGTAAAATACCGGCTCATCAGCGGCGAGACCTCTGCCATTGGTACCCTGATCACCACCTCCTCCGCCTCCCGGATCCTGCAAGAGGAACAGCATATCCGAAAGGGTCTGGTACGGCGTGGTCTGACCTCCAAATACACCTTCCGGGACATCATCGCCGTCAGCGAGCGGATGTGCAGCAAGGTTGACATGGCCAAAAAGTTCAGCCGGGTCAATTCCAATGTACTGCTCACCGGTGAGACCGGCACCGGCAAGGAGCTTTTCGCCCACAGTATCCACGCTGCCAGCGCCCGAGCCGAGCAGCCCTTTGTTGCTGTGAACTGCGCGACTCTGCCGGAAAATCTGCTGGAAAGCGAGCTTTTTGGCTATGAGGCAGGCGCCTTTTCCGGCGCGTCCCGCGAAGGTAAGACCGGCCTTTTTGAGCAAGCTCACCACGGTACCATTTTCTTAGATGAGATCGGTGAAATCCCAGTAGCTCTTCAGGCGAAACTACTGCGTGTTCTCCAGGAAAAAGAAGTGCGTCGAGTCGGCAGCACCAATGTGATCCCCATTGATGTGCGGGTCATTTCTGCTACCAATGTCAACATTCAACAGCAGATCCAGCAGGGGAAATTCCGCAGCGACCTACTCTACCGCCTCAATACCCTTGAGATCCATATTCCCCCTCTGCGGGAGCGGCCCGAAGATATCCTCCCTCTGATCGAGCACCAGATGCGGATCATCGCCGCCGAACAGGGCACCACGCCGCCTGAACTGACCCCGGAAGCTCAGGAACTGTTGAAGCAGTACCGCTGGCCCGGCAATGTCCGGGAACTGCGGAACATCTGCGAGCGCATCGTAGTGATGAGTTCTTCCCGCACCGTTGATCAATCCACCTTGATGGACCTCCACATTTTCCGGGAACTGCCGCCGGAGCCTGCCGGACAGCCGGCGTCTCCGTCAGAGTCCCTTCCGGTGATGCTGCCGCAGGTCATTCGAAAAAAGGATCTGGCCAAGGAGCTGGGCGTCAGCCGTACTACCCTCTGGCGTATGTCCAAACGGCTGGAGCAGCAGAAAGAACAGCAGACCTGATCCCCCATTCCCGGCCCCATGATGAGGCCGGGAATTTTCTTGCCCACTCAGCTATTTCCTTTGTGGTTCGGATATCCGATTTCTTTTTATGTGAAACACTATAAAACATATTGTTTCATAGTGTTTCTTCTCGTTTCATTTATTGAGCGCTTTTCCTGCTTAAACGTGACTTTTCGAGCCTTTTCTTTGTGCAGAACGTTTAAATGGCAATTTTGATTTTCACTAATATTGACAAAATTTTCACCTTTCCGTCAGAGTGGCACGTTTTTTGCTTGTTATTCTTGTGAATTTTATTTGCAGGTTATACCTGTCCTGCAAAACTGGAAAGCTATGGAGGTATTTTATATGAGTGAAAAGCCCATTCTCGGCATCCTGCTGGGCAACTCCGCCGGCGTTGGCCCGGAGCTGGTGGCCATGCTGGCTGTGAAGGACTATTACGCTGATTACTGCCGGCCCGTGATCATCGGTGACTTGCGGATGTTTGAGCACGGCCTGAAGGTCGTGGGTGGTGACGTGCCCCATTACGTCATCGACGACCTGAGCCAGTGCGACTGGTCCAAGGGCTACCCCGTTCTGGATCTGAAAGATCAGGATCCCGATCAGGTGGTTTACGGCGAAGCCAACGCCTACTGTGGCGCCGGCGATCTCAAGCAGCTGGATACTGCCATTGAACTCTGCAAGGCCGGTAAGATCGAGGGCATCGTCTTTGGCCCCCTCCACAAGGGCGCTATGAAGATGGCCGGTATGCACTATGAGAGTGAGCACACTTATTTTGCCCATGCCTTTGACCTCAAGACCCCCTTCTGCGAGGTCAACATGATGGACGATCTGATGACCGTCCGCACCACGAGCCATGTGCCCATCAGCGAGGTCAGCGGCATGATCACCGAGAGCAGCCTGCGTGAGGCCATCGAGCTGGGCGAGATCACCGGTGAGAGCCTGGGCCACAAGCCCCGCATCGCCGTGGCTGCTCTGAACCCTCACTGCGGTGAGTTCGGTCTGTGCGGCCGCGAAGAAGTGGATGTGATCCAGCCCACCATCGAGAAGGTGGTCAAGGAAACCGGTTGGAACGTCACTGGTCCTTACTCCGCCGATACCCTGTTCATCAGCGCTCTGAAGGGCGACTTTGATGTGGTGGTCACCATGTATCACGATCAGGGTCAGATCGCTCTGAAGCTGGTGGGCTTCCAGCGCTGCATCACCGTGGCTGGCGGCCAGCCCTATCCCATCGCCACCTGCGCCCACGGCACTGCCTTCGACAAGGTAGGCAAGGCCAGCGTTACCACCGACTCCTTCGAGCGGGCCGTCCGCACCACCGCTCAGATGGCTCTTGCTAAGCGCACAAAGGCCAACGGCTGATTTTTGATCTGCAAAACAAAGAAAGAGGGATTTATTTTGGAGAATAAAAAGAAAGGCTTGAACCTGCGGGCTATCATTCCCCTGGCCACCGCTATCGTATCTCTGGTATTCATCGTCGTAGGCCTGAAGGATTACGGCTTCTGGAAGGCACAGCCTACCCCCGGCTTTTTCCCCATCATCATCGCCGTGGTGCTGTTGGCCGCCAGCGTTGCCTGCTTCTTTCAGATCGTCAAGGATAAGGACAGCGCAGACGTCAGCTACAACCGCAATGAGCTGCTGGTGATGCTGGGTGCCGCTGCCATCATTCTGTGCACTTCTCTCATCGGTCTGGTGCCCAGCTGCCTCATTTATATCCTGCTCTGGCTCAAGCTGGTAGAGCACGCTCCCTGGAAAGCGATCATCACCATCGAGATCATCATGGCCGCCATCATTCTGGGCGTATTCACCACTTGGCTGCAGATCCGCTTCCCTGTTGGTCTGCTGGGTTCCCTGCTGGGTCTGTAAGGAGGTAGAAAAGCTATGCTGCAAAATTTCGTTTCTCTGCTCTCCGGCTTCCAGGTGGCTCTGGCGCCTGAGAACATCGGTGCCTGTCTGCTGGGCGCTGTCCTGGGTCTGGTCGTGGGCGCTATGCCCGGTATCGGCTCTCTGGCGGGCTGCGCACTGCTGCTGCCCCTGACCTATAAGTTCAACCCCACCACCGCGATCATCATGCTGGGCGCTCTGTACTATTCCAACATGTACGGCGGTTCTTTCAGTGCCATTCTGCTGAACATCCCCGGTGACTCCCCGGCCATCACCACCGCTCTGGACGGCTATCCCATGGCGAAAAAGGGCCGTCCCGGTCAGGCTCTGATGGCTGCTAACCTGGCAAGCTTCATCGGCGGCACCATCGGTATCCTGATCCTGACCATCACCGCCTCCGGCCTGGCCTCTCTGGGCCTGAAGTTCGGCTACGCGGAAATGACGCTGATCCTGCTGATCGCCATGACCTCTATCAGCTGGCTCATCGGTGAGAATCCCATCAAGGGCATTGTCATCACCATGCTGGGTATTCTGGTGGCCTCCATCGGTATGGACACCCTGTCCGGTGCGCCCCGCTTTGAGTTCGGTAGCATGTATCTGCTGGGTGGCGTCCCCTTCACCCCCTTCATCATCGGCTGCGTGGGTTTCGCTCAGGTCATCAAGCTCATCAATGAGCGGGAAGCTGACGATGCCAAACGTCACAACGAGGACAGCAAGGCCAAGCTCTCCATTCGCTCTTCCATGCCGACCGGTCATGATATTAAGCGCATCCTGCCTCCTATCCTCCGTTCCGGCGTAATGGGCACCTTCGTGGGCGTTCTGCCCGGCTCCGGTGCGACCACCGGTTCCATGGTGGGTTACGCCATGCAAAAGAAGTTCAAGAGCGAGGAGCCCATGGGCACCGGCGCCATCGAAGGCATCGCTGCTTCCGAGGCCGCCAACAATGCCGCTGCCGCAGGCGCCTTTGCTCCCCTGCTGGCTCTGGGCATTCCCGGCTCCGGCACCGGCGCCGTGCTGCTGGGCGGCCTGATGATGTGGGGTCTGAATCCCGGCCCTTTGCTGTTTGATTCCAATCCTGAGTTCTGCTGGGGCCTGATCTCCTCCATGTATGTAGCCAATGTGTTCACACTGCTGGTGTCCATTCTGGTGATCCCCTTCCTCATCAAGATCCTCAGCGTACCTGTCAAGTATATGATTCCCATCATCACCTGCGTGTGCATTGTGGGCGCTTATTCCACCAGCAACTCCATGTACGGTGTGATCATTATGTTCATCTCCGGCATCGTGGGCTATCTGCTGGATAAAAACGGCTTCCCCACCGCTCCTATGCTGCTGGCTTTCGTGCTGGCGCCCATGCTGGAGAAAAATATGCGTAAGGCATTCATCGCTTCTCAGGGCAGCCTGAACATTTTCGTGGATTCCACCCTGAAACTGGTGCTGCTGGCTGTCTTCCTGGTGCTGATCCTGACTCCCGTAGTCAAGAGCATCCTCCGGAAAATGAAGGCCGGTAAAGCCCAGGCATGATCCTCCCATTCCCTAGTTTTCCAAAAAATGGAAATATATTTGAAAAGAAGGAGAAACACATTATGAAAAAACTCATGGCTCTGTCTCTCGCTCTGCTCATGACCCTGTCTCTGGTTGCCTGCGGCAGCAAGACCGAGCAGCCCTCCACCGGCAGCAACTCCAGCGATGCCGAGGCCACCGGCTTTGTCCCCTCCAAGAACGTTACCTGGATCTGCACCTCTTCCGCAGGCGGCGGCTCCGACATCTTCTCCCGCCAGATCGCTGACATCATGAAGAACGAGGATCTGGTCAACGGCCAGACCATCGTGATCTCCAACGAGACCGACGGCTCCGGCGAAGTCGGCCGCAACAAGGTTGCCACCATGAAGGCTGGCGACGCTGACTACACCCTGCTGACCTTCAACTCCGGCGACCTGATGCCCATGGTCCAGAACACCAAGAACCGTTCTTCCAACTTCCGCATCCTGGCTATCATGGCTGTTGACAAGCAGCTGATGTTCTCCTGCCCCGCTTCTGACGCCAAGACTGACTATGCCAAGGCCGGCGGCGATCAGAACGACTTTGCTGCCGCTATCGAGGCTGCCAAGAACGGCACCTTCGTGGTGATCGGCGGTTCCAAGGGCGATGACATCACCACCTATCAGAAGCTGCTGGCTGAGGTCGGTCTGACTGAGCAGCAGATGGGCTACATCACCTATGACTCTACCTCCGACGCCATCACCGCTGCTCTGGGCGGCAACGTGGACTTCGTGATCTCCAAGCCCGCCGCTGCTTCTCAGTATGTGGAGTCCGGCGACCTGCACGCTGTTCTGGCTCTGTCCACCGAGCGTTACACCGGCAATCTGGCCGATGCTCCCACCCTGTCCGAGATCGGTGATTACAACAACGTGGAAGTTCCCGTGTGGCGCGGTGTTGCCGCTCCCGCCTCCATGAGCGACGCGGCTGTGGCTTTCTGGTCTGACGCTCTGGGTAAGGTCTCTGCTTCCAGCACATGGCACACCGACTATCTGGAGAAGAACCAGCTGATCGACGAGTATAAGGATACCGCTGCTGCTACTGAGTATGTCACCGCTTACGAGGCTGACTTCATGGCTGCCAACGGCATCAACTAAACAGAAATTCTCTTTCGGGCAGGCCCATGTGATATGCTCCCTCTATGAGCAATGTTATTAAGATATGAAAGTGCCTTATCCGACGCGGACAGAAAACGAGGCTTGCGTTTTGACCCACACTATGACCCACGAACAGAAAAATCGGGGCGGAAACAACGGAGAAAAGCGTATCTGCGGGTGAGGAAATCATGCGGCAAACCCGCTTTATTCTCCCAAAATTCGGCAGAAGGCATCCCTATCGAATCTTCACACGCATGAGGCCACTGGTTCGAGTCCAGTAGTCTCCACCAAAAATCACCGGAATCGATTGATTCCGGTGATTTTCTTTCGCAATTCGCAACTTTTTCTGGCGCTTAATTTTTGCCGTTTCTTCAAGACTCACAACCTGACCCACACGGGGAAAGGTGTGGAAAGTACCGGACAGGGCCAGACAGAAAATTTTCTGTCTGGCCCTGTGTTTTTTGCCGCACTTACCGCATCTGCTGGCTGATTACCCCACCGATGGTGTCTGCAGCATCTTGCTTCATCTGGGCCGTGGCGTGGGTGTAGGTGTTCAACGTGAACCCGGCTGAGTAGTGTCCCAGCGCACCGGACAGCGTCTTCACGTCCACGCCGCTTTTCAGGGACAGCGTGGCGAAGGTGTGTCTGAGATCATGGAATCGAATGTGCTCCGCACCGATGGCCTTCAGAATTTTATCGTGCGTCCGGCGGAAGGCGTCCGGGTCATACATGGTTCCGGTCTTGGGCGACGGGAACAGATATGGGTTGCGAGGGTGCTTTTTGTGCTCGGCAATTAACAGGTCAACTGCCTGCTGTGGGAGAGCCAGCGTTCGCACGGAGTTGCGAGTTTTCGGCGGACTGACCACCAGTTCGCCGTTGATGCGGTTCACCTGTTTCGTGATAGAAAGCGTTTTGCTCTCCGTATCCAAGTCTGCCCATTGGAGGGCCAGCAGTTCTCCCCGCCGCAGGCCGGTGGTCAGTTCCAGATAGAAGGCCGCAAGAAGGCCCCGGCGCTCCGCTTCCGCGAGATACATCCCGATTTTTTCCTGCGGCAGGATCTTCATTTCCCGTTTCTCAAGCTGGGGCAGCTTGCAGCCCTGGGCAGGATTGCTGAGGATCAGCCGCTCCGCTACTGCCTGCTCCAAGCAGTTGTGCAGCAGCGTGTGGACGCCGCGCACCACTCTGGGGCTGAGACTTTTGTCCTTGAGTTCGGGAAAATTCTTGCGCTGAACTCGACCGCTCTTTTGGAGGTTGTTGTAGAACCGCTGGATCTGAATGGTGGTCAGCTTGTCCAGCGAGACGTCCCCAATTCCGGGTACGATATGGTTCTCGATGTAGTTGGTGTAGTACGCCTTTGTGTTGGGTCGGATGCGCGGTTCGGCGTAGACCTCGTACCATGTCCGCACCCACGATGCCACAGTGTAGCTGCCAACTTTTGATACGTCTAACTTTTGGCTTTCGCTGATCGCAGACTTGAGCTTTTCCTTGACCTCGGTCTGCGTCTTGCCCAACACGTTCTTGATGATGCGTTTTCCGCTCTCTGGGTCATAGCCCGCTGTGTACCGGCCCTCCCAACGGCCGTCTTTTCGCTTTCGGATATTGCCCTCGCCGTTTGCTCGTCTTTTTGGCATGGTATCGACCTCCTTTGCCAACGAACAATACCGTAAACAGCAGAGGAAAGCTATCGGAAAACCGAACTGTTATCAGAAAGTTATCATTTGCGCTGGATGCCCTATCTTTGTCTATTGCGACGCAATTTCTGCGCTGCCGGGGGCGTTCTCTTTAGTCACAGCGGTGCAATTTTTGAACGGATGAAAAGTCCTTTTTATTGACTGGTACAAAATAAGCATAGCACCCGAAGCGCAAATGAAGCCTCGGAGGCTATGCTTATTTTTGTTATAATGGGAGGGCAATGGATGGACGGTTTCTTTGGTGAGCCAAGCGCTCGGGCTGTAAACAGTCCTCCGTCCTCTTGTTATAAAGATTCGATTGAGCAGGTTGCTCCGGCTATGCCGCGTGCGCGTCACGAACCAATTTGAATCGTAATAAGCCGGTGCGGAAGCATTGCAATATTTTATCAGGAAAGAAGGAATGCCCATGCTCAGTATCGGGATCGATGTGTCCAAAGGAAAAAGTACCGTGTGCGGAATGAAGCCGGGAGGAGAAATCGTGTACACTCCGTTTGAAGTTCAGCACACGAGGGAAGGGATGTCGGAGCTGGTTTCGCTGCTGCGCGGCAGCGGCGAAGAGGTTCGTGTCGTTCTGGAAAGCACCGGCAGCTACCATTGCCCGGTGGTGGCCGCATTGTTGGAGAACGGAATATTCGTCTCCGTTGTCAACTCGCTGCGGATGAAGCGGTTTTGCTCACAAAGCATCCGCAGGGTGAAGACCGATCAAATCGACGCCATGCAGATCGCTTTGTACGGCCTGGCCTATTGGCAGG
>CDZP01032411.1_pt1 | contig 20543 bp, 14 predicted proteins | sample 554941 | NCBI WGS metagenome assembly CDZP01 (sample SAMEA3182064, study PRJEB8094) | gut metagenome | biome: human; feature: gut; material: Stool; isolation source: human stools | place: Canada | collected 2013-01-28
CAATCATTGCCATTGCAAGAATGATGATGGTCTGTATTTATCACATGGTTTCAGAAAAGAAGCCCTTTACCCCTACTGACTATGAGGAATTGATGGACCCTCAGAATCATGTAGAGAGTGTCGTCTTGAATGAGAACAATGTGTTTGCTTACCTTGAAAGCCTTGGTTACGACAGCTCTAAGTTAGTGAAACGCAACGATAACTAACATTTTTTCTGCTTTCTATACTTGTAAAAACAGGGTTTTATGAACCCTTATATAAGTGCGCCCAAAAATCTACTTTATTTTTCACTCTTCTTTTCCTTACCGGTGGTCTTGATCCGGGAGATCAGATCTGCCTCTGTCGCGCTGACTTCCTCCTGTACCGGGAAGAGAATGCCACACTGGTTCTGGCTGTTGTTCTCCTCCGCATTGGTTGCATTGCCGTAGCCTGCATCATCCGTGCCGTCGGACTTGCTGTTCTTCTTATTGTTGCCATTCCCCTTACCGTTTCCCTTGCCGTTATTTCCGGAATTTCCGTTTCCGTTGTTTCCGCTGCCGGAATTGTCCTTGTTGTTCCCGTTGCCGTTGCCGGAATTACCCTTCCGGTCATCATCGGTATGGAGATTATAGTTCAATAAGAGTAACTTTTCCCTCCCTGTCGGTCACTTGGATGAGGTTGTCTGATTCTCTATATCCTCCCGAAGAATCTCCTGCCGAAGAAACATCCTCTGATCCAGTTTATTTTCTTCACAATAATATTTTATTTCATCAAACAGCCTTTTTTTATTCCGTATTAAATCCACCTTCTTCCACTTTCGCATGCTTTTATCGTTTGCCGATTCCTTTCCTTCTATTGTACCTGTATCCCCGATCCCCCGCAACTATTCTTCGCCAAAATGCCCCAAATTCTTCCAAGATAATTAATGAAAAATCCACGAAAAAAGCAGAGATGACATTAAAATCATCTCTGCTTTTTTCGTAAACATGGTACTACTCCTTTGTATTTCGAGTAAAAAAATATGGGAAGACTAAGCTTCCCACTCGTTAATGTTCATCTCTTTACGGATTGATTACCGAAGGTTAATGGAGACCTAAATACCCTTTTCCCTTTATCAGTTTTTCAGCCTCTTCACTGTTTTCCATCATTCCGGTTTCGATACATATCTTTCGGTCTGTCTGGATCAGAATTCTATACGCCCCTCTTCCAGCCGACTTATAACGCACCGATCTCACGTCTTCCCATGAGTATTTTTTCTCTTTTCCCCAAATGGAACGGTAAGTAATATCATTCCGCGTCATAGTAATTCTTTTGTTGCGCCAAAACAGGAGGAAATAGCTCCCTTCCATTCCACATAATATGAAAAAGATAATGCCTGCGCCTTTCACTTCCTTTGAAATGCTTGAAATCAATATTAAAAAAACTCCCACTCCGATGAACCAGAAAAACACTCCAAGTAGCAATGGTGTCAATGTTCTTCCGGAACACACAGCTTCTTTTTCATCCTTCACTTCTGTAATCCTCCGGTAAGATCTTTGGGTGTACACCAAAAACGGATGCCCCCATTCCTACAGGGAAGCATCCATTTCTTCCATTTTATTTTTACAGCAGGCTGTCCAGTGTCTCTCTGATGGCCTTGATGAAATCCAGGCTGTTGAGGATCACAGGATGCTCACAAGTGGAGATCAGGGACAGGCTCTTGGTCATCTTGCCGTCCTCGATGGTCTTGATGCATGCCTGCTCCAGCTTGTCTGCGAAGTTGCACAGCTCGGGGATCTGATCCAGTTCACCGCGCTTTCTGAGAGCTCCGGTCCATGCGTAGATGGTAGCGATGGAGTTGGTGGAGGTCTCTTCGCCCTTTAAGTGCTTGTAGTAATGACGCTGTACAGTTCCGTGAGCAGCCTCATACTCATAGACACCGCTGGGAGATACCAGTACGGAGGTCATCATGGATAGATCGCCGTAAGCGGTAGCTACCATATCGGACATTACATCACCATCATAGTTCTTGCAGGCCCAGATGAATCCGCCCTCAGAACGGATGACACGGGCTACGGCATCATCGATCAGGGTATAGAAATATGTAATGCCCAGTTCCTCGAATTTTGCCTTGTACTCGTTATCATAGATCTCCTGGAAAATATCCTTGAAGGTATGATCGTATTTTTTTGAAATGGTGTCCTTGGTGGAGAACCACAGATCCTGCTTCGTATCTACGGCATAGCTGAAGCATGCTCTTGCAAAGCTCTCGATAGACTTATTCGTATTGTGGATACCCTGAATGATACCTGCTCCATCAAAATTATGGATCAGTTCACGGGTCTCGGTGCCGTCTGCTGCAGTAAATACCAGTTCTGCCTTACCGGGGCCGGGTACCTTGATCTCAGTATTTTTATACACATCGCCGTAAGCATGACGGGCAATGGTAATGGGCTTGGTCCAGTTCTTGACATAAGGAACGATACCCTTTACCAGAATCGGTGCACGGAATACAGTACCGTCTAAGATCGCACGGATGGTTCCGTTGGGACTCTTCCACATTTCCTTCAGATTATACTCTGTCATTCTGGCAGCGTTGGGGGTAATGGTCGCACATTTTACAGCAACGCCGTACTTCAATGTGGCATTGGCAGAATCCACGGTTACCTGATCATCGGTCTCATTACGATGCTCCAGTCCAAGATCATAGTACTCTGTCTTCAGATCGATGTAAGGCAGTAACAGTTCATCCTTGATCATCTGCCAGAGGATTCTGGTCATTTCGTCTCCGTCCATCTCTACGAGAGGGGTTGTCATTTTGATCTTTTCCATAATGATTTCCTTTCCGGTATTTATTCTTTTACTTTGCAATAGCTATCCAGAACCACATTGTCAAAATCGCTTCTGCAAAGCTTCACCGAATAGCATGCCTGCATGTTATTTGCTCATGTGGTTACTTCGCCCATTGGCTCTGAATAATTACATTATAATTACATTCTACAGTAATTTTCACAGACAGGCAACCTATTCCTGCGGCTTATCCTGCTGTGCATAGGCCTCGTTCAGACCGTTTTTCACCATGTTGTCATAGGCGTTGATCATGTGCTGGTGTGCCAGCTGCTCTGCCAGATCGGCATTGCCTGCCTTGATGGCCTCCATGATCTGCTCATGCTCTTCATTGGATTTGGGACCGCGGTTGGCACTGGCCAATGTTTTCTTGCGGACACGCAGGACATACTGATGGAAGTCCTTCAGCTGATGCTCCAGCATCTTGCTGTCACATGCCTCATACAGAATATCATGGAAACGATTATCTAACTCCGCCAGCTGCTCCAGATGCCCCTTCTGGGCATGGAACTTGGACAGATAGACATTCTCTTCCATCTCTTCCATCTGCTCCTTGGTGATATGTTCCGTAGCCCAACGGGCACACAGACCTTCCAGCAGGGAACGGATCATGTAAATATCCTTCACATCCTTCTGGGTAATACCGGTGACATAGGCTCCCTTGTTGGGGATGATCTGAATCAGTCCCTCCAGCTCCAGCTGACGGAACGCTTCTCTGACGGGGGTTCTGCTGACTCCCATCTCCTCGCCGATGGCCACTTCCTTCAATTCTTCATGTTCCTGATATTTTCCGCTTAAGATGTCTTCTCTCAGCTTGTGAAATACCCGTCCCCGCAGGGAGAACTTATCCGTTACTTCCTGCTTTACATCATACTTACTCACTATAATCCTCATTTCCGGGCAGCAAAAAATGCCGCCATATTTTCTTACTCACCGATCTTCAGGTTCTTCTCCAGGCAGATACGGTTGACGCAGGCCACGATCTCTTCATCCGTAAGCACGGTGACACGTCCACCGGCGTACTCCTCGTCTACCCACTTTTTGATCTCCGCTACCAGTTCGGAAGTCTTCTGTACCTGCTTGTCTCCCTTTAACTTATAATAGGTGTTCAGCCAGTGTGCGATACCTGCCAGACCGGAGGTGTTGGAAATAGCGCACAATACCGGACGATTCAGGAATTTCTCGGTATCGAAAATGTTGTAGATCTCTTCGTTCTTCAGCAGACCGTCCGCATGGATACCGGCTCTGGTCACGTTGAAATTCTTGCCGACAAACGGGGTTCTGGGCGGGATCTGATAGCCGATCTCCTTCTCATAGTACTCTGCCAGCTCCGTGATGACACGGGTATTCATACCGTTCAGATCACCCTTCAACTGTGCATATTCGAATACCATTGCCTCCAGCGGTGTATTACCGGTACGCTCACCGATACCAAACAGTGAGGTATTTACACCGGAACAACCGTACAACCATGCTGTGGTAGAATTGGACACCGCCTTGTAAAAGTCATTGTGACCATGCCATTCGATCAGCTCATGCGGCACACCTGCGTGGGTATGAATTGCGTAAATGATACCCTGTACACTACGGGGAATAACGGCACCGGGATAGTTGACACCATATCCCATGGTATCGCAGGCCCGGACCTTGATGGGGATCTGATACTCCTTCATCAGTTTCATCAGTTCCAGGCAGAACGGAACCACATAACCGTAGATATCCGCTCTGGTGATATCCTCCAGATGACATCTGGGGCTGATCCCCTCCTCCAGGCAGTCACGGATAACGCTTAAATAGTGATCCATGGCCTGTCTTCTGGTCATTTTTAATTTCAGGAAAATATGATAATCGGAACAGCTGACCAGAATGCCAGTCTCCTTCATTCCGATCTCTTTTACCAGCTTAAAGTCCTCCTTGCTGGCACGGATCCAGCTGGTAACTTCGGGGAACTTGTATCCCCTTTCCATACATTTATAAACAGCGTCTCTGTCCTTCTTGCTGTACAGGAAAAATTCACTGGCACGGATCATTCCGTTGGGGCCACCCAGTTCATGCAGATAGTCATAGATCTTTACGATCTGCTCTGTGGTATAAGGTGCTCTGGACTGCTGTCCGTCTCTGAAGGTAGTATCTGTGATCCAGATATCCTTTGGCATGTTATGAGGCACGATACGATCATTAAAAGGTATTTTTGGGATTTCGGAATAAGGGAACATGTTACGGAACACGTTCGGCTTCTCCACATCATCCAGTATGTACATATGCTCTTCAATCTCCAAAAGGTTGTTCTTCGGATTCATGGAGACCGGACGATTCTGAAATGCATCACTTTCTCTCATTGGTATACCTCTCTTCCCTGACATTCGATATCTGCAAGATTTTATAATTTTTACTCTGCGCAGTAAAAATACATTTTGCAGTTCTCGTATCATTGTATACAATCATACCATTTGTGTCAATATCTTTGGTATTTATTTTATTGACTTATTTTAATCATATTTTTTATTTTTCCCAGTGATTTTATCCTTTTACTTGTTTTCTAATAATCTCCGTACATTGAGCATGCCGAACCCCTGCTTGTTCCACGGCTCTCCCAGATCAGTAGCTGTAAGGGACAGCAGACGGACAAATTCTTCATTGGTAATTCGCGGATATTTTTCCATAGCAAGGGCTGCCGCCCCGGATACAATGGGTGTTGCCATGGATGTGCCGCTTTTTGCTACATAGGGTCTGTAGATTCTGCCGTTCCGGTTCTGCCAGAAAGCATTACAGGACAGAATCCTTGTCCCCGGAGCCACAATATCCGGTTTACGGGTCACATCATATCTTCTGCCCCTGCCGGAGTACGTCTCACACCTTCCGGGATCATTTTTACAATATCTTCCGTCATGACAACCCACCGTCAGAACCTTTCTGCTACTGGCCATCTCCGAAATACTACCGTCCTCCGGACCGGTATTACCTGCAGCGCAGACCACGAGAATATTATGATCCCACAACAATTCCAGAGATTTTCGCAACATCTGCTCCTTGTAACGTTCCTTCAGGTCTCCGATCCCCACAGAGATATTCAGAACACGGATTCCATACCTGTTTTTCACCCGCAGTACCCATTCCAGAGCTTCCTGCATGGAATCACAGGAGCCCTCCCCCTGTCTGTCCAGCACTTTTCCCACCACAAGCTTTGTCTCCGGTGCCATTCCGCGAAATCTTCCTCCGGACAGTTCTCCGCTTCCGCATACAATCCCGCAGACATGTGTCCCGTGTCCATTATCGTCATACGGAAAGGAACGGCCTTCTACAAAGTCGGAAAAAGCAAGCAGCCGTCCTACCAGATCCGGATGATAAGCAATTCCGGTATCCAGCACAGCAACAGTCACAGACTTCACACGTCCTGCCCCACTATGCAATTGTTCCGGCACCTGTACCTGTTCCCTTACCCGCTGCATCTTGTTCCTTCCCCGTAAAATAAGACAAAACCGGCATAAGACTTATTCTATCTTATGCCGGTTTCTTATCCTGGTGTCGGTAAAATCTGACCCTTATTCATTTATAATTTCGATTCCCTCCGGGAATGCGCTGTCACCGATATTGGTGACACTTGCAGGCAGATGCACCTTTTTCAGTTCCGTATGGCTGCGGAACACTTCATCAGCGATCACACGAACACCATCCGGTATGGTCACTTCGGGAAGGTCCCCCTTGTAAGCCACCAGAATGTCCCCGCTGATCAGGTAATCATCCATGCTGTTTTCTTCAAAATCATCCATCCATCCGGTATGCGTAAATGCCTTGGCTTCCACCCGGGTCACCGTATCCGGCAATATCACACTATTCAGATCATCACAGTGATAAAATGCTGCATAATCAATAGTGGTCACACCTTCCGGGAACGTCACACTTTCTGCCGAGCTTCTGGAAAAAGCAAAGCGTCCGATCTCCGTGGTTCCTTCTGGTATACTCACTGCTTTGATCGACTGGTCACGATAATATTTCCACTCCTGAATCGTACCGTCTTCTGCCTCCGCAGTGATATCCTGCGTTTCTTCTCCAGTCTCCTGATCCGCTTCCAGTTCCGTATAGCCCTGCTTAACGGTCTCTTCTTCAGGCAATACCATTACCATGGCATGATTTCCCACGACAAAGGTACTGCCGATCACATTTCCGGGCACCGGTGTCGGTGCAGGGATCGGCGTTTCAGTGGGGGCAGGCTCTGTTGTTGCCTGTGAATCCGAAGTTCCGTCTGCCGCCGGTGTCGCCGTCGGCGCTGCCGTTACCAGAGGACTCTGACTTTTCTGCTCTGCCAGCTTCTGTGCAAACTTTTCAGCCACGCTGCCTTCGTCCGCATGAATCGTTACGTTATCACAATTTAAGAATGCATCGTCTGCGATGCTTGTCACCGTGTCCGGAATATAAATATCCGTAAGGTTCGTACATCCGGCAAATGCCTGTGCATCAATACTCTGTACATTCTCAGGGATCGTGATCTGTTTCAGTCCGGTGCATCCTGAAAAAGCATATTCATCCACTGAGGTAAGACCTTTACCAAGTACAACCTCTTCCAGATTATTACAGCCCCAGAAGACATAGGCATCCATGCGCTTCACCGACTTGGGAACCACAACAAGCTGTACCTTCTGGTTATTTTCAAAAGCACTCTCACCCACGACTTCCACTGTATCGGGAATCGTGACACGTTCATCGCTTCCTCTGTATTTTGTCAGTGTACTGCCTTCAATCTGAAATTCGGAGGCAGACGCTGCCGCATCTGCCTCCGACACAGGAAGATGTGTCAGGATCAATGCGGTAGCTATCAATGCTAATGCAACTACCCACTTTTTATGATTCATAAACCTTCCCATCCTTTATTTTCACTAGGCTCTTGCCTTGCGCAGAGTCTTCTTATCCTTCTTCATGAAGAATACTATGGACAGACATGCTAGCCCCAGAGACAGGAACCACTTCGGATGAATGGCATCTCCGGTCTTAGGAGTGCTGTCTGCGATTGTTCCGGCTGTCAGGTTGTTCGTATCCACATAGATCACATACGGTGAGAAATGCTCCGCCGTAAAGGTAATGCAGGATACTCCGGAAATCGTGGAGAACTTCGGTGTCAGCTTGTCTAACTTACTGTTCACCACTCCTGCCACCTTGTTGTTACCTGCATAGGTGATCAGAGAATCCGGGATCGGCAGGGTAATGCTGATGGACAAACCTGTAGTATCCGTGATCTTGGTATTACCAGTAGAATCATAGAGACTGATGTCCATCGGGAAATACTTGATCGCGCTGAGATCACTGCCGTACTCAGCCATCAGAGCCTTTACTACTTCCTCGGAAGCAGATGCACTTTCGGTGATCTTGATCACAAAGTTATCGGAAGATCCGTTTACCGTAGCGGATACCACACCGGTATTGGACAGACCGTTCTTGTCAATGACAACGGTGGTTCTGCCGCCGGAGACATTTCCTGTTGTAGTACTGTTCGGTCTTCTGTTGGAATTGGAATTCGTAGAATTACCGCTTCCGGTAGAAGTACTGGTATTAGAACCGTTTGACTTTGTATAGTTTGCCGTAACCGTTACATTTCCCGCAGGCATGGTGATTACCGTTGCCGATAATACCTTACTTGCTATAGTGGTATTGGATGGATCGATCGTCCAGTTGCTGAACTGCATGCCCTTGGCCGGGTCATTAGCCACGATGATCGGCTGGGAACCTGCTATGTAGCTTCCGGATCCGGATCCGTTCTTAACAGTCAGGGTATACATCTTAGCTGTCGTACCGTTCGTTCCGGGGCTGGTACTGGTTCCCGGGCTGGTGCTGGTGCCGGGATTCGGACTGGTACCGGTTCCCGGGCTGGTCGTTCCACCGTTATTGGAACTACTGGTCTCATATACCGCATAGAAATCTGTATCTTCGGTAAGTGCCGTTGCAATATCCGGTAACCATTCCTTGAAAGTATATCCGCTGACCGTAGGAGTCTGAATGCTGGGTGCAACAGATCCCTTCTTGATCGTGGTCTGATAGAATACTTCCTTGGTCACGCTATTAATATAACGGATGACAATATCGTCTTCACTCAGAGCTTTGTATACTGCTCTGGTGGTAAAGGACTCTGTAATATTGGTCAGCTCTCTGTCCCATCCGGTGAAGACATAACCGTCTCTCACCAGATTGGAGGTATTGGGCAGATCCGCATCTGCGATGCTGCCGCCGGAGGACACTTTGATTTCCTTAATGACAGTACCATTCCAGTCTTCAAAGGTTACCGTCAGCTTGTTGGCATCGGGATCTTCCTTGCTGTAAAAGGCAACACAGGTACGATCTTCAGACACTTCTCTGTAATCAGGATCCCAGTACTGGAAAATTTCACCAGCTTTTCCTGCTGGTTCCGGTGCCACCGCATCTTCCCCTGCCTTAACTGTCTGGGTATCCACATTAATATACTGTCCCAGTTCCTCATTCCAGTCACGGAAGATAACTGTATAATAGTCTTCACGGCTTGTCTCTTCTACGGTAAATCCCTTATTCGTTCCGTACTCCCACATATAAGTATCTTTAGGCGTTACAATAAGAAGATCCTTAGGATTATCTTTCTTTTCTATTTCATTAAATGCCAGATCACCCACGATTGTAACGTTCTGAACACCTTCCAATCGATCCAGATGGCTCTTGTTAAATGCATCATTCTGAATCGTTGTACACGTAAGAGGTAATTTAACATTCTGTAAACTTGTAGTATCAGCAAATGCTCTTTCCGGAACTACCGTAATTGCACTTTGGCTCAAATCAATCTCTCTGAGATTTTTACATCCTTCGAAAGCACTGGGAGCCAAGGAAGTCACTCCAGCCGTTTCATCAGCCTTAACATATTTACTGTCGCGTCCCTCCAAACACTCAATAATACGTGCCTTTGTTCCATTACTCATACCATAAATAATAGAATTATCACAAGAAAAATAATCTGTTCCTGTAAAGTTTACACTCTTGAGATTTTCACAACCAGTAAAAGGAATAATTCCCAAATCTGTAATCGTACCAGATAATGTCACATCCGTCAAAGCATTACAATCTTCAAATGCCTTATCTCCTATGGATGTAGTATTTCCATTAATCTCAACCTTCTTCAGATTTGTGCAACCCTTAAAAGCTCCTTCCTCAATAGAAGACATATCACCATTGCTGATCAATGCAGTCAATGAGGTAGCTCCCTGGAAATCCTCTGCTTCAATATTATCCAATCCCCACAAAGTTACTGTTTTTTCCAAGCCGGTATACCCTGCTTGTTCATCACTGGTCTCTTTGCTCTTATATAACCCATCTGCAATAGCCTGCACGCCATCCGGTATTTTTATATTCAGAGCCGAATCTATAAAGCTCTGCTCATTCTCTGTCAATGATGAGTTTCCATATTTATTTAAAGCTGTCTCCGCAGCACTTCTCTGTTCATCTGTCAAATAAGGATAATCATCCGGATTATCTGCATATTTTTTCAATTCACTGAAAGCCGGGAAATCAGTTAACTCACTAACCTGTTTCTCACTGTTATATTGCACAATCAGATTTGACGGCCATCCACTGCAATATGTAACATAGCTCTTAACCTGACTTGCATTATTGTATCTTCCATTCTCACTCATGGCATAGAGATAAGGAGTGGACTGTGACGAAATTTCTCCTACAAATTTCAATTTCACTTTCGGTGTTCCATCTGGATCCGCAGCTACTCCAGAACAATTTATATGCTGTGCACCGGTATAATCTTGTGTTTTAAATGCATTTTCACCAATCTGTACAGAACTGTTATTGAACACAACAGTTGCCAGATTGTGGCATCCCTTAAACGCATTTTCACCTATAGTCTGCACACTTGCCGGCAGAGATACCATTTTGAGGTTACAGTAGTTGGCAAAAATGTTTGCGTCAATATTATAAATATGATAAGGACCGATAGGATCCGGCATATTCAGAGTCTCAACGCCTTTTCCAACACGGCAGCTGATCAGTTTATTGGACGAATCTACAACGTAAGTCGATCTTCCGTCTTCTCCACTTACCTTCGGATCCTGTACAGTCAACTCGTACTTGTTCTGACTGACATACTGCGATGCATTGGAATCAAAGATTACATAACTAAATGCAAAGCAATTGTCCTTAGCAAGATCATGCAGAGACGACTCGCTGGTTCCCTCAAAATAAAAAGTACCGTTAACCGGCTCCCCCGATAACATTTCCTTAAAGCAATCAAAGCAATAAACGCCATTCGGATTTGCAGAGTCTTTTTTCTCTGTAAATGCGAAGCTGTCTCCCTGTGCTGCAATGTAGTGAAGATTCTTACATCCCTTTACAATAGATATATCCGGAGTCTCCCGATAATTGTACGGGAACGTCAAGGAGGATAAAGTCTGACAATTTTCAAATACATTCCATCCCAGCTCCTGCAAGATGCTTCCGCTTCTATCGTTTCCGGAATTGCACAGGTCAATGCTGTTCAAGAAACTACATTCTGCGAAGGCATAATCTCCAATATATTTTACAGAAATAGGAACTCTAAAAGTATCTAAACCAATACATTTATAAAAGGTATGATCACCAATCTGCTGTAACAGACAAGCTTCTGGAATATCTACGTTATTCAAAGTTCCACAAGCAGCAAACGCCCAGTTTCCAACTACCTTCAAACCATTGCCAAAGCTTACGCTACTCAGACTGGTACATTCATAAAAAGCAAAATTTCCGATGCCTACAAGATTCTCACCAATATTTAATGTTGAAATATTACCTGCAGTAGCAAACACACCTTTATCTGCATTAGCTTCTGTGATATAGTTCCAATCACCACCAGCTGGAATACTCCACGAAGATGTGTGAGATATATTATCATTTGTTACATTCAAATACTGATTCCCAATATATTTAACAGCAGCTTCCCTTATCCATTGATGAGTACTATCACCTCCGCTCTGTGCAAAATCATTATAGGTCTGTTTTGGACCATTATAGCCCGTCACAGCTTCTGCACTAGTAATAACGGAACCTGACTTATAATAATAGAAATTCTCCAGCGGCAACTTCTTCCATTCATCCACCGTGGCATAACAAGGCACCATTTCTCCTGTAGAATATTTTTTTTCTTCCTGAACATAGACTGGTTTCCCATCTTCAAAAACAGGATTGCCCAGACTATCTGTCTTCTGTTCCGTGGTGTCTACCATAATTGTATGTTCTGTCAATTTCTCATAATATAACGGTTCACCGCTGGAACTCGCTGCTACATATCCCTGTCCCGTACCCATATTTCCAGTAGGTTGTATGTATGCATTCACAGTATCAGGAATCGTCAGCGTATTATTAGGCAGATTACTGCTCTTATTATATCCCAAGATAATAGCTGCCCAGTCATTATCATACATTTTATATGCAAACTGATAGCTGGTGCCATCGTCATTTGTTCCGGTTGTATAAATTGTATCTGTCGGTTCGACAATAGGAATCAAATCTTTCATCACAGGCACACTACTTTTAGCTCCATTTAACAGATCTGCGGTTCTTTCTGCAGCATCTCTACGAATAGATACCTTATATTTTGCACCTGAATGTTTCGTATCATGTGTATGGCCTGCCGCCTGCGTTGCAATCTCTTCTTCAGCACGCAGCCCTTCCGTAGGAATCGCTGCTACTACGATCGCCGAGACCAGGAACAATGTTCCCAGGGTTTTCCTTACTGTCCTTTTTAATCTTCTGTTAGTCTTCTTTTTACCCTTAGTCATCCTTTACTCCTTTGTCGTCACCTTTTTGGCAACCACTACAAATCTGCCGTTTTTCTCCTGGTAATCACAGGTGGACAGTGTTAAAAGCTGGTCACCGAACGAAGCTGTGACTCCTGTGTCATATAATGACATCTCTGCCATATCATTCATATAGGAGTCAAATTCCTGCTCGCTCTGGGCGTCTATAAACTGATAATATTTAAATACGATTTCATCTTCACTATAGACCCGGGATCTGAATACATACATGATCTCATACAGGCCTTTTTCATAGATGGTGTCAAACTGTATGTAGGGATGTTTCTCACAATAGCTCTGGTCGCTATATGAAGATAAGCTTCCGAACATCTGCCCGCTCTTCATATGATGTCCATATAGAATGAAGTTCGTGCTGGGCTTGAGCACATCACAGTCCTTGTCCATAAAAATGGATCCGTTCTTATCATACTCCTGATTCAGATTATGATCCAGATAATATTCATTATCCGTTGTCTGCATTACAGGGTAATCTATATTAGTATCGTCAATTTTTACCCATCCGATTAGTCTTTTGTTCTTATTTAATAAATTTTTATATTCATCCAGTACCGGAGGGGGCGTACTCTGCGTTTCATCCGCGGTGTAATGGATCACAGGATCCTGATTCTGACCGGTTGCCGGCTCTTTATCCTTCAATTCACTTAACTGCTTGTAATTATCGGCAGTACGGATGTTATACCAGTTATAAATTCCGAAATAGCCAAGGCATGCCACTGCGATCACACTGCAACAGACCACAAGAAGTTTCCTTCGTTTCTCCTGTTTTTTCAATTCTTCCTGAACGATTTTGTCAATCTCTGCCTCGTCAAACTGCGGTTCTGCTTTCTTCTTCACAGAAGTCTTCTTTTTTGTTGTCGGCCTCTTTTTGGAAACTTTTTTATCAGGACTTTCTTTTTTTACAGTTTCTTTTTTCTTTGATGCTTCTTTTTTATTTTTGGGAGTTTGGGCCTTCCCGATTGTTTTTGTATTTTCTTTCTGAAGAAAATGTCCTTTCGCCGGAGATGTTTCCGGTACTTTTCCTTCCTGTCTTTGAATGTCCTCCGACAGCTCTTCCATGTAATCCTGTCCCAGAATACTATGGAATCTACACCTGCCGCTACGGATCACTTCCAGCAGTTTCTTCTGATCTGCCAGGCTCATCTTCTTCGTCTGTACCCGAAGATTCTCGATCACCTGCTGATCCTTCAGGGCATTCTGATAATCCGCCTCCGTGCGGAACTTTCGCCCCTCTACCACATATATCTTCTGTGCCATCTATCTATCCTTAATTTAAAATCTGTCTTTTCACAATCTATGCATGTCTATATAGATATCTATATTTTACTATATCCGGAAATTATTGCAAGTCTTTTCCGGAAACATTGACAGGCTCCCCCGCATACAATAGAGCATAAATAAAATGTGGAGGCACTAAAAATGAGTGACTTAACTGCTACAAATTGCGGCTGCAATAATTCCTGCGGCAATAACAACTGTGGTAACGGTATCTTCGGCAACAGCTGCATCTGGATCATCCTGTTGCTGTTCTGCGGCGGTGGCTGCGGTAACAACAACGGCTGCGGGCTGCTGGGCAACAACAATGGCTGCGGCGGCAATGACTGCTGTGAATGGCTGATCTGGATCCTGCTTCTGTCCTGCTTCTGCGGCGGTGGCTGCGGTAACAACAACGGTTGCGGTTGCTAATCTCTGATACTGCTTTCCGGGATCTCCCGGAGCTTTGTAGGCACGATCACTCCGGGGTACGGACTTTTCTGTACCCCGAAGGATTGATCGGCATAAGCATGCTGCCGCTCTCATAAAATACTAGTAACTCTTTTGCAGGAAGGTATCGGTACATGGATGATAAGAGAATCGACAAGGCGGCTGCCTTTGACACATTATTCACTTCCAACCGCATTCAGATTCTGAAAATACTGGCTTATTATATGGATCCCCGGCTGCTGAAAGGACTTGCTGTTTACATAAAAATGTCGGAGTTGCAATACACGCTAACACTTTTTCGCAGGCATCCGGAGACTTCTCTGTGCATTGCTCCCTCTTCTGCAAACGAAGAAACTGCCACTGAACTGTGTAATGATCTCATGCCCTTGTGCGACGAGACTCAGAAATCAGCTCTTCGACAAATCACACAAATGATGGACAATATTCATAATTTCCAGGAAATGATGGAAATGGTGCAGACCATGCAGGAATTGTTTCCGGAGGGCTTCTCCGATCTCTCCGGCATGGATCCGTCTATGTTGTCCGGTCTTTTTTCCACTGCAAAATCAGACACAGGAGGTCAGAAAAATGGACTATTCCAAGACACCCCTCTGGATGCAGGATGATCTCGTGAAGGACATCCCCAGAGAAAAACTGGATTTTCTCTCGAAACTTTTTGCCCAGGGGCACGGTAAAAGTCAAAAAGAAATGATGGCACTTCTCATGCCCGCCATGCGTAAAGCGAAACAGGAACACCTGACTTTTACCCCGCAGGAAATGCAGGCCGCCATCACCGCTATCAAAAAATACAGTACGGAATCGGAGCTTCGTCAGATTGAAAATATTCTGGAGAAAAGCCGATCACAAAAAAATAACTCCCGGCAGGCTTAATGTCTGTCAAGAGTTATTTTATTCAACGTTCAGCCAACGCCATTCGCAAAGTCGCGTTATCACGCTTTCCATCACTACGTGACTACCTTTGTTCATAAGACGGCGTTTACCTCATGGACATATTCGATCATAAAATCATGCAAGCATGATTTTATTTCACTTATTTGTCCATGGCTGAACTATTTTGCCACGATGTTGACGATTCTACCGGGAACATAGATTTCTTTTACAATGTTGCCGGTCAGCTTGTCACCCAGAGCTTCTTTTGCCATGGCGATGACATTTTCCTTGGTCTCATCCTTGGAAACATTGATAGTCACACGCATCTTGCCGTTGACTTGAACACCGATCTCAACAACGCTCTCTACGGTCTTCTCTTCCTCGAATTCAGGCCATGCTGCCTGATACAGTCTGCCCTCGAATCCGGCAGTCTGCCACAATTCCTCAGTAATATGAGGAGCCACGGGGTTCAGCAGAGTAAGCAGTGTCTTGTATTCGCCTCTGGTAATAGAGTTCTTCTTGTAGAACTCATTGATCAGGGACATCATAGCCGCGATGGCGGTGTTGTACTTCAGGTTCTCGAAATCGCTGCTGACCTTCTTGATGGTCTGGTGCATCTTGGTCTCCAGATCTGCGCTGTAGCCTTCCTCGGATGTCAATATATCCTGTAACTTCCATACTCTCTCCAGGAATCTGCGGCAGCCCTTTACGCCTTCCTCACTCCAGGAAGCACTCAGATCAAAGGCACCGATGAACATCTCATAGGTACGCAGAGTATCTGCACCGTAATCCTGTACGATATCGTCCGGATTTACCACATTGCCACGGGACTTGGACATCTTCTCGCCGTTGGAGCCAAGGATCATACCGTGGCTGGTTCTCTTCTGGTAAGGTTCTGGAGTAGGTACTACGCCCTGATCATACAGGAACTTGTGCCAGAAACGGGAGTACAAAAGATGCAGTGTGGTATGTTCCATACCGCCGTTGTACCAGTCAACCGGCAGCCAGTACTTCAATGCTTCAGGACTTGCCAGTGCCTTGTCATTGTGAGGATCGGTATAACGCAGGTAATACCAGGAAGAACCTGCCCACTGAGGCATGGTATCGGTCTCTCTCTTTGCCGGACCGCCACAGCAGGGACAGGTGGTATTTACCCAGTCAGTCATGGCAGCCAAAGGAGATTCTCCGGTATCGGTAGGCATGTAGCTCTCTACATCGGGTAACTGCAGAGGAAGCTCGCTCTCATCAATGGGAACATATCCGCACTTATCGCAATGTACGATAGGGATCGGCTCACCCCAGTAACGCTGTCTGGAGAATACCCAGTCTCTTAATTTATAATTGGTCTTGCGGTTACCGATGCCCTTCTCTTCCAGATAGTTCATGATCTTCTCTTTGGCTTCTGCCACAGACAGGCCGTTCAGGAAATCGGAATTGACCAATGTACCATCAGCAACATCGGTATATACAGCTTCTTCTACGCTGACAGGGCTCCCTGCAACAACTTCAATGATAGGCATACCGAATTTCTTCGCGAACTCCCAGTCTCTCTCATCGTGGGCAGGAACTGCCATGATAGCGCCGGTACCGTAAGTCATCAGTACATAATCGGATACCCAAACAGGGATTTCCTTGCCATTCACGGGGTTGGTAGCGGTCAGACCCTGAATGCAGACACCGGTCTTATCCTTTGCCAGTTCGGTACGTTCAAAATCGGACTTCTTCGCAGCCATCTCGCGATATGCCACGATGTCATCCCAGTTCTTGATCTCATCTTTATATTTATCCAGAACAGGATGCTCCGGAGATACTACCATGTAGGTAACACCGAACAGCGTATCCGGTCTGGTGGTGTAAATGCGCAGCTTCTCATCCTTGCCTGTCAGGGTGAAATCAACCTCGGCACCCTGGGACTTACCGATCCAGTTCTTCTGGGAGACTTTGACACGCTCGATATAATCTACGGTATCCAGTCCCTGGATCAGCTTGTCAGCATATTCGGTGATCTTTAACATCCACTGGCTCTTGACCTTACGGATGACTTCGGAACCGCAACGTTCGCAGACGCCGTTCACTACTTCCTCATTTGCCAGACCTACCTTACAGGAGGTACACCAGTTGATAGGCATCTCCGTTTTGTAAGCCAGTCCTGCCTTGAACAGCTTTAAGAAGATCCACTGGGTCCAGTGATAATACTCGGGATCTGTGGTGTTGATCTCTCTGTCCCAGTCGAAAGAATAACCTAAGGAATGCAGCTGATTCTTGAATCTTGCCACGTTGTTCTTGGTTACGATCTTGGGATGGATATGATTCTTGATCGCGTAGTTCTCGGTAGGGAGACCGAATGCATCCCATCCCATGGGATACAGCACATTATAGCCCTGCATTCTGCGCTTACGTGCTACGATATCCAGTGCAGTATAAGGTCTCGGATGACCTACATGTAATCCCTGTCCTGAAGGATAAGGGAACTCTACCAGTGCGTAATATTTGGGCTTGGAGAAATCGTCGGAAGTCTTGAATGCTTTTTCATCATCCCAGACAGTCTGCCATTTTTTCTCTACCTCTCTGTGATTGTAAGGTACTGCCATAATTATTTCCTCCTAAACTATGAGAAGCTTTCTATTTAAATTTTTTGTTCTCAAGTCGTTAAAAAACTATCGATTATTTTATCGTGTTTTCCCGATACTGTCAAGGACTGCGGCTCTATCCGCATGGTTTTTTGCATATTTTCGTCTGCCGGGGCATATGCTGTATACGAGAGGTGATGAATCATGTTTGCATGGATCACATTACTGATCAATCTGATGCAGCGATATCGATGATATTTACTGCACAATACCGAAAAAGAGACCGGAAAGCCAACCGGTCTCTTTTTGTTGTGTATGTTATGTAATTACTCGTTAGTCTTCTGCATTGTTCTCCGCAACCTTTGCTGCTCTGGCCGCTACTTCCTTCTCCTGTACGTCGGAAGGTGCCTGCTCGTAGCGGGCAAATTCATAGGAATAATCCCCTCTGCCTCCGGTCATGGAACGCAGATCTGTGCAATAACCGAATAATCCGCTCATGGGAATATCCGCTTCGATGATCTGCTTGCCGCCGCTCATGGGTGTCATGCCCAGCACCCGGCCTCTTCTCTTGTTCAGATCTCCCATGATGTCTCCGGTATAGGCATCCGGCACGGTAACCTTTAAGGACATGATGGGCTCCAACAGAACGGGGTCTGCTTCCATGACACCTTTTTTGAAAGCCTGGATAGCCGCGGTCTTAAATGCCATTTCCGAAGAATCTACCGGATGATAGGATCCATCATACAGTACCGCTTTGACACCGACTACCGGGTAGGCCGCCAGAGGTCCTCTACCTACGGATTCCTGAATACCTTTTTCCACCGCAGGGAAGAAATTCTTCGGTACCGCGCCACCTACGACTTCTGTTGCGAACTCATAGGGTTTGGTCAGATCGCCGGAAGGTGAAAAACGCATTTTTACATGACCGTACTGACCGTGTCCTCCGGACTGTTTCTTGTACTTATATTCCACATCGGACTGTTTCTTGATAGTCTCTTTGTATGCGATCTTCGGTCTGGACAGCTCAATCTCTACTTTGTATTCGTTTAACAGACGGCTGACCACGATATCCAGGTGCTGGTCACCCATGCCGTAAAGTAAGGTCTGGCGGTTCTCCGCATCGTTCACCACCCGGATGGTCAGATCTTCATGAGTCATCTTCTGCAATGCCTGGGATATCTTATCCACATCCGCCTTGTTCTTCGGCTTATACCGCATGTAGGTATAGGGAGTGGAAATATCGAACTTGCCGTATTTAATAGTCGTTGCCTTGGTCGAGAGACTGTTGCCGGTTCTCGCTGCGGTCAGTTTCGCCAGTGCTCCGATATCTCCGGCATGCAGTTCGCTGACTTCAATGGGCTTATTGCCCTGCAGTACATAGATTTTGCCGATCTTTTCCTCAATGTCACGGTCTACGTTGTACAGCAGGTCGTCGGTCTTAAGTACACCGGAGTTTACCTTGATCAGAGAGTATTTTCCGATGAAAGGATCCACTATGGTCTTCCAGATATAGGCGGATTTTGCCTTGGCGAAATCGTAATCCGCATGGTAAATCTCATTGGTCTTTAAATTGATGCCCGCCACTTCTCTGTTCTCGGGGCTGGGCATGTATTTGACAATATCATCTAACAGTGTGTACATACCCTGACACAGGATGTTGGAACCCATGGTCATGGGAACGATGCTGCCATCGCAGACATTTGTACGGAGTGCTGCACGGATCTCTGCCTCAGAGAAGGTCTCTCCGCCGAAATACCGCTCCATGAATTCTTCACTGGTCTCGGCTACGGCTTCCATCAGAGTATCACGGCAGATCTGCAGGTTGGCCTGGCTGTAATCCGGTACCTCACAGGGAACAACTTCCTTACCCTCCCAGCGGTTACCGCTCTCAGTGATAACATTGATGTATCCTACGAATTTCTCGTTCTCACGGATTGGCAGATGAAACGGTGCCATCTTCTTGCCGTACAGATTAGTCATATCTTCCACTACCTGACGGAAGGAGGCATTATCCACGTCCATGTTGGAGACATAGATAAAACGGGGCAGCTTGTATTTCTCGCAAAGCTCCCATGCCTTCTGGGTGCCGACTTCGATGCCGGACTTGCCGTTAACTACTATGATGGCTGCTCCTGCGGCACTGACTGCCTCTTCCACTTCTCCCACGAAATCAAAATAACCCGGTGTATCAATAATATTGATCTTGTATCCTTCCCACTCAATGGGGATCACGGAGGTACTGATAGAGAAATGACGTTTCTGTTCTTCTTTACTGTAATCGCTGAGGGTATTGCCATCATCTACCTTGCCCATACGGGAGGTGATACCGGACAGATAACCAAAGGCTTCTGCAAGACTGGTCTTGCCACTGCCGCCATGGCCCAGTAATACTACGTTACGGATCTTGTCTGTTGTGTAAATATTCATATCCCATCCTCCATTTATTCTGCATTTTGGGTATTTTGTCCAGCCGTTGGATTGGATTTTTAACCCCTTACGTGTATTTTACTAAATATATGCTTCTATTACAAGTAAATATTGTTAATTATTTCATATTTTTGTAAGTTGTCAGAACTTTGCGATATGAACAGTTGCACAAGACAAGTAAATTGAAAGTTAGCGAAATATCCCCGTAGCCCTTGGCAGGGTATAAGAAACGCGGCACGCTTGCGCTCTGTCGCAGAACGTAGCGGTACATAAGCGGTCACAGTACGACCGCTAAGTACCGACGTCTGCTTATTCTTATACCCAGCCGGGGCTACTG
>CDZP01036728.1_pt1 | contig 18928 bp, 23 predicted proteins | sample 554941 | NCBI WGS metagenome assembly CDZP01 (sample SAMEA3182064, study PRJEB8094) | gut metagenome | biome: human; feature: gut; material: Stool; isolation source: human stools | place: Canada | collected 2013-01-28
TCGGGGCCAAACTTGATGTAAGTATTGACGAAAGGGGATATGCCCGGATCGAGCATATATCCTTCGGCGCTTACAATGAGAGCCAGTATGTGCAGGAGGCAGTAGGCCGGTATTACGAACGGACCGGACATTATCCGGAAAGGCTGTTGGTGGATCAGATCTATCGTACCCGTGATAATAGAGCCTTCTGTAAACAACACGGGATCAGGATGTCAGGACCGAAGCTGGGACGGCCATCAGCAAAGCAACAGAGCAAAAAGGAAAAGAAGCAGGAATATCAGGATAACACGGACCGGATTGGAATAGAACGTGAATTCAGTTTGGAGAAGCACAGCTATGGGCTGGGGCTTATCACCACAAAGCTGGAGGCAACTCAGCTCTCGTCGATCGCGTTATCTGTATTTGTGTCGAATCTTTTCAAGATGCAGAGAAGGATTTTCTGCGCCTTTATGGAGAAATGGGAATTGTTCTCCTCTCCAGCAGAGCGCTTTGTCATAATATTGGCTTAATCAGCAGGCACTATTTAACTGTAATGTTCAAATTAAAAATGAATAGAGCCATCCTCAGACGGCTCCTTTCTTCTCCTTATCTCATTATCACTACTTACATTTCTTTCTTATCCAGCAAAAAGTCAATAATATTATAATGGACAATACCATTCCTGCTCAGATCTACAATGTCGCTGCTGATCACATATTTTGGATAATTGTCATCTATCTTCTCCAGATTGCCAAACTCCCTTGCAATGCAGTCCTCTGACAGTACATAGGCCACCTGGATATAGAGTTTCTTCTGTCCTTTGTAACATACAAAGTCAATTTCCTGTGTATCCAGTTTCCCTACCTTCACCTCATATCCCCGGCTTAACATTTCCAGGTATACCACATTCTCCAACAGCTTACTTGTGTCGATCTGCTCGCTGGCTTTGCTCACATTGCGAAGCCCGATATCACCCGCATAATACTTTTCTGTTGAAGCCAGGATGTTTTTCCCCTTAATATCATATCGTTCCGCTTTTGAAAGGATCATACCTGCCTGCAACTTATCAATATAGTTCAGCACCGTGTCCACTGTGGTCGATTGGCCGGCTGACAGCAACGAGCGGCTGATTGAGCGTGCGGAGAACGGATTTCCGATATTGTCCAGCAGAAATTCCAGAAGTTTCCTCAGAAGATTTTCATTACGGATCGCATACCTGGAGAGAATATCTTTCATCACGACAGAATCATAGACATCCTCCAGATACGTGCGGACGGAATGTTCATCCGGCAGCACCAGGCGCATCGGCAGGCCGCCGTATTTCAGGTAATCCGTAAAAAGCTGTTCCCTAGTATAAGGAAGCCCATTGATCTCATAAAATTCCTGTATCTCGGACAGTACAAAAGGATACACATGAAAAGAAACATATCTTCCTGCCATATTGGTCGCCAGTTCTCCGGACAGCAATTTGCTGTTGGAGCCTGTCACATAGATATCACAGTCAAAATCAATCCGGAAGGAAGGGATGACTGAGTGCCACTCTTTCACATGCTGGATCTCGTCAAAAAAGAGATATACTTTTCCATCCGCCTGCTCTGCCCGTTCCGTGACGTACTGATAGAAGTTATCTGCATCCTCCAGCTTTTTAAAACGCCGGGACTCAAAATTGATCTCTATGATATTTTCTTTTGGCACTCCATTCTCCAAAATAACATCACGGATCTGCGAAAGCAGGATCGTCTTTCCACTTCTTCTAAGGCCAATCAATACCTTAATCAGATCCTGGTCAATGAATGGACGTATCTTATCCAGATACAAATTTCGTCTTATCATCTCCATACATTCCACGTCCTTCGTTAGTTTTGTCATTATTATACCTCATACTTTTATTATAATCAACTTATTGTCTGTTTATACAAGGACAATTATATTCTTATAGTTACTTACAGCAGGTTCGATTTCTCCTTCATCTTTTCACGGCTCGTATTAGTATAAATCAACGTTGTCCGCTCACTGGCATGGCCAGCCTGATTTGCGACTTCCGCAATCGTATATCCCATCTCCAAGGCATGAGAGCAGAAGTAGTGCCGGAGCTTGTGCGGTGTGATCTTATCTGAACACTGATTGAAAAAACGGTTCACACTGCTGCGGTGGAGCTTTCCGCCATTCCTGCTGATAAACAGGTACTCAGACTGGGAGTTTCTTACCTTCAGGTACTCACGAACTGCATGGATGATCTTGTCATTGATGAATACGATCCGCTGCTTATTGCCTTTTCCAGTCACCAGCAGTTCCCTTGCCTGAAAATCAATATCTGTCAGGCTGATGCTGATGCACTCGCTGACACGCAGGCCGGCATATGCAAGGATCACAGCTATCGCATAGTTTCTCTTCCCGGTATCAACAAGTACCTTCTGGAGAAACGCCTCCACATCTTTCTTATCTATATCCGCCGGACTTGCAATTTCCTGCTGGAATTTCAGCCGATCCTCTGCCGTAATGACCAGATCTTTTTGAACTCCAATCTGCACCAGGAACTCATTAAAGCTGGTCAGAGAGGACAGTTTCGTATCAATGCTTTTAAATTTCAGTTTCTTAATATTCTGCAGGTATGACCGAAAGTCTAAAATGTTGGTATGGTATAGCAGCGTCCGCTCCTCCCCGAAAGTATCTTTATACCAACGATAATATTCATTTACATGACCGCTATAGGTCTTAATGGTATTCTCTGATTTGCCCTGTTCTCTCAGGAACTTTTTATAATCCTCCAGTAATGCCACGGTACTTCTTCCTCTCTGCAATTATGTTGCGCTCACTTCTCCGTGAGATTTGCGTAATTATGTTGCGTCCAGATAGGATTTCTTCTGTCTTTCATGCCTCCAACACAACATAATTGCTATTATGTTGCGTTCAGAAAATGGCATGGTTCTGACACGCTTCCTATATATAATCCATACGTTTCATGACATAAAAACGCAAAAAGGACAGCAGATTCTTCCCGCTGTCCGCTCTGGATGATTACAGGGGCAGCTTAGGTGCTGCTCACCCTTTTGAAAATCCGCTTCCCGTCTTTTACCTCAACGGTAAAGCGCTGGCCTGGTTTAAACTGTTTCTTCCGTCTCTGGCTCTCAAGCAGTTCTTCGTTCATCAAACGTTCCCTCCGGAAGTCATGTAGACGAAAGCTCTCCCGATATCTGTGGAAGAAACGCATATAATACTCCCGCTTCCGTGTAAAAATCATATCAGAGTCACCGTTAACGGAGTTCATAAGGCTCTGCAGCTGTCTCGTGATCCAATAAGGATTGCCATGCCGGTTCGTATAGAGTTTTCCGTATTTGCCGGATGCCTTTAAAACAGTCCTCCCGTCAAGGTCACTTTTCTGCAGCGTTACCGCATCCCCTGTCCGAATCGGCATCTGGTACATCAGCCCGATAAACGCTGCTTTTTCCAGTTCCCCTTCCGCAATGAATTGTTTCATCAGCTGCTTCCCCATTTTTGCTTTTTCATAGGAAATCATCCACCATCTTCTCCTTTCCTGACAGCTTCCAGGATTTTCTCTCCCTGCTGTACAAACACCTGCTTTTCCGGTTCTTTTTCATATATCTTCCAGAGCCGCTGATGCAGAGCTTCCAGATCCCGGATATCTCCCTGTGTGTTATTTGCCAGCATCCGGAGAAAAGGGAAGATCATCGTATGCCGGATATTCTTCCCAGCCAATACAGACTTCTGTTCCTGTCCATACACTTCATAGAGGCATCCCAGGATAATATCCGGATCCGTGATAAACTTGATCTCAGGTTTCACCCATTCCTTTTTCATGTTCGCCCTCCTGACAAGATTATTCGTACCAATCCGCCCGGACTGTCAGGCCGTCCAGCCGGATCTTCGGAACTCCCACAAGATACCAGTCATCATCCATTTCAATCCGGACCGGCACCCAGTCTCCATTCATTTCTACATCAAAGCAGTCCCCGCAATGCAGGCCGCCGTAATAGCTGCTGTTTCCAAAGTAGATGTCATACCTCCCGGATTCCCGGTCATAGCATAATACGCCTTTTTTCTTTACCATAGTAATTTCCTCCTGTATTTTTACTTTTCATAAGAATAATAGGGCTGCATTTTCGCAGAGTGGATGATTTTCTGTTTGTTCAATACTATATCTTTCCTTAACGCTTCATATGGCTCTGTTACTTATTTCATACGTATGGGATATGCAGATAGCAACTTTTATTGAAAAAATCCGAACCAAACTATATTTTGTTGTATTTTTGTTTGACACATACCATATATGGTAATATACTTATTTTGTAATCATTATTTGTGTTTATCCGGAAAAGGATATGCTGTTTAGGTTTGTAATCAGTCAGAGGGATATTCTGCCACCAGGGCAGTACCTTCTGGCTTTTTTTATTTTGCAGAGATTTCTGTATGAAGTTTGAGAATGAGCACCCGGCATCATTCTCTTTTTTTATGCCTGAAAGCAGGAGAGGAGGATTGAATTAAATTTCCGGAGGAACACCCACAAGAAAGGAGAAAAGAATGGATTTAGAATTTAGTATTGTATTATTTGAAAATGAAGGTTATGCGACAGCAAGAGGGGATAAAGGGGTACAGGATATTCTGGCAGCCAAAACCGATTCCGGATATATCAAGGAGGGCACCTTTCCCATAATTATCACATTATATCAATCTTGCTGGAAATGGTGGATCAGTCCAAAGCACCAGAAAATCGATTTTTCTATGTTCTCTGCTGATTCCTGGCTTGACAGACCTTTACGGAAGAACAAACCTATCCAACAAAGAATAATTGCCGCACTGGAGGATTGGCAGAAAAAATACTTACGGGCAAATGAGACAATCAAGATGATCAGCAGCGGTAAGCATATTTTGTATCACTGTAACGTAACGAACGTTTGTGGAGATGCAGAAATCTATTGTTTTGATTCTGTCATAAATTCTATGTCTGATCACGCTCAGGCAGAGTTAATCACAGGGAACTCTTTGATTCGATATGCTTGTGGAAACGTTCAGATTCAAAATCTGGCTGACCATTCCATAATCTGTGAATTGTGTGGAAATGCAGTCGTCCATAAGATGAAAGGCATTTCGCTTATTCGTAGTGTATATGAAAACAGCCATATACATAATATGTTGGACAACGCCCATATTCTGCGCCTGAATGGGAATGCACGGATTGGAACAATGGGCGGACAAACAATCGTTGACCGGGCATCTGGTCGATCAGGCATTGAAAACGTTTCATGTGGCTGCGTTGTCCTGGGCTATTCCCATGACGTTCAGATTAAAAAAATCGAAGCCGGATCGGTAGTCCTTCCTCTTCATGTGGATGGCTACTATCGCCCGACTTTGCCGTTCCCAGAATAAAAATGTTGTAAATATCTTATGAATGAACTCAAGGGACGCTGTGTAAAAAGCAGCGCCCCTTGATGGTTATAACGATTATTATTTATGCAATCTCAAACCGATACCCGACACCATATACGGTATCAAGATACCGGGGGTGCCGTGGTTCCTTCTCCAGCTTCTTCCGCAGGCCGCTGATCAGACAGTAGGCACTGCTGTACATTTCTTCCCCTACATCCGTTTCTCCATAGATCATACGACAGATCTGAGCATAGGTATACACACGTCCCGGATGTCTGGCCATGACTGCGAGGACATCAAATTCCCTGGCAGTCAGCAATACCTCCTTTTCCTCCACCATAACCTTACGCTGGAGCGTATCCAGGAAAAATCCCGGATATCGGATCTGCTGCGGCTCCATGTAGATCTTCACACCCTCCAGAGTCTGGAGTTTTCTCTTGATACAGCAGATCTCCGGCAACCGTTCCTCTGGAAATTCAATCACCATTTGTCTCTTCAGGGTGCCCCAGCTCCTTCCATCTCTTCAGTTTCTGGAAGCTCTGCTCACTGATGTCATGCTCGATCCTGCAGGCTTCCTGTTCCGCTGTGTCATCCTCCACACCTGCCTCAATCAGCCAGTTTTTAAAATAGCAGTGCCGTTCATAGATTGTCTCAGCCGTCTTACGGCCTTTTTCAGTTAAGTGAAGGAAATGGTCTTCATCTTTAACCAGGAAGCCGCCTTGCTCCAAAATGGAAACGGCGTGGCATACGCTAGGCTTTTTCACACCCAGATGCTGAGACACATCAACAGAGCGAACCATTCCTTTTTTCTGCTGCAGGACAAAGATAGCCTCCAGATAATCTTCTCCGGATTCATGAAGTTTCATTGGCACCTCCAATCATGCTGAAATTTTTTGTTCTGCGTTCCACATAGCCGCATACTTTCCGCCTTTAGCCAGCAATTCATCGTGAGTACCGGCTTCAGCAATCTTTCCGTCAGATACCACAAGGATCTGATCTGCATTTTTGACAATGGAAAGGGTATGAGCAATCATTACCACAGTCTTTTTCTCTTTCAGCAGATTGGCGATGGCCTGCTTTACGGCAAGCTCGTTCTCGATATCAAGGGACGCTGTTGCTTCATCCAAAAGCAGGATCGGGCTGTTTTTCAGGATAGCGCGGGCGATGGAAATCCGCTGACGCTCACCGCCAGAGAGAAGGTTTCCGTTCTCGCCGGTCGGCGTATCGTATCCCTTTTCCATCTTGCGAATGAAACCGTCACAATTAGCCTCCCGGCAAGCAGCCTCGATTTCCTCGTCCGTGGCATTGGGGCGGGCGTGCCGGATATTGTCCCGGATGGTATCGTCAAAGAGAAATACATCCTGGTCTACCATAGAGATTTGTTCCAGTACACGCTCTGCGGCCACATGGTTAATCGGTTTGCCGCCGATTGAAATGGTTCCTCCATTCGCCTCGTAGTATTTTGCAATCAGGTTCAGAATGGTGGATTTGCCGGAACCGGAGTCCCCGACAATGGCAGTGAGCTTCTGGTCTGGCACCGTAAAGGTGGCGTGTTTCAGCACCGGCTCTCCGGGTACATACGAGAAGTCCACACTGTCGAAGGTGATTTCATGGGTGGCCGTTTGAAGCGGCTCCATACTGCCAGTTTCCTCTGGTTCGTTCATCACACCCAGGATTTTGTTTTTGGAAATCATCAGGTTCTTATAACTTGTCAGGTCTACAAAAATAGAGTTTGCCAGCTTTGCACAGAACAAAGGCAGCATACAGATCAGAAGATAAGATACGGTATCCAGTGTTCCGGCAGCCCAGGGCGCATAAGCTGTCCAGATAACAAGCGGGCAGGACAGCCAGCTTAAAATGCCAAATCCAGCGCCGATAGGAAGGACTTTCGCTTCATACACAAAGCTGATCCGGCAGAACTCCCGCATGGCGCCTATAACGGTTTTATTCTTCAAACCACCTACGCCATAGGCCCGGAAAGTTTGAATACCAGACACATACTCCACAATGCTGCTGACATTCTCCGCACAAATATCATTCTTTTCTTTACCATACTTCCGAACCATACGGAAGGAAAGCCACAGTCCGGGGATCAAAAGCAGGTCGGCAATCAGCAGGATAATTCCGGCAGGCACATAAATGGTCATCACAAAAATAATCAGCATGAGCGAAAGTGCAAAACTCTTTGCCAGATCACCGATCTTATGGGTCAGGATTTTTTCATAGTTGTTTACATCGCTTGTGATGGTATTGATATAATCGCCGGTCTGTCCCTGGGTAAACCGGGACAGCGGGATACGCTTCAAATGGTCGCCCATAAAAAGCCGAATGTTTTTGCTGACCTCTGCGCCGCCAATCTGCGCTTTGGTATAACCATAGCTGTAAATCAGAATACGAAGCAGGAAAATGACCGCAATTACACCAGTCAATATCAATGCCCGGTTCATGTCGAACTGTTCTGACCACAGAAACTGCATGACAGAGTAAAGAAGCATGAACAAACTGCCGGAGAGCAGCCCTTCCAGAACAGTACCGCCAACGCCAATATAAAAATTGCGGTTCTTTTTCAATACATCATGCTCACTCATGCTGCTCGCCTCCTTCCAACTGATAAGTAATATTCCGGGCTGTTTCGTAATCCTCCCACGCCTTCCGATAATAAGCATTGTTCTTTCGGACTTCCTCATGGGCTCCGACACAGGTAATTGTGTGATTTTCAACCACTGCTACACGCTCACACATCTTCAATGCGCTCAAACGATGGGCTACCACAATGACCGTCTTTCCCTTGCAGAGATTTTGAATGGCTTTGTCAATCTCCATCTGATTTTCCGGGTCAGAGGCGCTTGTGGCTTCGTCTAAAATCAAAATGGGGGCGTTCTTCAGGATAGCGCGGGCAATAGCAATCCGCTGTTTTTCACCGCCGGAGAAGCGAGAGCCGAAGCTGCCCACCTTCGTGTCATATCCATCTGGCAAAGACATGATGAAGTCATCAATCTGTGCCTCTTTTGCGGCAGCCCGCACTTCTTCCAACGTGGCGCCCGATCCCATGCGGATATTTTCCAAAACACTGTCACGGGTCAGGAAGGTCTTTTGGAACACAATGGCGACATTTTTTAGAATAGTATCATAATTGAGTTCCTTTACATTTTTCCCGCCAATCAGCACTTCGCCCTCCTGCACATCATAGAACCGAGAGATCAGCTCAATGACGGTACTTTTACCGGCACCAGACTGTCCCACAAGGGCCATGCGTTCACCATCTTTAATTTTCAGATTGACGCCTTGCAGTACATCGGTCTTGCCATCATAGGAAAAGCGAACATTCCGAAGTTCAATATCGTGATTTTGAGGAAAGTCCGTTCCACCCTCATAAATCGGAATATCCAGTATCCCTTTGGTCTTAGTAACAGCGTTCAGCACATTGGCAAAATTAGTACCCAGTTCCTGCAGAGGGCGGATTTCCGTCAGATACATAGAACCTACATAGACGAACAGCAAAAATGCGCTGGCTGCCAGCGAGCCTTTCAGGAAAAACATTCCGCCGATTGGAACCATCAAAAGCATCCCACATTCGATGATAACTACGAAAGCTGCATAAGGCGGCCCCATACGCCGGGAAGTTTCATTCCACATGGCATTTTCTTCCTGGATAGCGTCTGAAAACTTTTGAAACGATTTGCTTCCCATGTTATAGGCTTTAATCAATTTCATACCGCTGATGTACTCAATCATAACCGAGTTCAGTGTGGTAATGGAGCGATTGGCCCGTTCCATCAGGTCATCCGTATTGCGGAACATCATCCCCATTACAACAACAGCAAGGATCAGCGGAACCAGGGAAATCAATGCCAGAGGAATATTGACGGTCATCAGATAAATAAAGATGACTACCGGCCCAACCAGATAGCACACAAGGTCAGGAAGGTTATGAGCCAGGAACAGCTCCAGCTTTTCAATATCTTCATTCAGAACCGTTTTAATATCCCCGGTGCGCCGTTCATTCAAGGCCCCCAAAGGCGCTCTGGCCATGTGTTCTGCAACCATGCAGCGCACTTTGAAAAGAGCGCCATAGGCCCCTTTGTGGGCTGCTACGCCGGAACAGCCAAACAGGGCAAACCGCAAAGTTACCGCCACTGCAATCATTGCCACGGTCTGCACAACCAATTCCTGTGTGCAGGTATGATTGAATGTGGCGTCCATCAGCCGGTAAATCCCAATGTAAGGGACGATAATGCAAAGGCCGCTGACCGCCGATAGAAAAATCGCCAGGAACAGCCAGACTTTCTGCTCACCGGCCCAATGGAGCAGCAAAGCTACTCTGTTTTCTCTTTTCTGTTTCATAAATCACCTCTCCTTTCCATCTGAAACAGAGAACAGCTCTCTCAATTTCGGGAGGGCATCCATCACAACAGGTACATCATCTGGCATTTCGCCCTCGTCAAAATGCAGAACGCGGGAGCAGGTTCGGCAGACAAACTCAAAATCATGGGTAACGATGAAAATAACCTTTCCCATATCAGACAATCGCCGGATCAGCCCTGCCACCTGTGCCATACTGTCAAAATCCAGGCCGCTGGTCGGTTCATCAAATACCAGAAGATTTTTTCCGCAGATCATACTGACCGCCACAGCCACCCGCTGTTTTTGACCGCCTGACAGGGTGTTCGGGTGTCGTTCCCGGTAAGCGACAAGTCCCAATTCCTCCAATGTTTCCGTCACTAATTTCTGATTAGGATTGCGGATACCAAAGGAACATTCTGCCTCAACACTGTCAGCAAACAGTTCATAGTTTACATCCTGCATGACCATGTAAGACTGCTTCAGCCTTGCCTTTCGATCCATCGGCCTGCCATCCCACAGGAATTGTCCATCACAGTCCTTATGCAGTCCGCACAAAGCACGGGAGAAGGTCGTTTTGCCTGCTCCGTTATGACCAACTACGCCGATAACTTCTCCCTTTGCGGCAGAAAGGGCAATATGATGTAAAATCGTTCTCTTTTTGTAGTGGAGTGTTATATCTTGAAGTTCAAGTATGGGAGCTGAAACAGGCAGGCACTTCTGTGGGGGAAGTACCTCTGTCAAATCTACCGCCCGCAGCCCCATGTGTTCACGCTCGACTTCTGGCAGCTTGCGAAATTCCTCCGGCGTATAAATTTTTTTGATTTGCCCTTTTTCCAGATAAACAATGCGGTCTGCAAGTTCCATCAGGTAGTACAGCCGGTGTTCTGCAATTAAAATCGTTTTACCCTGGCTTTTTATCAGCCGCAGATGTTCCTTTAATTCCTGAATGGAAGTCATGTCCAGGTTAGAAGATGGCTCATCCAACAGATAAATTTCCGGGTTCATAGCGTAGACTGAAGCAAAAGCGATTTTCTGCTTTTCACCGCCGGACAATTCAAAAATATTTCTGCTCCGCAGCTTCTGGATATGCAGATCCTCTGTTGTCTGTTCTACCCTCTCGGCCAATTCCTGGGGAGGACGGGCCTCATTCTCAATACCGAAGGCAATCTCGCTGTCTGTGTCCACATTGAAAAATTGAGTCCGTGGATTTTGAAAGACCGAACCGACCTTAGCGGCAATTTGGTACATAGGCAGATTACTGATTTCCTGACCGTCTACCAATACACGACCATGAAGTTCCCCCTGATAAAACTGCGGGATCAATCCATTGACCAGGCGTGTAATCGTTGTTTTACCACACCCACTGCGCCCACAGAACAGGACACATTCTCCATCTACAATTTTCAGATTGATGTCATGCAGGCCATCATGCTCCTGCCCATCATAAGAAAAGGATACATTTTCAAGTTCAATCAACCGATGACACCTCCCCGCACACACAATTCAAAAATCAGAAAAGCAACGGCAACCGTCATAATCATCCAATCAGCAATTCCGCACTTTATCTGAACAAGGCAGGTGCGTGGATTAGGATTTTCTATTCCACGGGTAACAGAAGCGATGGAAAGTTCATCTGCGGCTTTCGAGGCCGTCATCATTAACGGCACATAGATACACTCTACCGTCATTCCCGGATGGGATAGAAAGCCCCCCAAAGAAGGGGAAACATCTCTCATCCGCATAGCATCCTTGATATATCGCCAATCCTCCTGGATGGTCGGAATATAGCGCAGCATGACCGCCAACGGGATCACTAATTTCTTCGGCGCATGGACACGGTTCATCGCAGACAGAAACTCATTCACCTTTGTTGTGGAAAGCACAATTCCTGCCAACATCCCACAGGCATAGACCTTATGAAACAGACCTAAAAAGGCGATGAACATCGTCCGCAGCGTCCCTGTCATTTCAGCCATGATCCAGACCGTCAGAACGCAGATTACAGCATAGAAGCACACTGCCTTGATGACATATTTCCATTTTCCGAAGAATGTTCCCAATATCGCAATCAACACAACAAGTGCAAATTGGTATGCAAGGGAAGGGGCAAACATGGATGCCAAAACACAGATCAGGATAAGAAAGAGCTTGGTCCGTGGATCAAGCCAAAGCCCTTTCTTCCGGCGCTCACCGCTCATGCTGTGATCCCCGCCTTTTCGAACTGCTTTTTCAACATTTTGCAGCCTACAAAGGCACTGATTGCAGAAGTGATAATAGCTGCGGCAAACATGGCAATCAGGATGCCAGTGTTGGCGGTTGCCTGCATGGTGTCAATATAGCCCTGCTCGGTTCCGTTCCCCAGCATGGTCTGCGCCCAGCCGTTTGGATCAGCAAAGAAAACGATATACGATCCAGTACCGCCCAGGGAGAACAGTATGTAAGCCAAGCTGTTGAGCTTCTTGCTCTTATACTGTCCTGCGCCGGCAACAAAATCGGCAACCACTGCCATAATCAGATAGCCCAGCGCAAAAGCCCAGTGCATACCCGTAACGAACCAGATGATACAAATGACAACGCCCATGATGGAAAGGCTCCACCTCTTTTGAACCTTTGCGATCATCAGCAGAAAAACCGGCCCCGCAAGCAGACCGCTCCCGGCCGGCATAAAGAATGTAAGCACCGGGTTCGGGGCAAAAAAGATACCGCCTACCAGTACAAATACAAATACCAACGCAGTAAAAATACCAGTTGTTACAAGATCTTTTACGGTAAGACCTTTACCCATAGAATTTACTTGATTACTCATTTTTTCCTCCTACCTTTCGTTGTCTTGACTCGACAAAGGGTTTGTGATATTCTTTAGTTAGATGTTGCTAACCGTCATCTATTACACTACGCTTGCATCGAACAATATTCAATAGGTTCCGGCGATGTTCGTCCGTTCCTTTCAAAAGTTCGTCCAATCGTTGCAAAAAGGAGGCGAGTTATTTTCATGTCCGAAATTATTGACAAATTTTACACACCTCTACTGACTGGACATGGCTTTATCCGTGACACGGACAATCAGCAGTATGGCAATTTAGGTGTATGTTGGAAACTTTCTCCCGAAGTTGGAGAAGGCACTTACTGGACTTATGGGCAGAAAGACCTTTATGACATTAAGATACACAACTTTTCGTTTCATGAGGATTTTATGCTGGAATTTTCTTTGCCGGAATGTTTGAGCATTACACGTTATGACTCAATTTCAGGTGAAGAACTATCTCCATACCGTAGACTGTCTGCGGGTTGTATCAAAACCTTTATTGGAGGTTATGCGCCCTATAAAGCATTGATCCACAAGAACATTCCGATCCGTTCGATTGGGATTGAGATTGCACCGGCATATTATGAAGATTACTTGAAAAAGCAGTACCCGGAAGAACAGATCAATCCAGTCGAAGCTTTTCGTAAAATTGACCAGACTTCAGATTTCCCAGAGATGTCACATCTACTCACAGAGATTAAGAACTATCGAGGGGAAGGAATTGCCGCAAAACTTTTTTATGAGGGAAAAGTTGCAGAAGCTGTTTCAATGGTTGTTGAATACCAAAAGAAACATCCTGATAAAACAACTCACAAACTCTCACTACAGGATATAGAAAGCATACAAACAGTTGCCTCCTATTTAAGCGATCATTATGCTTCTGATATTCCATTGGAACGACTGACACAGATTGCTTGTATGGGAACAACAAAGCTGAAGATCTGTTTTAAAAAATACTATGGCTGCACAATCACGGAATATATTCAACAACGGCGAATGAGCCAGGCGGAATATTTACTTGCATATACTGATCTGTCGATAGGGCAGATTGCTCAGACAGTGGGGTATTCCACATCAAGCCGGTTTGCGGAACTATTCCGAAAAAGTACAGGATTACTTCCCTTAGAATACAGACGGATGGCTCAAAAGAATAAAAATTAAATGTGAACTGTAGAATATAGACCGGGCAGCTTACGCCGCCCGGTCCCTTCTTAATTACTCCGCATCCCGGAAATACCGGATGCACTTCATCAGCTCCGCTGCCAGCTCCTGGTACAGATCTTCATCAAATCTTCTGTTCACCAATGAATACTTAATCAACAGCGGCCTGTACATTGCAAAGATCTCTGCCTTCGCATCCATGTCCCCGGCTTTTGCCCGGTATAATAATTCATCAAAGCTCATCCTTTTTATCCCCCAATCTTTTGCGTATTTTACGGATCGCATAGAAGTACGCATCCTTGCAGCGCTCTGCTGTCATCCCGGTCATCTCGCCAATCTTTTTAAAAGAGCGCTCCTCAAATACGTGAAGATAGATCAGCTCCCGTTCTTTATCATTGAGCATCAGCAGCGATTTCACCAGTTTCTCATCTGAGAGTTCGTTCCACTCCGGGAACTCGCCTGCAGCCTCTTTGAGCAGAATTTGTTCCCGCTCCTGGCTCTCCCTCATTTCTTCTAACGTGATCCGTTCTTCAATCTCCTCAATTTCCTTCATCAAGAAGGAGTCCTTCTCCGTCCGGATCTTTTTATCCAGGTAACTGCTCCTGCGTCCCTTGATAAATTCCAGTAAGTATGCCGTAAAATGGTTCTTTGTCCGATCTCCCGAATAGGTATGTTTTTCATTCATATGTTGATTCCTCCTGAATTTCATCTGTAGTTCCAAAGAAATTCAGAAGGCCGGCGGCGAGCGGCACCCTGGCAGTCTTTCGTTCCGTTCCCACGGCAAAAAAATAAGACCGAAAGCTGCCAACGGTAGCCCGATCCTATCCGGCGGATTTAACTTTACATGAGAACACGCAGTATATGTGGTCGGAACCAACACATATACTGCGTGTAAAAGAGTTTCTTCACCTGCAAAAAGAAGCAGGATTTTTTTGAAATTGTTTCAGATAGCGTCTGATCCATCCGGCTGTTCACACCTTATCTTCCGTAGATTCCCCCTCTTTATATGCGTTATATCGCCTGTCAACACGCATGATAGCGCATTTCATATACTGCTTGTCTGCGGTAAAATATATGCAGGAAATGAGGTGATTGGATGTATAGACAACGATTGGGGGATGCTGTAAGAGAAGCCAGAATGAATTTGGATTTATCGCAGAATACGCTCGCTGAACGGTCCCACGTATCCCTTCGTACTATTTCAGATATTGAAACTTATAAGGCGAACCCTCGTTTTGACAGTCTCTGCTCCCTGGCGTCCTATCTGAACATTTCTATTGATGCGGTGATCAAAGACCGTAAGAACAATAGCGGCAGTACGACGATGCAGCAGATCTTGATAGAATTGGAGTCTTGCTCAGAAGAAGAGCAGGTAATTGTGCTGCAAACGCTGCGAGGCCTCTTGAAAGGACTACATACCCGGACAGAGAACCCCACATAACCACCTCTTCTGCCATTGTAAGATACACTTCTCGGAAATCTTTATAAAAGTTCTATGGATTTTCTATGGAAATCCTGAAAAAACGGTGAAAAAGAGGGAGAACCCATGCGAGTTCTCCCCAAAGACCTGTATCACATATTTCTAAATGCTGCCATGGCATCCGCAATATCCTGCATCGTTCTTTCATCAATCGGAGGGCCTTCTTCGTTCAGATCCTCAATCACGGCCTCTGTAGACTGCTTATCTGCCTCCGGTTGCCTCTGCTGGCTCGTTGAAGTTCCAGCGTCTGAAGCAGGAGTCTGGGCAGTGATTCGCTGCATTTCCTGCCGTACTAGAAGACGCACCATCGCCTGGATGTTTTCCTGGGAGACTCCAGTATCTTCACCAGACTTCTTCCCCATATACTGCAGAACGGCTTCCGCAATCAGGGCCGCCTTTTTCTCCGTCCCGTTCAGGATCTCTACGACTTCCAAATGCTCCGGATTTTTCTTGTCAAACCCTATCGTAAATACATATGGATTTTTCTTTCCCACATCATCACTTCCCTGCTAAAGAACTGCGGTACAGGATGCCATACCCTTTCGCATTTGCGAAAATATCATCAATAAACCGATACTTGATCAGCCGGTTAGAACTTTCCAGAAAACGCCGCAGCAAAATAGCTCCGCCTCCAATAAATATGGTATAGGTAGATTTAGTGTCAATGCCCCGTTCCCGGACACTGCTGAGAAGGTCGGTCACAAAATTCGTGGCCATTTCTTCTACCGTATGTACCACCATTTCCGGATAATATTCCGTCTTGCCTTCCAGGATACTGTCAATATCAGTTTCCTCCAGGAGCATATCGTGATCCCCGTTGATGCTGGAAATGATATCGTTATACATGGTGATGACGCCTTTTTCCATGGAATCACAGTAGTCCAGGCATGGACTTCCGCTTCGCATCAGCAGGAAATCCGAGGTAAATCCGCCAATGTCAATTCCCACAGCTTTGGGGATCTGCCGGATCTTTTCTCCCTCCGTCATCATAGCAGCATACGCCTGGGGATATACAGCTACATCCCGGATGCAGGTATGGTAGGTTTTTCCGTTATACACCAGTTCCTGTACCTTTCCGTCTCCAAGGAAATACTCCCGATACCGCTCCGCCAATTCAGCGTAATGCTTGGGCGGCACGCCAATGGGCAGCGATACCTGCACCACGTCTTCTTCCGTTACCTGACCGGTACGCTCCAGTTCCTTTGCAATAGCAAACCTCGTCAGGATGGAAAAACGCTCATCCTGCGTCTTGTCCCTCTGATACGGGATCCGCTTGTCACTCAAAACATAAAACTTCCCGTCAGTCTGAAGGAAATCCTCCCGGCCTGCAGGCTTACGGTCAGTGGATGAGAGCCCCGTAGTGAAAAGAAAATGGGTGGTCTTCATGTTCCGGTTCCCGTGATCCACGGGGATAGTCAGTTTTTTTATCATAATGCGTCACTCCTTATATTGATTTCTACTTATTCCATACGTATGAGATATGTAGATAGCAACTCTGGAGAGAAAATTTTTTGAGACTTTTTATTTAGGATAGTATTCCAGACGTGTCTTTGGTAGTATGTAGGCAGAAACAAATTGAAATTTTGGGGGATATGTATGATTGGTTTGTGTCTTAAAATGCGAGAGGAAAACTACTAAGAATATAAAAGGAGGTCAAAGCGTTGAGAAATGATATACTAATACGACAAGAAACACATAAAGATTTTAAAGAGATAATTTCATTGATTTTACGTTCATTTAGCGAAGGAACGGACTACTCGGATGGAACAGATATTATTGCTTTGGTAGAAGAAATACGTGATTCGGAATATTATATTCCGGAATTATCATTTGTTGCTGAATTAGACGGTAAATTAGTAGGTCATTTTCTGTTTTCGAGATTTCCATTATCTTCAACGCCAAATGGAGTACACATTGATGACAGAGAAGAAAAAAATATCGTTATGCTTGCACCTGTGGCTGTTCATGCAGATCACTTTCATCAGGGAATTGGCTCCGCTATGCTTACACAAGGCATTGAAAAAGTTAGAAATGCAGGATATAAGGGGATTACAGTTGAGGGCGATTATCATTTTTATAATCGTATTGGATTTAAAACATCTTCAAAGTTTAACATTTATCCGACAAGTGGGATACCGATAAAAGAGCCACGTTGTATGATGTGTCAAGAAACTTATGAGGGAGCAATGAAAAATATAACAGGATATATTGTTTATGATATGTATTTTAATGCTTGAAACAAATCCTAAGTTGTAGAGTAGTAATTGAAATTGTTAGCTATAATGAAAGGAAAATTATTATGGTAAATAAAATAACTTTATTAAGAATGAAAAAAATCTGTTGGAAGTTAAAAAAAGAAAAGGCGTTTGATGAAGCTACAAGCATATCATTAAATACTAAGGGTACTGGTGAAAGGTATGCTTTGAATATGTTAGTAGAAAAGAATATTGTGATAAAAACAGAAACGGGTAAAGTTTATTTAAAACAGCAGTAGTAATTGGAATTGTGAGGTGTATGAAAATGAGAAAATGTATCCGTTGCGGAAGCGAAATGAAAGAGGACTGTGCAGTAAAGGTCGAGGGTGCGGGATATGGGATCATCCTCTCTTCCGATGAATCCAAACTCTTTGGCGGCAGGATCGGAAAACCCAAAGTTGCCATCTGCCCCAAATGCGGAGAAGTTTCTATCTATCTGGAGGATGTCAGCAAGCTGAACTAAACCCAAAGGAAAGTACATTCTATTGTAGACCGCCTGCGGGAATATGAATAAACCGCAGATAAGGGAGGGATGTAAATGGGAAGGCGCTGATCATTTTATTTGAAGAGAAAGAGGAAGAACTGATTCGTCACATTGTCGCTGCACTTTCAGCAGATATGCCTGTCATAGAGCTTGCAGAAAAAGAGGATCGACAGCAGATACAGGCATCCGGCTTAACAATCCTTCCTCAGAAGCGGCAGGTAACGATAAACGGAAGAGATCTTCCTCTGTCACCTTTGGAGTTTTCTGCGTTACGCTATCTGGCAGCGCACCCCGGCTGGATTGTCAGCCAAGAAGAACTCTATCAGGCTGTATGGAAGGAAGAGCCGGTAAATATAAAAGGGGCAGTTTACTGCACCATCTCCAGCCTCCGGAAGAAACTCAAAGCTCATACCCGTGAGGAATATATCCAGACCGTTCCGGGCATGGGCTACCGTTTTAACAAGTCTTCAGAGGCGTGATTTTTCCATGTTAATCTGCGTTGCTTGTGGCAACGGCGTTTTTGATGTTTAATGACTATATCAAAACAAAGGAGGCACAAGCTATGTTGAATGAAAATATTAAGAATTTACGAAAAGCAAAAGGGCTATCACAGGAAGAACTTGCCAACAGGCTGAATATCGTAAGACAGACAGTATCGAAATGGGAGAAAGGGGGTTCACTTAGATAAAGATACCACATCAATCCCACGCTGACTTTTGCTCAACCGATACAGCCGGAGGGCTGGATAACAAGAAAAGGCGGTATGCGCCCCGTGGAGGGGTAGCGTACCGCCTTTTCTTGTGGGGGGTTCCAAAGGGGGCAACGCCCCCATTTGGCACACGACTTTGCGAAGCAAAGTGTAGTGTGTTATACGCTCTGTCGGCGTTGCCGTGAAAATGCCGTTGCCGCCGGGGAGGGCAAGGGCATTTGAAGCGGCAGGAAAACAGGGCTGTGCTTGCGTGGCGTAGAGCCGTAAGCACAGGTCTGGTTTCAACAGCAGACTGGGCGTATATGAAAGCCCCCGTCCCTCGTCC
>CDZP01035009.1_pt1 | contig 18589 bp, 8 predicted proteins | sample 554941 | NCBI WGS metagenome assembly CDZP01 (sample SAMEA3182064, study PRJEB8094) | gut metagenome | biome: human; feature: gut; material: Stool; isolation source: human stools | place: Canada | collected 2013-01-28
GTACTCTTGTCCCTATCTCCCAAGAACTATCCACTGGGTATCAAGGATGTAGTGAATTTTGGCGACTTCCCCATCGTATGGTCCAACAAGAATTACAGAATGATTTACCTGAATATGGGGCATGGTGACGAAGAGTTTATCGACGGTACACAGAACCTGCTATTGGTTAATGCTTTCCGCTGGGTAGTGAGCAAAGACAAGAACGGTGACCCGTTCCTCAAATGAGATGTTCCCTATATAACAGCAATCAGAAAAAGGAAATAGGGTATCACTCCTCAAATCTGCTCCAGAATACAGCACCTTTATGCCGAAACAGACACTTTTCGTACGAAAAGTGTCTGTTTCGGCCGTTTTATGCAGATACCCTTGCTGACACCCGACAAGCTGGAATGATAGTTTTTCACTGTATAAACCAAGAGTTTCAAGCCTTGAAACTAATAGTTTTACTTGCAAAAACTGTCCGTATTTGGCTTCAAAACCAAAAGTTTCATACCGAAAACTAAGACTATAGCTATTTTCATAGCCCACAAAACAAATATGCAACGCAATATTTTATAAAAGTGGGAAAGTGTGGCGGATGGTTGTAATGCTTTCTATCTATCACGGGTATCTGTCACGCTTTAATCGGCTTATGGTCAAAAGGATACCCCCCTTTGTGTGACAGCATGACAGATGTTTGCAGAAATAAACTTTATAGAAGAGAGCGCAACCGAAACACGACAACCTCGGATGGGTTATACTAAACCACATAAAAAGAGGAAATGCGGCAAGCATAAGTTACCAAAAAGTCTGCCGAAGAACTTTAGCTCTCCGGCAGACTTAAAATGTTTACAGATATCAGGCTCTGACTCCTTTGTATAGAGTTTAATCTGTCTTAATCTGAATCTTGGTAATTGTTATGTCACCGCCAATGATGAGAGCGGTTTCGGATTCGCCATTCATCGTTGCCGCCATACCTTCCGAGATTTCAAATTCCAGAAAGTCCTCACCAGCGGCAAGAACAATGTTGTTACCGCTTTCGCCGCCATCGCGGATGAAAGGAGCACCCCACCAACCATCACACAGACAGAAAGTCTGAGGAGCATCATGGTGAGTGAACGTGAACTTAATAGTTTGGCCGGCTTCTGGCGTTATTGCCGAGAGGTCAAGCTCAGATGCCGGGAGATACCACCACCAGCCAGTAGTGTATTCGCCCTCCCAAAGTGTAGGATACTCGCGGAACAACTCAATCTTCTTCAGTGTGTAGTTACCACCACCGACAATGATGCCACCACCAGCTTTCAGAGTTTCTGCCATACCCTGCGATATGGGAAATTCGAGTTCGGTAGTACCTGCAGCAACCCACACGGTGTTATTGCCTTCGCCGTCAACATCGGGTGCCCCCCAATTGCCATCACATACGCATACGCTGGCACCATCGGGATTATCAAAGGTAAGACGAATCATAAGACCTTCCTGAATCTGAAAACCTTCAAGACTCAGCTGGTCTGATGTCAGATACTGCCAGTTGGCCCAATCGTAGATATAGACATCGCCTTTCCAGATTGGAGTGTATCCTTCACCTCCGGTTTCTTCGCTGCCACCTACAATCTCGTCAGACAACGTAACCTCTGGCAAAGTATATTTTTTGCCGCTGCAGTCTTCGAGGACAACTTGGGCAAGTCCGGCTTTTATACCCATTGGCGAATAGATGTAGAGAGAACCGGTAGCTTTACGCTTAAAGTTGCTTGCATCTACAACAATGTCCTTGCCTTCTTCACCGGGGAAGTAAGCCTTGGTGATAAATTCGAGGTCGTTGCCGTACACCTCCACACATTCGTTGATTTTTATTTCCTTGTCAAGAGGAGCCACACGCAAAGGCTCGGGCTTGCCAATAGTCAGCGTCATGACCGACTCTGCCGATTCACCGTCGGCTTCTATTGTTACTGTTCCCCCCTCTGCAGAAACGCCGGCAGGAGTTATTACAGAGATATAGCCGTTGCCTACTTTGGTAATGTTGTTCACAGAGACATTGCCAGGGAACACAACGGAAGTGGCCTTCTCAAGACCCGTACCAGTGATGGTGACAACCTGTCCTTCCATAACTTTTGTAGGCAGGACGGACTTCACCACAAGCACATCGTTGGCATCCTCCACATCATCATCACTGCACGAGGTCAGTGCCATGTTCGACAGCAATGCGAATCCTGAGACCAGAAGATATATAATATGTTTTTTCATAAATCTTATTCGTTTGAAATTTCGTTGAATCTGTTTTACCAATTGGGGTTCTGCTTCAGATTGCCATTCTTCTGAATTTCAGACTGCGGAATCGGATAGAGGTTGTACTTCTCGTCCCACTGGCGAGTCTTAGTCACCCGATTGAGAATCAAGTTGCCGTTTCCATCCAGTTTGAAGTCTGCCACATCCACATTCTTGAAGAACTCGGCACCCTTCTTCCAGCGACGTACATCCCAGAAGCGCTGCCCTTCGAAAGCAAGCTCTACCATACGCTCACGCATGTAGCGCTCTTCAAAGCCATTGTTTCCTTGGAATTCAGGCATCATGATGTCCGGACGGTTACGAAGCACATTGACAGCCTCGTTGGCCGACATGCCAAAATCGCCCGGTTCGTCAGCATTGCCGTAGTAGTTGTACATGGCCTCCGCATAGTTGAGGTAAACCTCGGCCAGACGCATCACAATCCAGTTGTGGCGTGTTGTAGTCTGGTTGTTGGCTGTGGTGATACAATTGCCGTCCACAAACTTCTTCAAATAGTAGCCCGTGGGAGTTGCGCCGTACTTAGGAGCACCGTTGAAGCCGTTCTGATACGTCTCGATGGCAATCTGCTGAGCGGTGTTGGACGGCCAGAGGTCGCCGTTCTTCACTACAGTGAGTGCGAAACGCGGGTCGAGGCCATCGTATGGATTCTCGGCGGTCACATCGACATCTCCAGGATGTTTCTCCTTGAATGTCTTGCCATCGAACTGATATTCGTATGCGTCCACCAGTGCTTGTGTAGGGCAGTTACCGGAGTTACCGTTCTCCACACCCACAGGATAATTGTACTGTTCGAAGGTGTTGCTTGCCTGAGTGCCAAGAACAAAGATAAATTCAGGATTGGTGAATGTATCGTGCCCCCACAGGTTGGCATACTCGCTGAGCTTGTAGCCCCAGCGCTGTGCATTATCGATGATTACCTTGCTGGCAGCAGCGGCCTCTTTCCAAAGCTCCTTGCTATTGTCTGTATTGAACAAAGGTGAAGCCTGATAAAGTAGCACGCGTGCCTTCAGCGCAAGGGCAGCACCACGGGTGGCACGACCGATTTCCTGACCGGGAATGTCATTATACGACACGGGCAGGTATTCAGCCACGGCATCCAATTCATTGATGATGAACCTGAACACATCCTTGGCCGGAGTGCGTTCCACGCTGTTGGCCTGCTCATTGGTGAGGGTTGTGGTCACCAAAGGCACATCACCGTAGGCACGTACCAACTCGAAGTAAAAATAGGCACGAAGGAAACGCAACTCGTAAGGAAATATCTCAAACTGTTGTACCATGGTCTGATAGTCGGGATCATATTCATAATCCGACAGGTCTATCTTGTGGATGCGCTCAAGGTACATGTGTACCTGAGTGATGGCACGGTATGACCTATCCCATGTAATTGAAAAAGGGTTCGAAGGAGTCCAACCACCGTTGAAATACTTGTGAATGGGCGAGAAGGAAAGTGCAAACTCAGACTCGTCTGTGGCACTGGCTATCATGGCGCCATTACCGTAGGAATTATCCTTGAATTCGCTCGGCATTTGTGCGTAGACATCGTAGACAAGAGCCTTGACACCATTGAGGGGACTGTTGTAGGTCCAGTCCTCGTCACGATTCGAAGCTTCGTTGTAATCCAGATCGGCGCAGCCTGCAAAGGCTACTGCAACTATACCTAAAAAAGCATATTTTATCTTGTTCATAAATGTATTTTTAATTAGAAAGTTAATGTGACACCGATGTTGACACCCTTGAACATGGGATATGCCGTCGAAAGTACCTCGGCATCCATAGCGTCGACGTTGTCGAAGGAAAGAAGGTTCTCGCCCTGAACAAACACCTTGGCTGCGCTAAGAGAGAGCTTCGAGAGCACCGTTGCAGGAACTTTATAGTAAACCTCGATGTTACGCATCTTCAAGAAGTGGACAGGTTTGTACCATACGTTGCTTGCCTGGCTGTTGTTGCTGTTGTTCTGAGTTGTCAGACGTGGGTAGAGAGCGTTGTCGCCAGCCACATCCCAGCAGTTGTTGTAGTAGTCCACTGAAAGGTTGCCGTTGTCGGCCATACCACCCCATATGGCTGACGGCAGATACTTCATGTAGTTGCCAGTGCCCTGGAACCATGCGTTCAGACCGAAACCTTTATACTCAACACCGACATTGAAGGCATAGTTGAGTTCAGGGATGCCAGTAGCACCATCGAGACTGGTCACATCGAACTCGTTGATTACCTGGTCACCGTTGAGGTCTTGGTATTTGATGTCACCAGGGCTTACGGTAGAGTATTCCTGACGATAGCTGGCATCGATGTCGGCCTGATTCTTGAAAAAGCCTGCCGACTTGAGTCCCCATGCCTCGTTTACACGGTGGCCTACAGGGTTGCTCAGCGGATAAGTAGGTGTGCCGATATACTTGCTCACCTCATTGCGTGCCCACGACAAGTTGGCGCCCAAGTTGAGATTGAGGTCGGAAGTGATCTTCTTCGCATACTTGGCGCTTAACTCAAGACCGTAACTCTTGACTTCGCCAACATCGTTGTATGACGACTGTATACCCACCACCGATGAATTCTCATAGTTTGCAGAGAGCATGATGTGGCTGCGAAGCTGGTAGAAAGCATCCACAGAGATGTCAAGAGCATTTGCCAGACGAAGGTCGGTGCCCAAGTTGAAGCTCGTAGATGTCTCCTGCGAGAAATCGGTGGTCGGGAAGGAGCCAAGCGATGCGCCCCATGTAGCGCCATAGTTGTTGCCGATAACCACATAACCGTGCGTAACATCCCATGTAGGAAGCCACATGCCATAGGTAGGCATATAATCGGTATGCTGGATGCCGGCCGATGCGCGCAACTTACCGTAGTTGAGCAGACCCTCGTTGTTGTCAGCGTAAATCCAGCCGAGCGACAATGTGGGTGAGAATGCCCACTTGGAGGGATAGGTACGGCTGGAGCCGTTACCCGCAAGCACAAGGTCGGCAACGTAGCGGTTCTGAAAATCGTAGTGGAAGACTCCCATGATGTTCTGACGATAGTAGGTGTTTCCACGTCCGTCAGTGCTCGAACCACTGTTATCATAAAGAACGGCAGCATTGAAGTGGTCGTTGTCGAAGAACGAACGTTTGTAGTTGAAACCCAGGGTAGCTTTTGCTTTCCACCACTGGCCGGCATTCCAGTTACTGAAGGTGAGGTTGGTCTCCTTGTTGCCGAATGTGTTCAGGGCTACGTTGTTCTTGTCACCAATGGCACCGGTGTAACGCTCATAGCCATACTGGTGTGACTTGTGCGAATTCTCCGCGTAAATCGACGAATTGGCATAACCGGCACTGACAAATACGCTCAGGCCATCGAGCAGGAAGTCGAGCTTTTGCGACAGCTTGGCATCCACCCACAGCTGGCGCTGATGGGTCTTGTAGAAGCCGGACTCCTGAATCTTGGCAATGGGGTTGGCATCACCGTACGCCTCGTTACCACCCCAGATACCTGTTGAGGTCTTGTAGGGGAAAGCACTTGCCGGCAGGTCGTAGACAGCAGCTGTAGCATCGTCAGCATTGAGGTCTGAGGGCCGCTTGCTCTCCTGGAACATACCGAAGAGGTTCACCGACATGAGAGTCGTGTTGGTGAGGCTGAAGTCGAGGTTGGTACGGATATTGGCCTTCGACTGGCGCAGCTGCGCATTGTAGTCTGCCTGCTTGGTATCCTTGAGAGCACCGCGCACATCGGTATAATCGATATGGGTGTAGTATTTCACCTTGTTCGTACCTCCGTACACCGAAACGTATGCATGGTCTTCCTCGGCAGTGTTCTTGAAAGTAAGGTCGCGCCAGTTCACGTTAGGATAGAAGTACGGATCGGAACCGTCCTTGAAGAGGTTAAGCTCCTGCTCGGTGTATGCGGCAGAGAGTCCGTCATTGCGACGGGCACGATTGAAAGCGCTGGCATATCCGTAACCGTCCACCATGTCTGCGAATTCAGGGTCGAACTGGAACTTATGGCTGTAGCCCACCTTGACACGTGTCTTGCCTTCAGCGCCACGCTTTGTCTTCACAAGTATAGCGCCATTGATACCCTCATGGCCAAGAAGTGCCGTGGCGGCAGCATCCTTGAGGACGGTAACGCTCTCCACCTCCTCTACACTGAGGCGGTCGATGGGACGCTCATAGCCATCGACGAGGATGAGAATGCCGGTATCGTTAAGCGTGTGAAAGCCACGAATATTAAACGTGGCACCCTTATTTTCATCGCCTGAGAAGCCGCCTTGCGATAGAGCCGTGAGGCCCGGCAGACGTCCATAGAGGGCCTGGGCAAGGTTAGTTGCCGAAGTCTGCTGCAATTCTTCGCCTGTGATTGTGGTAGCGGAAGCGGTGCTGAGGAAATTGCTTATTTCCACACCGTAACCCAAATCATAGGCATTTGCATTCTTGTCGTTGAGTTTTACCTGCGCATTTGCCGTGAGAGAGGCAACGGCAGTCGCAAGCATCAACATTCTATTTATATTCATATTCTATAAGTCTTATTGATGTTTAAAATCTGGATTACCAACCCGGGTTCTGGTTCAGGCCATAGCCCTTGTTGATTTCATCACGTGAAATAGGCGTGAGATACCATTTGTCAGTCCACTTGCTCGTCTGGTCGTCAGTATCCCACCATACGCGGATATTGTTGGTACAAGGTATCTTCTCATAGATACAGTTCGGCCAAGGTTCACCGGGTTCAAGGCTCGTGTTGCCATTGTAGTCGGCAGGATTCATCTTGTTGCCGTTGGCATCCTTGCGCCATACACGTAGCTGGTGTACCTGTTTCTTGAATATGTCAGACCTCTTGTAGCGGATGAGGTCATACCAGCGGGAGTCTTCATAACCGAACTCGCAAGCACGTTCCTTAAGGAGCTGCTCGATGAAGTTGTCCTTATTGGCAGTTAGGTTGAGCTCCGGATTCATGGCCTCTACCTTGCCAAGACCTACGCGTGCGCGCACCTTATTCATTTCGTCGCAGGCTTTCTGCAGATTGCCTGTCTGTGCGAGTGCTTCAGCGTAGCAAAGGTGAATGTCAGCCATACGCAGATAAGCAAAATTGGTCGGATAGTATGCTGCATAGCCGTTGTCGCGGAGATACTTGAACAGTTTCATGCGGGTAGACCATGGATTGTCGGTAACAGCAGGATTGAAGGTCTGGTCGACATTACCGCCTTGCCACATCTCGGTGCTCGAAAGCCCCTGATATTGCTCGACAAGATTGTTGCGATTCACTACCATTGTCTCGTAGAGACGCGGGTCGCGATTGACAAAGATATCTACGTTGTTGGGGTTATCAGTATTGAACACGTCATCGTAAGGGAAGTTACGACCGTCTGCCATACCAAACATTTCCATATATTCGAGGGTGAAGAGAGCCATACCGAACTCATCCATACCTTCTACATTCCAGTCACCATTCCAAGCGTTTGTGCCCAAACCGGCATGCACTTCAATCACCTTCTCGCTGTTACCACGAAACCAATAGGCGGCACGGAAAGCGTTGCAATAGTCTTGTTCACTGTCACCAGTGGGCTGTACAAGGGCGAAATAGTTGCCGTTGGTACTATTGGCCTGGAAGAAATCCTCACAAGCCTTCAGTGCTTTCTGCCAAAGTTCGGACTTGTAACCGCCGGTCCATACCTGGTTGAGGTCCTGATTCTCCTCGTTGCGGGTGAATTCTAGATAAGGCTTGTCACTGTTAAACAGAGGCGAAGCCACGAAGTTCCACAGTCTTACACGCAGACCATAGGCCGAGCCTTTGGTCAGACGTCCGGAATTGGTGGCCTGATCCTGCACAAAGAAAGGAAGACCCGGCTCGTCGATGGCGGCCTGGATAAGCTCATCAATGAACTCTGCTGTCTGGATTACGCTCATGCGCCTACCGTCTACAACATCAGCAGCCAAGTATGAGCGGTCAACTTTCGGAAGGCCTCCGAAGTTGCGGAAAGCATCGAGATAGCGCGATGCCATGATGACATACACCTCGCCACGGAGCTGGCTCTTCTCAGATTCGCTCAGGTCAGGAACACGATCGATGTTCTCGATAAAAATCCAACCCTCACGGATGGTACGCCAGATACCTGCACGGTTATTGCCGTCGCCGTTGGCGATGAAAGGGAACTTGGCGAAACCACCGTTATCCTGGTCGGTCTCGGTGAGGTCACCACCGTAGTACTTTCCGAGATTGTGCCATCCGCAGTACGACTGGCAAATATCGGTCAAAGCATCGGGGTGAGAATACCATACTGCACCTGTATAGGTGAAAGGATTGTGCATGGCACCGTACATGTGCCAGAGGAAACGCTTTGCATTCTCTCCCTTGACAAAGATGGAGTCTACGGTCACGTCGACACCCGGCTGCTTGTCGAGGAAGCCATTTCCGATGTTGATATCATCGACACAGGAGCCCAGCGACCCCATCCCCATCATGATACTTGCTACATATATAATAATAGTAGCAGTTCTTATTTTGAGTTTCTCTATAAGATTCATTGTCTTGAATGTTAGAAGTTTAAGTTGATACCGAAGTTATAAACACGGGTCATAGGATAACGTGTGCTACCATAGCCGGCTTGTGCCTCCGGGTCATTGGCCTTGAAGCTTGTGAAAGTAAGGAGGTTATAGCCATTGGCATAAACACGGATGTTGTTGATGGGCACACCGGGTATGCGGAACGAATAACCAATCTCAAGGTTCTTCAGACGGATATACGATGCATCGACCATCCATGGGTCTGAAAGTGAGCCGTTATGCTCGCGTGCCGATTTCTCAAGAGAGATACGTGGCAGGCTGGCACCGGGGTTATCCTCAGTCCAGGAGTTGTCATAGGCCCATTTATTGAGCATGGACTGGTTACCCGTACCGAAGGCCGGAGTATAGAAAGAACTGAGCTGACGGTTGACGTGGGTGGCACCTACCCAAGTCATGGAGAAGTCGAGACCTTTCCAGTTGAGCGTTGCGTTTATGCTACCGGTATACTCAGGAATATCGCTGTAGCCGATAGCATGTACATCGTTGGCATCCACCTTACCATCACCTGTGAGGTCAACGAATACGCTGTCACCAGGACGCAATGTAATCTGCTGGTCCGGCATGTCCACACCGTAAACTTCCTTGTAGCGCTGTTCGGTTTCACCGGGAACATAGAACTCAAAGAAGTCGTAGCCGAAAGGCTGACCTACAGGATGACCGGTACGGTACATGTGCGGGAATTCCTTCTTCACTTCTGCCATTTCCACCACCTTGTTGCGTGCGAAAGCGAATGTAGGAGCTATCGAGTAGTCCACTTTACCTATCTTGTCGGCCCAGCGCAGGGTCATTTCATAGCCATGGTTCTTGACACGGCCAAAGTTGATGGAATTGGGCTTGAGAGCGGAAATACCCGCGATGGTTGTTTCGTTGGAAACGAGGATGTTCTTGCGGTCTTCCCAGAAGAGGTCGACACCGAGACTCAAGCGATCTCCAAAGAAGTGTACATCGGCACCATAGTTCTGCTTGGTGGCTGTTTCCCAAGTAACATCGGGGTTACCGTTGCTGGATTCGCGTGCACCGGGCATGAACACACCGTTGTTGGTACCGAAGTTACCTGTACGGTCGTTGGTCCACCATGCACCACCGTTGTTGGTGTAGAACTGCCATGTACCGGGCAGATAGAGGAAGCGGCCGACACCCTGGTCATTACCTACTTTACCGATAGAACCGCGAAGTTTAAGATAAGAAACCACCTTGCGGATAGGCTCCCAGAATTTTTCAGAGGAGATGATCCAGCCGAGAGAAGCAGAAGGGAAAAAACCAAAGCGTTTACCTTTGGCGAAGTTCTCTGAGCCGTTATAGCCCATATTGAGGTCTATCATATACTTAGTCTGGTAGTCGTAAGTGACACGGCCTACCATACCTACATAACCACGGGGGATAGAATTATAGACACCGCCAGGATAGTAGTTTTTAGATTCATTATAAAGAACGAGCGCACCGAAATTGTGGTCACCGAACTTGCGGGTATAGTTGAGACTCGCCTCTGCATACCAGTTCCTGCCCCCCCATTTCTTCTCTTCATAGCCAAGAGGCCATGAGTCACCCTGACGGACATAAACCACCTTTGGAGCACCGTCTTCCTCGTATTCACCCTTAGCGATGGTGGCCTTGTAGCTGATACCACCGGAAGTAGTACGTGCTTTCTGCTGTGTATAGTCAGAGTTGTAGGAACCCTTGATACGGAAATCAAGCCCTTTGGTGATAAAATCGAGCTTGAGCTTGTACTGAAGGTCGAGGTTTACGACATTCTGGCGTTGAACAGTATAACCGTGCTGGTAGATAAGACCGAGACCATCGGAGCCAACCGCGCCAACAAGGTCAGGGTCGGAAACAATGCGATGTCCCTCACTGTCAAGACCGTAGCCTGACATTGGCGTACCATTGTTGAGAAGACCTTCCACGCCAAAGACACCCGACTGACCGTTATACTCACCATTACCGATAGAGTTACGTCTGCCGATGCGGCCACCGATACCGATGGAAAGCGTGCTCAGCTTAGAGAAATCCACATCGAGGTTGGCGCGGAAGTTGTAACGGCGGTATTTGAAGTTTGCGTCATCGCCTTGGTCGAAGGTTTTGAAAAGGCCGTCCTGATTGAGCATGCCGACGGAAACGAAATAGCGGGCACGTTCAGTACCACCCGACACATTAATATTATATTGTTCCTGCCATGCGTGGTCATTCATCAAGTACTTGAACCAGTTGGTGCTTGGATAAACGGTAGGCATATCCATATCCTTCCAGTGCTGTATAGCTTCCTTCGAGAACTTCCATCCGTCCTCGGCTACTCCTTCCACTTCCTGAGCATGATTGTAAGCCGTTGCATACTCGTAGGAGTTTGCCGGCTCAAGGAATTTGGAAATCTGCTGAAGACCTACTGAAGTGGTCAGTGTGATGGCAGGCTTGCCTACCTCGCCGCGACGTGTTGTAACGAGAATAACGCCGTTGGCACCACGCACGCCGAAGACTGCCGTAGCGGAAGCGTCCTTAAGAATAGAAATGTCCTGCACCTCGTTCGGGTCTATCTGGCTGAACTCACGCTCTACACCATCGACAAGCACAAGAGGTTCGGCGCTGTTGAACGAACCGATACCACGGATGCGGATAACAGGGTCGTCGGCACCGGGAACGCCGGTATACTGCACCGACTGGAGTCCCGGAAGCTTACCCGAAAGGGTATTGCCAAGCGATGCGGCCGGCGATTTGAGAAGTTCCTTACCTCCTACGTTGGAGACAGAACCCGTCAGCGTCACTTTACGCTGCTGGCCATAGCCGATGACAACCACTTCATCAAGCAGTTCATCATCCGATTCCATGACAACATTAAGAGAAGCTGATGTCACCTTTACTTCTTTCGACTTGTAGCCGACATACGAAAACACCAAGGTTGAACCCTTGGGAACTCCCGACAAAACATAGTTGCCACCGCTATCCGTTATCGTGCCTTTCGACTTGTCTTTAGTCTGCACGGTAGCCCCGATAAGTGGCTCGTTCTGCTCGTCAGTAACACAACCTTGCACTTTTAAAAGATTTTGTGCGAAGGACACTCCCGGTAGCAACAAAGCCAACAAAAGGAGATGTAATCTGCATAACTTTCCCATTAGCATTAGAATTAGAATTAGAATTAAATAAAATCATTAGTGTTAGAACTTCTGCAAATGTATTAATGAATCTTTCCAATAGCGGGTAAAAAATAACATTTGAGGTTTAAAATACGACATAACATCGCATAAGTTTAAAAACTATCAAGAAGGTTTAAAATACATCATACCCCCCAGAAAGCATACTGCCTAAAAAAAGAGAGTCCATCTAACTTCTTAGTTGTTAGACAGTCCCGTTTTTCTACCAGAAAGCACCATTCCTATATTAAAGCAATCTACTGATATATATAGCTTATATAGTTGTCAGTTAGATTTAACAAAAAGTTTATTAGCTATAGTCTTATGAAGCGTGTCGTTACTGTCATCGCCGGCATCGTCCCAGAACATGGCTCCAAGAAGTTCGTTTTCGAGAATATAATCACATTTCAAACCTATTGAGCGAGCGTTGTCGTAGCTGAGGACAAAACGTCCATTCTTGTCGGTCACATAAGGGACCTTTGCCTCGTCGTCCCAACAGTTGGTGTACCCCGAGGGCACCTTTACATTCTTAAAATCTGTGGAGTGGTCGTAAATATCGGTTCCATGACCATAAAAAGGCATACCGAGCACAAGCATCGATGCGGGCACTCCCTTGGCACAGTGCGCCTTGACCGCCATGTCACAGTTAAACCATCCGGGGAATTTTGAAGACTGATATAGGGGAGCATTGTGCTTAGGAGGATTCTCCATGTCGTACGCCATGATGTTGACAAAGTCAATATAGGGCATAACGCCTTCAAAATCGATGTAATCGGCAGAGCATACTGTTGCGAGCGTCAGAAGCTTGTTGCTTCCTATAGCCTGACGAATGTCGCGCATCATCAGGTTGTAGTTGCGAGTGTCGTCGGGTGACGAAGAGATACCTGCCATGTTACTCGTAGGAAATTCCCAGTCTATATCAATGCCGTCGAGACCAAACTCATCAATCACGCGCTTACAGTCGGCAGCAAAAGCGAGGCGATTGTCGGCATCTGCTGCCATCTCACTGAAGTTGCCACTGCCCCAACCTCCTATCGACAAGAGCACCTTCAAGTGGGAGGCTTGCTTCTTCAAGGCAACAACCGACCTCAGACGTTCCTCGTTGGAGATTCCGATACCACGGAATGTTCCCTGCACATACCCGAAGGCATAATTGATATGGGTAACATATTCCGGCTTCACCTCGTGATTTGACCATGATGTAACATAACCGACAACTATTTTGTCGGTAGAACCAGGAATGGGATTTGGCTCCTCTATCACTGGCTCGTCCGGAAGAGATGGAAGTTCTTTCAGCTCATCGCCCTTTGAAGAGCATGATATCATCGAAACAATCATGAGCAGTATCATTGAAAAGTTTTTCATAATAAAATAGTATTAGTTTATATATAAAAGAGTTATTCAATTACTCCGGTTCATTAAGAGACATTGTTGGTTTCAATACGTCATTAACTTTTTTAGTAAATTCTTTAGATAACCAATAAGCTCCTATACCACGGATATCTTCAATGGAAGCACCAAATTTTACAATATATTTTCCTTTGGCACTTATCCAACTTTGTATACTTTCGTCAAAAGAAGCCAAATCGTAGTCGGATACATTGAATATCAGTATTTCACTCTCACCAGGTTGCAATAGTTTAGTTTTAGCAAAAGCTTTCAATTCACAAGCTGGTTTTTCCAGTCCACCGGCAGGAGCGGAGACATAGAGTTGAACGCTTTCACGCCCTGCCACTTTACCAATATTCTTTACGCGGATACTAGCTTTGAAACCTTTACCGGTAGCTTTTACAACAGAATTGTCATAAGAAAATTCCGTGTAGCTCAATCCGTAACCAAAAGGATAAGAAACCGGTCTGTTTACAGTATTAAAATAACGGTAACCGATATTGATACCTTCTTTGTGCAGAGTATAGTCTATATTTTCACGTCCGGCACTACCTCTTTGTCCTTTATATCCATTGAGTGGAAAGTTACGTGAAGAAGGATGATCCATGACAGTGATAGGAAAAGTCATGGCCAGCTTTCCTGATGGATTTTCTTTACCCAGCAATACATCTACTACAGAGTTTCCTCCTTCCTGACCAGGCTGCCATGCCAACAGAATAGCATCGGGAAGACTTTTCCATGAAGCAGTTTCAACAACACCACCCACATTGAGCACTACAATCACCTTCTTGTCAAGGGCATGAAAAGCGTTGCAGAGGTCACTTAGCAGATTCTGTTCAACTTCACTCAGATTAAAATCTTTTTCAATCGTGCGGTCATTACCTTCTCCAGCCTGACGACCGATGGTAAGGATAGCCACATCAGCTTCCTTGGCTTGATAAACGATACAATCTTTGCTGACAGGCATTTCCAGTATATCCTTTTCTTCACCATAATAACCTTGAGATTTGCCACGGTCGCAACGGTTCTTGGCACGTTGGTAGTCGAGGTATTTATTATATAGCTCTTCCAGATTTCCTGTGGTTTCAAATTCGGCATTATTAAGGCCTTGTTGCATATTCACAACATAAGGCTTAACGACATTACCCGAACCAGTGCCACCTGCCCAGAAGTTGTAAGAGGTACAACCGAAGAGTGCGACTTTTTTCACGTTTCTCAATGGCAATGCGCCATTATCGTTTTTGAGCAACACCATACCTTCGGCGGCCGATTGGCGAGCAAGGAGAGCGTGAGCTTTCAGATCTGGGTTATCGCTATATTTATATCCTCTGAAATGAGGGGTTTTAACAATGTAGTTCAGCATTCGTTTTACACAAATATCAATGTCTGCCACAGAAAGTTGGTTGGTCTTCACTTTGTCGAGAAGGTCATCCACTTGCTTTTGCTCGCCCGGCTGCAGGTGGTCATTGCCGGCATGTATCTGGGCAGCAGTGTTGCGAAGCCGAATCCAGTCGCTCATTACGATACCGTCGAACCCCCATTCGTCACGTAAAACGGTGGTCAGCAGTTCGTAATTTTCCTGGGTATAAGGACCGTTCAGACGATTGTAGGAGGACATGATGGTCCATGGGTGGCTTTCTTTCACAGCTATTTCAAAACCTTTCAGGTAGATCTCGCGCAGCGCGCGTTGGGAAACAATCTCGTTTACTTCCGTACGATTCGTTTCCTGGCTGTTGACGGCAAAATGCTTCGGACAAGCTCCTACACCATTACTTTGGACACCGCGAATATAGGCAGCGGCAATTTTGCCAGTCAATACAGGATCTTCAGAGAAATATTCATAGTTACGACCACAAAGCGGTGAACGGTGTATGTTCATCCCCGGTGCCAACACAACATCTACGCCATATTCCAAAATCTCATTACCTATTGCCTGGCCGATGGTTTCTACCAGCCCTGTGTTCCACGAGCAGGCGAGCAGAGAACCTATGGGAAATCCTGTGGCATAATAATTCTTCTTGCTATCTGGACGCGTCACAACAACAGCACCGGCAGGACCATCGGCAAGTCCGGTGGCAGGAATACCCAACCGGGGAATTACCTGAGTAAATCCGGAAATACTGGAATCCATCACACGAGGAGCCTTATCCAGCTTCTCATATCCTCCAAAAAGATAATCGTTACGCCCCACCAGAAGATTTACTTTTTCTTCCAAAGTCATGGAATCTACAATCTGATCAATATTATCGACTCGCAAAGTCAATGATTGGGCATTTACATGCCCGGTGCAGGAAAACAATAGCGCACCCACAATTAAATTTCTCACTTGCATAGCTTTTATATTAAAGTTTTTTTTGCGCTATAAAAGTAAAGTACAACATGTGGAGCGAGGTTGACAATTAGTCATATAAGGTATATTATTTATCAAAAAAGTCTCTTACCAGCATCATCATACTAATAAATAGCCATTCCCCTATTCCAAATGCCTTTTGAACGGGGCATTCCTCCGACATCGAGGAGCAAGGGGCTCGGCACCGGGGAACACCCCCTTTGGCACCGAGGAGCGGCATGGAGTATCTCTCTAACAAGGAATCAAAGATACCGTACAATGACTGCAAATGGTATTTGAAACGTAAATCGAAGATGAAGAAATAAAACAAAGCTCCCGTATCGTGGCCTGACAACAAGCACGATACGGGAGATACTAAATACCTATTACAAACAATTACCTTAACGATAATCCGTTACCTGAAAAACTATTCTATAAAAAACAACCTGTCCATACTTTGTAAGCCTCTGTCATTTGGAAGCTCGGGCACACGTCATTTACCCAATGTCCACGAAATGGCATTGTGCAACATTGCGGTGAAATCATCCGACTTGAACAGCTTCGGGCTGTGCCCCATCTGGAAATAGACATTACGGGCCTTCACTTTTTCATTGACCCATACCACCGGATGGTCACCCATCTTCACATCCGAAGCAGGGGTATAGGTGAATTCGTCCACATTCGCCAATACACGTACATTGGGGCGCGGACTCTTGTCGTATGTGTACCACTCGTCATCGGGGAGGACGAACGAGGCATCCACATTCTTCATCACAGGGTGCTCCTTGTCTTCCACCACTACCGTGCCGTCGGCAAGCGGAGCAATGTAGTTACGGAAACGGATGCCCCCCATAAAATCGCTGAACCACTGCCACAAAGGATACCCGTCAAACTCTCCAAGCAACGTGGCATGATGGAAGCCTATCCAGCCGCCACGACCTTCATTGATGTAATCCACAAAATTCTGCTCCGCCTCCTTGGGCCATGTATAAGGCGGAAAGTCCAGCTGGATGACAAGATCCGTACCGTCCAGCACACTCTTTTGTGCCAAAAGGCCGGCATTGTTCAGCACTTGAATCTGCAGGTTCTGAACCTTACTTTCATCTACCAGCCATTTCAATGCTGCATCCGAGAAAGGCTTGTGTTGTCCGGCACTCTCAGTGAGTACCAATACCCGGTAGGTCTTATCATAAAAAGGCTTGCGTTCTATCAGGTTCTCATAGACGGTACGGCGCAAGTCACCCTGCTCGTTGTCTCCGTCATAATCCCAATACATACCTCCCAACAGGTTTTGCTTCAGAATATACTGGCACTTGATGGCCAATGAACGCGGATTCTCATAACCGAAAACGAGTGTATCGTTCTTATTCACCAGGTAAGGTACCCGGGCCGTCTCGTCCCAACATTCACGGAATCCTTTGGCATATCCCACCTTGTTGAAGTCTTGAAAATTGGGATATTCCTTTCCACCGCGGCCATAGAAAGGCATCCCCATCACCAGCTTGTCGGCAGGCACACCGGCAGCCAAATGAGCCTTCACAGCCTTGTCACCCGTCATCCGGCCACTGTTGTCCGAAGAGTAGAGAGCAGAATGGTGCTTAGGGGCATTTCCCATATCGTATGACATGATATTCACGAAATCAATATAAGGAAGAATAGCCTGGAAATCAATATATTCACCGGAAGCCACCGTAGCAAGGGTCAACAACTTCTTCGGGCCGATGGCCTTACGGATGTCCCGCATCAGTAATGTAAAGTTCTTCGTGTCGTCAGGAGAAGAAGAAATGCCGGCGGCATTACTCGTAGGATACTCCCAATCGATGTCAATACCATCCAGCCCATACTCTTTCACCACCCGTCGGCAATCTTTGGCAAATGCCTTGCGGTATTTCTCATTCGCGGCCATCTCACTGAAACGTCCGCTGCCCCATCCACCGATGGATAACAGTACATTCAAATCCGGCTTCTGCTTTTTCAATTCCACCATCTGTCTCAAGCGCCCTTCATTGGCAATACCTACACCATCAAAGGTCTCATCGACATGCCCAAAGGCATAATTAATGTGAGTCATGTACTTAGGGTCAGGAATAACGTGACTCCAGGAAGTAACATAAGCCACGACCACTTTACCGTCAAGCGCAGTTTTCAATTCATCTGCAGCCCTCAGATTGCCGCACGACACTAAAACTGCCAATACGGACCAAACAATCAATCTAAAATTTTTCATACTACTATTTATCAATATATTTTCTATATTCGTTGGCGGAATCAATCTCTTTTTCTCTTGTACCGGAAAGGGTCTGAACCGTACCCGGGCCGTGTCTCCTCCGTGTCTCCTCCGTACCTGCTCCACATAAAGGTACCTTTATACGGAGAAAGTACGGAGCAGGTACGGAGCAGATACGGAGCGGACCCTTTTCAGGACTTCCCTCAAACGAAGTCTGAGCAGTGATTCATTCCACCAACAGGTTTTCCATGGTAATTACCGGCAAACAAAAATCAATCAGCTATCTGACGGACCCGTGAACCCATCAATGCATAATACAGCATAAACGCTTCTCCAAAGAGGACAATGAACCATGACCATCTCCAGCCTCCAAGAACATCGGCAAGCACTCCTTGCACCAAGGGCAATATGGCACCGCCCACCACTCCGATCATGAACACACCCGAAGCCACCGAAGTGTATTTTCCCAAATGGGCAACGGACAAGGTAAAGATAGCTCCCCACATGATGGAATGGAACAGACCTACTGCCGTGAGCAGCCACGGATTATTCAGAAGAATGGCCAGTAGGGCGAGTAGTCCTGCCGATACCGTAGTAACCGTCAGCTGCACGCGGGGAGAAATTCTGCTCAGGCTGCTCCCCACCAGGCGGCCCACAAGCATACCACCCCAATAGAGCGTAGCCATCAGTGCCGGAGAAGCATAATCCATCTCGATGGCGTACAGATTGATAT
>CDZP01051122.1_pt1 | contig 18193 bp, 12 predicted proteins | sample 554941 | NCBI WGS metagenome assembly CDZP01 (sample SAMEA3182064, study PRJEB8094) | gut metagenome | biome: human; feature: gut; material: Stool; isolation source: human stools | place: Canada | collected 2013-01-28
ATCTGTCCGTCCATTTTCGCACAAGAGCGGATATATCCCGCATAATGGGATAGGACGGCGGCAACAGCTTCCGGGTCGCCCTCGCTTGCCTTAACGATTGTCTCATAGGGAAGTAGCTGGCTCATAGGACAAACCCTCCAACTCTGCCCGTAGCCGCCGTAAAATCATCTGAATACGCCGCCCGGTTGTGTTGCCAGCCCGTCCATATCTCCGTCCAATCTCCCTATGCGTCAATCGTTGGAAGTAGTACAAGAAAATGATTTCCTGTTCCATCTGTGATAGTGCGGACAGGGCTGCGGCAAGCTCTGGACTTTCCAAAAGCACCATCTGACCACAGACGAAAAGCGGATAGCTGGTCATGCCGGATTGCTCCGCAAAGTATTTATCTGTGGTACTGAATGGATAGTGTTTTTCTTCTATCAGATATTCAAGCGAGATTTCCCGCTTGCGGCGGCTCCGTATGCTCCGGGCTGCGTCTATGGCAGCGTGGCGAATAACAGTCTTGCAAAAGGCATCGTGTGTATGCCGGATATGTTCTTGATACTTTTCGTGTTCGGTCATGGAAAATCCCCCTTTCTGAATAATGGCAGAGGGCGGCAGCATCTTGTGCTGTCGCCCTCTTGATTACCGAACAGCAAAGACGGGCGGGGCTGTCAACGGCGGCGCATTTGCGCCGTTCATCTTGACCGTTGACAGGCTCGGCTGGGTTTGCTATCTGCTCACGGCAATTCACTCTCATTGATAGGAATTGCTTCAAGTTCCGTATTCAAATTGTTCCAATAAGAGCCAATATCCGCACTTGTGAAATACTTAAAACCGCCTGCTTCTGACTTCAATTCGCCGTTTTTAACTCCATAGCAGGCGTAAATCAAATCGTAGCTTGTTCCATCTGAGAGGTTAAATCTAAAGCTGGTCACATCTGCTCCGGCAGTTTCCTCAGTTGTTTTGTCTTTTAGGGATAAGCCCTTGAACTTATCATACAGGGTCTTTATATCATTTTCAGCAACAACTACTTTCTTTTCTGCTGATGCAGGCACTCCGTCATAGTGGTACATTTCAACGCTTTCGACATCTTCAACCTCAAATGGGAAGTCGATTTTGACAGGCTCATAAGCAATGTTTATAGGTAACAGAAAGAGAGCTGCAAAAATTGCAATGATACAAAGAGCGATGGAAACGAGAACAGCAATCGTTATCTTTTTTTTGCCTCTCTGCTTTTCTTTTGCCTCATGGCGCATAATAACGCTTTCGCTTTCTTCGTGAAGAACATCTTCGTTCGTGTGAGAAAGTAATTTCTGATAAATTGCGTTACAGTCAGCACAGGCGTTCAAATGCTCTTTTACCATCTCTGCGCTTGCTTCGCTGCAAGCACCGTCAACATACAGCGGAAGAATATCTCGAACAATATCGCATTGTTTACTCATGCTTTTCATCCATCCTTTCTTGAATTTTTAGCTTTGCACGATGATAAGTAACTCTCGCCCATGATTCTGTTTTTCCAAAAATTGCAGCGATTTGTGAAAAAGATAGTTCCCCGAATACGCGAAGCTGAAAGACTTCTTTGTATGGTTCTTCCAAACGGTGAAGAACGAGGTGTATGCGGAACGCCATGTCAGAATCTGCAACTGAGTTCTCAACATTTTCATTTGATGGCAAGTCATTGATTTCACTCACATCAGCTACTCGCTGACGGCTTCGCATTTCATCATGGTAAAGATTTTTTGCTATGGAGCAGAGCCATGTCAATTCATCTGACTTACCTTTGAATTGTGATGTTGTAGAAACAGCCTTATAGAATGTGTTCTGCGTGATTTCCTCTGCTATCTCACGATTTTTGGCAAGAGAAATAGTATACGAGTATACCTGTAAATAGTAGGCTTTATAGAGCTTTTCATAGTCCATACTTGTCATCACCTCCTTCAGCTTCATAGGTTAGACGGAGAAATCGGAATTTCGTTACAAAGAAGTTTGAAATTTTTATACCTTTACGCTACTCTTGCTTTGTGCGGACTATTGGTAGACGCGCATTAACGGCAAGTAAAGAGATTGCTGTGTCAGCTTGATATGTTCAAATGCTAATTAAGTATAGCATACAGCTATGAATTTTTCTATTGCGTTCCCCTGACTTCGGAATAGTGGCAGGGCTGGCTATCCTTGTTTTGCTTTGTGCTTCTCTACCGTACATGAGCATTCCCCCAAGGATCGTATTCGTAGGTTGCTATCAGGGTCCCATAGGGCTTCTGCGTGCTCGCGTTGTAGTCGTACCGGTAGATCGCTACGATATCTCCCTGGACGTTCTTTGCAAAATAGTAATTCTCCCATTTGGTCTCCGTTGGATACTGCATCCCAAAACCCACAGGGTTGTTGCTCTCGTCGTACAGATACCGCATCGTGTACCACTCTGCGCCGCTGGCGTAATGTCGTTGTTCCGCCACTGGCAGACCATCTATGATGTAATACTCTGTATACCCGCCGTCTGCGTTGGTTTTTCTCGTCCGCAGGCCGTTTACGTCGTACTCATAACTGTATGTGGTCTCTCCCAGGCTGTAGCTGGCCAGCTGACGTCCATTTCGCCACGTCATCGTTCCCCCGTTGTAGTACTTCGTCGGGTTCCCGTTGGCGTCATACGTGATGCTCTTCCCGTCAAAGGCTGTCAGCAGGTCCTTCCACTCGCTGTTCCCATAGGTATACGTATGTGATTCCTTTAGAATGGTGTTATCGTCATTCTGAATCTTCCAGGAGGTCAGGTTCCCCGCGTGGTCGTACTCATACGTGTACCGGTCCGTTGCCACGCCATTTGCAGCGTAGTCCGTTGCATAGTGCAATTGTCCCAGCTTGTCATACTGATACGCCCAATACCGGCTGTTTGTCAGGTCTGTGATCCGGGTAATGTTATTCCGTGAATCATATGCATACCGGTATCCACACTGCTTGGTACTGCTTCCCTTCAGGGTTGTGTAATGGGTTTCCGGCAACGTTGTGGTTGTTCCGGTCTCGCTTCCTGCCAGGTAGGTGTAGTGCTCGTCCAGAATGTTGCCTACCCGTCGCTGTGTCAGGCGGGACAGGTCATCATAGCTGTACGTGATCCAGCTGTTGGAGAACAAGGCCATTCCTTTCAACGTGCCTTCTCCTACATTGGTACGATCCTCTACAACCGAATTGCCGTCCCCATTATAATAAAAGCTTTCTGTGGCGTTGTCAACTACTCCGGGGATCGAATAACTCATCCGGGTCAGTCGGTTGTTGGTATCGTACTGATACGACACCCGCAGCTCTGCCGTACCTCCTGTCTGGCCCGTGCCAATCAGGCGGCCTATGGTATCATAGTTGTAGGTATACCGAATCGGACTGCCAACATTCCGAATATTGCTATTATTAATAAATTTACTTGGCATTCCCGAAAGCACACGATACCCGTAGGCCAAACGGCTTGCACTTATTCGGAGCCGCTACGTTGTCATATTGCGCCAAGAGCATCCCACTCCGCTTGATGTTTGACAGCGTTTACCTTATGCATGTGACCTAAACATATAAACTTGTGGTGTACCATACTTAAAAAACATTTCATATTGTGTAGCAATACGTTCCATTGTAACATTTCTGCATATAACTTCCCTTGACATTGGAATCTCGTCAAATATGTTATATAGGCAATTCCATCCGGCGATTTTGTTTAGCTCTACCTGGTCGCTAATTATATTTATATACTCATCATGCATCCTGTCTATAATAGTTTGTATGCTACACCTATCTGCAATTCCAATACAGTAATTAATACATTTAATAACCATATCCCTTATAACGGCAGAATCTTTCTGTCTGCATTTAACCCATATTCTAAACTCTGGAATGCAATCTGCTATAATTACAGGTGATAATATCGTTGCATTTCGACTTGCAAGTGCATCCCCTAAGCCCATTCTTATTATGCAAGCTATTGCATCCAGACTAAGAATATCAGCACGCGCAATATCTATTCTGTATGATACTATAGTATTATAATTTCCATATCTAGAAGTCATATGGTCGTATCCTACATTATATTCATGCGCGTATCTACTTGGATGTTGACACATAATTCTGTGACTTATATTATAACTATTAAGTAATTTATCAACCTGTACCGCTACCTTTTTAGATATTTCGCCAGTCAAAATACACAGTAGTTTTTCGCTACAATATGTATTATCCATCCAGCTAGAAATATCATTATTTCCTAACGATCTTACATTCCCCCTCCTTCCGCAGACAGGTTCCGTCAACCTGGATTTAGGTGCACGAAGTCTATAATATGCCTGTTCCGGTTTCCTTCTCCTGCATTTTCCCAAATTTCTTTTTTTAAGTGCTTCAATGCCACTTAAATCAACCTCATTATTCAGTATCCTGAACAGTATCCTTTCAACGCTTTCAACAGCACCGTCTTGTGAGATTTGAAATAATAGCTCACTGAATCCATAATACGTATGAGCCGTTACATTCTCGGCTTCTGCCTCAACTATATTAAATATAATATCATCTACAACATACGATATTCCAACATTTTCACCCGTTTCCAAAAGAACACCATTTCGTACATATAACCCAAAAGTAATATCGTTATAACCTTCCATTTTACAACAGTGCCTTACCTCACTACCCAAATACCATGCCAACTCCTTTTCTAATTAGTTCCCCCAAAATAGGAATTGCAGCATCATCTGCACACCCAACAACAGTGGCATCATCTAAAACGACAATAGCTAGGACTATCACACCACCAATGGCCAAAGCTCCACCCTCTATAACATTGCACCAATTCCCCTCCAAATTCATTTTTGGTATACTAAAAATCGGTTCAGGAATATCTGGATGCCCCATGGATCTTCGCACTCCACGATTTCCCTTCGCCCTTCGGCTATATTCTTCACCATTTGGGTGCCCAACATTTCTCTCGCGCGCACCTGTCTGTGATCTCTGGTCATTTCCATGTCTGTCATCTTTTCTTTTTACTTTCTTTTGTCTGCCAGCTATCACGCTTGTGTCATCATCTTCTCCTATTTCTGAGGGTCCTGCATGTCCACCATCATTTACGCACATATATCCAGGCCCACTTATCATCGCTCCGGTTTGGTCATCATACCGTACGGGGCTATTGTTACAATATGAAAACATATTGTTTCCAATAGGTCCTTGTCCTGTACTTGCATACCGATCCGCATTCACAAACCGACAAGTCATCGGGTCATAATACCGGCTCTGTAAATAATACAGTCCCGTATCCACGTCATACCGATATCCTCGATACCGGAACGGGTTATACGTGGCAATATGGTTCCCCGTCTGCGCAATTGCCTTCCCGCTGGCATCCTTGATCCCCCGCGGGTTCCCCCAGGGGTCGTATTGGTAGGTCGCAATCAGGGTCCCATAGGGCTTCTGTGTGCTCGCGTTGTAGTCGTACCGGTAGATCGCTACGATATCTCCCTGGACGTTCTTTGCAAAATAGTAATTCTCCCATTTGGTCTCCGTTGGATACTGCATTCCAAAACCCACAGGGTTGTTACTCTCGTCATACAGATACCGCATCGTGTACCACTCTGCGCCGCTGTCATAATGTCGCTGTTCCGCCACTGGCAGACCATCTATGATGTAATACTCTGTATACCCGCCGTCCGCGTTGGTTTTTCTCGTCCGCAGGCCGTTTACGTCGTACTCATAGTTGTACGTGCTCTCTCCCAGGCTGTAGCTCGACAGCTGACGTCCATTCCGCCACGTCATGGTCGCGCCATTGTAGTACTTCGTCGGGTTCCCGTTGGCGTCATACGTGATGCTCTTCCCGTCAAAGGCTGTCAGCAGGTCCTTCCACTCGCTGTTCCCATAGGTATACGTATGCGATTCCTTCAGAATGGTGTTATCGTCATTCTGAATCTTCCAGGAGGTCAGGTTCCCTGCATGGTCGTACTCATACGTGTACCGGTCCGTTGCCACGCCATTTGCAGCGTAGTCCGTTGCATAATGCAATTGTCCCAGCTTGTCATACTGATACGCCCAATACCGACTGTTTGTCAGGTCTGTGATCCGCGTGATGTTATTCCGTGAATCATACGCATACCGGTATCCACACTGCTTCGTGCTGCTTCCTTTGAGAGTTGTGTAATAGGTTTCTGGCAACGTTGTGGTTGTTCCGGTCTCGCTTCCTGCCAGGTAGGTGTAGTGCTCGTCCAGAATGTCGCCTACCCGTCGCTGTGTCAGGCGGGACAGGTCATCATAGCTGTATGTGATCCAGCTGTTGGAGAACAGCGCCATGGACTTTAACACGCCCTTGGAGGCGTTGGGGATGTCTGCTGTGATTTTGCTCCCGTCCCCATTATAATAGAAGCTTTCCGTAGCGTTGTCAACTACTCCGGGGATCGAATAATTCATCCGGGTCAGTCGGTTGTTGGTATCATACTGATACGACGCCCACAGCTCTGACGTGCCTCCTGTCTGGCCCGTACCAATCAGGCGGCCTATGGTATCATAGTTGTAGGTATACCGGATCGGGCTACCGCCATTTTTGTCCGTCAGCTCATACAATTGCCCGTCTCCCGTGTACTGGTAGGTGTATTCGTCTCCGCTGGACGTGGTGGTTTTCGTTGACCGCCCCAGGGCGTCATATTGGAAGCTGGCGCTGGCTCCATTGGCGTAAGTCTGCTTCGTCAGAAGTCCGTTCTTTGCTCCATATTCATAGGTCATCAGAGTCCGGCTTCCCACCGCCATCTTCGTCATGTTCCCAAAGGGATCATAGGTCAGGTTATACACCTGGCTCCCACCACTGGCTGTCCGGGTAATCTTCGTCAGCATAGACTTTGTGTAGTCATAGCTCACGGTTCCCAGGCTTCCGCTGTTGATGCTGGTGCTCTTCGTCCGTCCCGCTGCGTCATAGGTGTAGCTCGCCTTCACACCGCTGGGATCCGTCACGTCTGACTTCAGGCCCGTCATTTTGTTGAACGCACTGCTATACCCATAACTGATGCTGTTGCCCCGCTGGGTCACTTTGGACAGCAGATTTCCCCCGTTGGTATAGGCGCTGCTGCTCACAATCTTCCCCGCGCTGGTTTTTGCCGATTCCATGGTGGAGGTCAGGGTATTCCCCATCCCGTCATGGGTCAGGGTGTCCTTCACGTAGTCATTCGTCACGGATTTCAGATTGTGATTTTCATCATAATCGTAGGTATAGGTCCCGTTTCCTCCCGTCACCAGCTCCTTCAGGTTCCCGTTTTCATATTTGCTGGTCTCTTCCTCCTTCCCCGTGGACTTCACCGACACCAGCTTTCCCTCTTTGTCGTACTTCATGGTCTGCGCTACTTCTTGGGTCAGGGACAGGTTGTCAAAATACGCCACATTCCCGTTCCGTTCATAAGCGCAGATCACACGGATGCTCTTCACCTGAGTTCCAGTCTTCTTCGGTACAATGGCCAGAGAGGCATACTGCCATTCCTTCACGTCTGAATTGAAGGGTACATAGTGATATTCCTTGCTGTTATCGCTATAGGTCAGCTCCGCACGCAGGCCAAACTGCTTATACTTGTCCCGCGCCGCCGCATCCTCTCCTTCTGCTTTCTCCTCATTGTCCGGTATGGCGTCCGCTTTTGCCCAGCCAGACAGCACATAGGTCTTTCCTGTCTGGTAAATCGGTATGTCCTGATACGCGCAGCTTTCTTTGTATGCATCTCCACGGATCTCAATGCTGCAGGCATATTCGTCTGTGGAAAACAGGCCTACGCCTTTTTTATAACCTGCCAAGGGACCCATCGTCCAGTCCACGCCCCAGTATTGCAGATTTCCGTTCTCCACCAAATTCAGATTTGACGGCGCTCCTGCACGTTCTACCTGCACATCATCCGCATAGAAGTACGGGCCTGCTCCGTGGTTATAAATCCCCACTGTGTATGTACCTTTCACTGGCGGGGTAAAGGTCACACTCAACCGCACCCAGCCGCCGTCTACCTCTTTGCTGCTCTGATAATTCAGGTAGTCGCTCGTTTGGTTGATCCCATTCCCTGTCACCTGCAAGTATACGCCCTTGCCATTAAAAGATGTACACTGGGACGTGTTCACATAGGCAGAAAACGTATACGCCTTCCCCGCAGTCAGCGGCTCGGTGCTCCGGCTGACAGAGATGGTGTTGCTCTTCCCCGGACGAATCCACCCCTTACAGGCATTCTGCCCTGTCCGTACCAGTTCGCTTCCTGTCATAGCTCTTGTTACGATGTTGGTATCTGTTCCATTCACACCTGTCAGCGTCCACACTGGGCTACTCTTTTCAAACCCTTGGTTTCGCAGCTCATTCATGGCCGATACTCCCACCGTAGCCGTCTTCAGCGTCCGGTTATTTCGACGGTCTGTGTCTCCCACTCCGCTGTATACCGCATTGCTGGCTCCCAGCAGCCTTCCAGCATTGTCGGTAGTGTAGGCGTTCACCGTCCGGCCGGCGTAGTCAAAGGTATAATACGTCAAAAGGTCGTCGCTGGTGTCGTACCGCCGGTCGTTTCCGTAGTCCCGGTACTTCGTCTGCCCCTTGACCAGGTGATTCATCTCTATCAGCGCACCCGTTTGTGTTGTACTTGTGTAAGAGGTTGCTTCTGTGATCTCCTTGACCGATCGCACCTGTCCATTTTTGTACTGGAACTGGATGCCGTACTGAGCCTCCTCATCGTATACGTATCGCATGTACGTATCCGCCGCTGTGGAGTTCTCCTTACACATGCCGTATTTGGCCAGAAGGGTCCCGTCCCGGCTGATGCTCACCAGTTTCTTGTCATTGTACCCTAGTGTGTAGGTCCGACCTGCTGCATCCTTTATACTGGTCAGAAACTTGGCGCTGTCATAGTTCAGCGTCGCTATGACGATTTCTGAACTGCCGTTATTTTTCTGGACGATCTGGCTGATCCGATCCCCCGAACTGCTTGGCCAATAAGCTTCCGACGGCTGTCCTTCCTTTTGTGTATAGCGAATCTGTATCTCATTGCCGTTGGCGTCGTTGATCCGTGTCAGGTAGCCTCGGACAAAGTACATCTCATTGCCTTGGTCGTCGCTGATCTCAAAACATCCCGCCGGATCTTCTTTGATTTTCAGCCCCAGGCCATCCTCATCATAGTAATAGCCAACCTCTCTACTGGAATCTTCGGCAAAGTAATGAGCTGTCCCGTCTCCGTCTGTATACTTGAGGTATGTCTTTTTCTTGTCTGGCTCAACGTCACTTTGTAGCTCCACCTTCTCCACCTTCTGCATCACGTTCAGGTGTACTCCTGCTCCCAAGTGCATCCCCAGACCCTGTTGCCCGCCTACGTCATAATTCTCCTCCCCGTACTTCATCGCATAGCTGCTGTTGTACACCAGCTCCAAGCTGAAGGGGTTCACCGTAGAGGCATACGACACCAGCTCCTTGCACACCGTCAACTGGCCGGTATAGTCTGACAGGTAGGCCGTACCTCCGTTGCCCACGCCATAGGTCTGGTAGGTATAATAAGGTTCGATGCCATTGGTGCTCCGGTAGCTCACTATAAACGATACCCGATAGTAGGAAAAATTGGCCCGGCACTTATTATACTCGGTTGCATTGGAGGTCAGCGCCAGGCCATAGTTGCTGCTCTTATCTGCATACCACTCTTTTGCTACTGCAGTAATATCCCATAGGTGCGTAGTAGCAATGGTATGATAACTGGCCTCCACGTAATCCAGCACCGGGCCGTACGATGGCCTGCTCTTCCACTCCAAATTGCTGTCCAGGGTCTTATTCTCCGTGTTAGCGTGCATATACAAAATCGCGCTTCCGTCATACTGATTGTTCGCGCCGGATCGCCAGTCATTTTGATACAGTCCCGCATAGGCCCGCACCAAAGTATGCCCCGCCGGAATATCCGGGTACTGATTCAGGCGGAAGAACACTTCCATCTGTTGATAATCTGGATGATAACCGCAGGCAAATTTGCTGCCGTCCATGGTATAATTCATGCCTGTGGTACATACCGTTCCCTCAAAATCCGCCTCTTTGGTCTGGTCAATGAGGGTGGGGTCAATGGCCACCGGGTAGGCCCGGTCTTCTGCTTCCATCCACCCCCGGTCTGCCGTGACGGTCAGAATCCAGCTGCCGTCTTCCGCCTGGGTCAGGGTATAGGCAACCGCCTCGGAATAAGCGTCCTGGGCGTCGGTCATGTAGGGCGCTGGAATGTAATAGATTACGTTTTCTCCGTCGTCCGTTAAAGAAATGGAGCCATCCTCCTGCAAAACCGGCGTCAGTCCTTGCAGGTCTAGGCGGAAGGAGAAGGCATAGCCGCTGGCCAGCGGCTCCTTCACCAGAATGGTTTCCTTAATATGATAGCTGTACAACTCATACTGGAAGTCCACACCGGGATAGACCCCTTCATACACCACCTGGGTCCGCAGGCGGGGCGGGGTGATCTGCTGGGTGAGGGAGGGTTCCGGCTCCTCCGCTGCGCCCTGGAGCAGGTCCTGCAAGGAGGAAAACAGGGAGGCAAAGCCTATAGGCGCTGCTTCCTGTTCCTGGCGGTCTGGGTAGGAGATCTGCGCCACAGCTGCCCGGTTATACATGGGCTGGGGCGCTGCCTCCGTTTCCTCCGGCTCCGTATCCGGTGTGGTTTCGCTTTCTTCCGGAACCTCCGTGGGGGCCGTTTCCGGCTCTGTCTCCGGTGCGGTGACTTCCTCCGTCTCCGGGGTCGTTTCTGGTTCCGTTTCCCTGGTTTCCGTGATGGTTTCCTCGGCCCCTTCCATCGTTTCCTCTAAGACTTCCTGGGATTCCTCCGGCCCAGGGAAAGCCATGGCTGCCGCCATGTCCTCCGGGGCAGTCTCTTCCGCTGTGGCCTCTGCCGGCACTGTTGCAGCAGCTTCCGTCACCGGGGTAGTCGCTACGTCTGTAGGACCTACCGTTTCCGGCGTCGTTGCGGCTTCGGTAACTGCCCCGGTTTCCAGGGTCGTCTCTGGTTCCGTGGCCGGTTCTGTCTCTGGCATAGTCTCCGGCTCCGTTACCGGCTGCGTCTCTTCCGAGCTGACCAGGGAAATCTGTAGACCCTGTCCGCCGGTAGCTGCTGAAAACAGGAATCCGCTGGCCAGATTCCCCGCAAAGCTCCGGCTCTCTTCTCCGTTTACCGCCCCATACCGGATACCTGCCGCCGGTTCCGCACCCAAGGCAGCAGCCTGTATCCCGCTTTCCTGGAGCGTCAGGGTGTTGTCAATGTCCTCCCAGGTCTCCCCATCTAAGGTATAATGCACCGGTACCCCGTAGTTCACTGCCAGGAAGCTTCCGTCTTCCATCCGGAAATGCTTCTCTCCCTCGCCCCGGTGTTCCGTCACCTCTCCTACAACCTGGCTACTAGCCTCGCCCGGCGCCAGTTCTTCTCCCACACCCGGTTCCACCTCATAACCCCCTCCGGTGCCTGGGTCCCCTTCTGCCTGTGCCGCCACCGGCAATGCCTGCACCGTCAGCAGCACCGCCAGAATCCATGCCAACATCCGTATTCCTGCTTTTTTCATTCCTTTTCTTCCCCTTTTTCTTTCTATTTTTTCGCACAGGCAATCCCTTCTTCCAATTCCTTTCTGATATGTATATTCCTGGAATCCCCTGTACGACCTCAACTTTAGCATCTTTTCCAAACATTGTCAACAGCGTTTCTTCATCTCTCAATATCAAATTAGCACCCATTGTCTCCCCGAACAATTTACCAAAAAAATAATCCCAGCTGTCAAATTCGAAAAACCTGGCAGCTGAGAAATATTCTATTATGGGCATCCTCTGCCCTGATGGCTCATACTTCTTTGGTCACCCCAGTCCGCCGCTCCCGGGACAGGCCGCCGGCCATATGATCCAGCTCCGCTCCCAAGAATCGGGCCCTGCGAATGGCATCCTCTCCAAATTGAGCCCGGAGGGCATCCACCGCCGCATCCAGCTTGGCCTTCCGCTCGTACTGTACCGGATCCACCGGGGAAAAGAGATCGAACTGGCAATACCGCTCCCCGGACAGCTTGGTAACCTGAACGCCCATTTGCCGCAACGGTGTTTTTCGATCCCAGACCTCATCAAAGACCTGGCAGGCGGCTTCATAGAGTTCCTGGGTGATATCTGTCGTCCCGGCCATCTGCCGCTGATGGGTAATGTCCTGAAATTCCGGCGTCCGCAACGACACTGTAATACAGCTGCCACTTTTGCGGTCCCGCCGCATTCGCATTCCCACCGTCTCACACAGACTCAGCAGCACCTGATGGGCCGTTCGCAAATCCGTCACATCTTGGGGCAAGGTCACGGAATTGCCATACCCCTTATTTTCTGCTGGGCTCTGACGCACCGGATCGGCATTGCGGCCATTGGCAAAATGCCAGATGGTCTCCCCCGGCTTTCCCAGAGCCCGCCGGAGCTGTTCCAGGGGCGCATGTGCCAGTTCTCCAATGGTGCCAATGCCCATGCGCCGCAGCTTCCGCTCCGTGGCAGGGCCCACCAGAAACAGCTCCCGAACCGGAAGCGGCCACAGCTTTTTGGGAATCTCCTCGGGAAACAGACTGTGGACCCGATTGGGTTTCTGAAAATCCCCAGCGATTTTTGCCAGTAGTTTATTGGAGGAAACGCCGATGTTGACCGTAAAGCCCAATTCCTGGTAAATTCGCTCCCGCAGCATCTCAGCAGCCTGCACCGGTGGGCCGTATAGGCTCTCGGTCCCCGTCATATCCGCCCAGGCCTCGTCAATGGAATACTGCTCCACCGCCGGGGCAACCTGGCGCAGCAATGTCACCATGTGCCGGGAGCATTCCACATACAGGCCGTAATCCGGCTCCACCACCTTGAGATTCGGACACTTCTCCAGCGCCTGAAACAACGGCTCTCCCGTGTGAATGCCATAACGCTTGGCTGGGACGCTCTTAGCCAAAATGATGCTATGGCGGGAGGTTTTATTTCCAACCACTGCCGAAGGAATTTCCCGCAAATCCTCCTGTTCCCCCAAAATCAGCACCCGATGGGCCGCTGTCCAAGAGAGAAACGCACTGTTGGCGTCAATATGAAAAATCACTCGGGCCATACCCGCCCTCCTCTCTGTTCCTGGTCCCTGGGGCCTGGAAGCATTTTACATAAAAATTCACAACGAAAAGCCTTGACATGGGGCGGCCCGTCATGTATAATGATGCTGCACAAATCAGTGCAAATTTATCGATAAAGAAAGGGCGATACCCATGAAGATGAAAGGCTTTGCAATGTTAGGCATCGGTAAGACCGGTTGGATCCAAAAGGAGGTTCCCGCCTGCGGGCCTCTGGATGCCATCGTGCGCCCCCTGGCCGTCTCCCCCTGCACCTCGGATATCCATACCGTCTGGGAAGGCGCAATCGGCGAGCGGACCGACATGATTTTAGGCCACGAAGCAGTGGGCGAAATCGTAGAGGTGGGCAACCTGGTCAAAACCTTGAAACCAGGCGACCGGGTCATCGTTCCGGCCATCACCCCCGACTGGGGCAGCCTGGAAGCACAGGCCGGATATTCCATGCATTCTGGCGGCATGCTGGCCGGATGGAAGTTCTCCAACTTCAAAGACGGCGTCTTTGCGGAGTATTTCCATGTCAACGAGGCCGACGCAAACCTCGCCCTTTTGCCGGAGAGCTTGGATCCTGCCGCGGCAGTCATGCTCAGCGACATGGTCCCCACTGGCTTCCACGGTGTGGAACTGGCTGACGTTCAGTTTGGCGACACCGTTTGCGTGGTTGGCATTGGTCCTGTGGGTCTTATGGCTGTGGCCGGCGCAGCTCTGCGGGGCGCGGCCCGGCTCTTTGCCGTTGGCTCCCGCCCGGTCTGCGCAGAGGCTGCCAAGGCCTATGGCGCCACAGACATCATCAACTACCGGGAGGGCGACATCGTCCAGCAGGTGTTGGATCAAACCCACGGTCATGGCGTAGACCGGGTCATCCTCGCCGGTGGCGACAACGACACCTTCCTTCAGGCTGTGAACATGGTGAAGCCCGGCGGATATATTGGTAACGTCAATTACCTGGGCAGCGGCGACTACGTCCGGATCCCCCGGGTGGAGTGGGGCTGCGGCATGGGCCACAAGACCATTCGCGGTGGCCTGATGCCTGGCGGCCGGCTGCGGATGGAGAAGCTGGCAGCTCTCATGGAAACCGGCCGGCTGGACACCTCCCGTCTGCTGACCCACCGTTTCCAGGGCTTTGAACACATGGAAGAGGCGCTGCTCCTCATGAAGGATAAGCCCCGCGACCTCATTAAGCCTGTGGTCATCCTGTAATTCATGCGGGGTGGGACGTCTCAAAACCCAGTTTGAGGCGTCCCGCCCTTTCCTCATTTTAGAATACCCATCGCAGCAAGCTCCAGCAATGGGTACGAATGGTATATTTTAGCTCCAGTACCCGCTCCCGCTCCTCTAAATGGACCCGGCAGAGAAAAATGAATGCTTCAATGCCCACATAAGACACCTCCCGCACACTGAGGACCTGATCAATGTCCATCCGATATAGTTGATGGTCCTCCCCCTCAAACCGGACCCGCAGTGGACGCAGACTGCCGCCAGTATCGCAAACAGAAATCACTTCGACTTTCTGATCCCGCTCCATGCTCTCACCTCGAAATTTTGTTCTAAACTTTTGTTCTATTTTATCATAGTACGCCGCAGTTTGCAAGGCGTCCTGCCTAACAAATTTTTCCTTGCCTCTCCTATTGCAATCTCACAAATCGTCTGCTATAATCCACCCTACACGTTTCTTTTGTCGAATCTTTGGGAGGCTGCTATGGGAAAATACCCCTGTCTGGTACTGGACCACGATGACACTGTGGTCCAGAGTGAATCTACTGTAAATTATCCTGCCTTTTTGAAAGCTTTGGGTGTGCTCCGCCCTGGAATGACTGTCTCTCTTCGAGACTTTTCCCTCTGGACCTTCCAAGAGGGATTTACCGAAATGTGTGTTGGTCATTTTGACTTTACAGAGGCAGAGTTAGAGCAGCAATATGACATCTGGCTGGACTATGTCATGACGCATACCCCCCCGTGCTTCCCTGCAATGTCCAATCTTTTGCAGCGGCAGCGGGAAAGCGGCGGCCTCATCTGCGTGGTGTCTCATTCTGCCCGGGAGAATATTCTCCGGGATTACGAAACCCATTTTGGCATGCGGCCGGACTGCATCTACGGCTGGGAATTGGGCCCTCAGCGGCGCAAGCCCTCCCCCTATCCCCTGGACCAAATTATGGGGGCCTACGGCCTCAGCCCCTCGGAGCTTCTGGTGGTAGACGACATGAAGTCGGGATTTGATATGGCGCAAGCCCGGAGCGTCCCCTTTGCCTGGGCTGGCTGGGGACGGCAAAATCTGCCGGAAGTGGCCGCCTTTATGAAGGCCCACTGCCGCCTTTCCTTTGCCAGCCCAAGAGAACTGGAGCATTTTTTATTTGATTGACCACCTTTCGCGTCTGATTTCTTGACAGCCATGGTATAATGAATGTGGGCGTTTTAGGCAGAAGGAGGTGCGGAGTCTTGGACCACACAGGCATTAAAATCATGGCCAAAAACCGGCAGGTCTATCACGACTATTTTGTCGAAGAAGAATACGAGGCTGGGATTGAGCTCTTCGGAACCGAAGTCAAATCCATCCGCGCCGGTACACTGAACCTGAAGGATTCCTGGTGTGGCATCAAAGACGGCGAGCTGTTCGTCAACCAGATGCACATCTCCCCTTATGAAAAGGGCAACATCTTTAATAAGGATCCCCGCCGTCCTCGCCGACTGCTGATGCACAAGCGGGAGATCTCCCGGCTGTATGGCAAAGTGAAGCAGGACGGCTATGCCCTCATCCCCATCTCTGTTTATTTCAAACATGCCCGGGTTAAGGTCTCCATCGGCCTGTGCAAGGGCAAAAAGCTCTATGACAAGCGCCAGGACGCCGCAGTCAAAGATGCCAAGCGGCAAATGGACCGCGCCATGAAAGAGAGGTACTGATCTCATGAACCCAGTCGTTACCATAGAAATGGCCAATGGCGGTGTCATCACCGCTGAGCTCTATCCCCAGCAGGCGCCTCAGTCCGTCTCCAATTTCATCTCCCTGATTCAAAAGGGCTTCTACGACGGTCTGATTTTCCACCGGGTCATTCCCGGCTTCATGATCCAAGGCGGTTGCCCCGACGGCACTGGTATGGGCGGTCCCGGTTACTGCATCAAGGGTGAATTCCTGTTTAACGGGGTGGACAATCCCCTGAAGCACAAGCGGGGCGTACTGTCCATGGCTCGGGCCCAATCTCCCAACTCTGCCGGTAGTCAGTTTTTCATCATGCATGCCGATGCCAAGCACCTGGATGGCCAGTATGCCGCCTTCGGCAAAGTCACAGCAGGTATGGACGTGGTGGACCAGATCGCCGCCGGAAAGACAGACGCAAATGACCGCCCCCTGGAGGAGCAAAAGATCCGCCGCATGACCGTAGATACCCAGGGCGAAACGTATCCCGAGCCCAACAAGCTGCCGGATCCCTATGGCCGTTCCTAATTCCCGCCCCATTTTAATTGGTACCACCAATCCCAGCAAATTTCAGAGCCTGTCCCAGCGGTTTGCTCCGTTTTCCGGTGTCGTTTGCAAGAACCCCGCCAATTTGGGGCTGCATCTGGATGTACCGGAGACCGGCAACACCATGGCAGAGAATGCCCAGCTCAAAGCAAGCGCCTTTCACCAACACACCGGTCTGGCCGTGCTCAGTGCCGATTCTGGTCTGTTTTTTCAGGAATTTCCCATGGACGATCCCCGGCAACCCGGCCCCTACATTCGCCGGGTGGGTGGAAAATCTCTGACCGACGAGGAAATGCTCCTGTATTATGGTGGCTTGGCCCGGGAGTTTGGACCACTTCATGCCTGCTATTGCACTGCCTTTGCTGCTGTGGATGAGGCAGGACGGAACGCTGTCTTCTTTGAGGACCGGCCCGGAGACGAAGATTTTTTTCATGCCTTCGGTTTCCTGTTGTGCCACCAACCCCATGAAAAGCGAAACCCAGGCTGGCCCCTGGACAGTCTGAGTATGGATCCATATTTCAACCGGTATTGGTTTGATGTGGACGATTCCGAATACGAAACTCCAGAGCTGGCGCCTGTACGTCAGTTACAGGCCCACTTCCAAGGGCGGGTAGCCAACTTTCTGGAACAGTTCTTCCGGCTGCAGCGTAAGCAGCCATCTGAAAGCGATTAAGAGATGGGGGCTTCTCCCCCCATCCCTTCCAGCTTCTTCCCCGACCCCTTCTGATATGGGGGCGTACTGGTTTCGACGGGGGTAGTGAGGCTGGAATAGCGGGCCGTGGCGCCTGGCCACGATAAAACGGGCAACTTTTTAAAATTAACTGACAACGCGAACGTTGCTCTGGCAGCCTAATTAGGCCGCCCATCCGCCCCGGAAGGACCACGAGCCGGGCTCGGGTGTGATTTGAGTGGTGACCGTGCGTACGGTAAGCTTTGCCCGTACCATGCATCATGAAGCTACCAATTCCCGCAGGGTGTTTGTTCCCGGCGGGTTGCGGGAAGGTAAATAACAAACTGCGCCCGGAGAAGTTCCTGTCAAGCTGCTTTCGGACGGGGGTTCGATTCCCCCCGCCTCCACCACGTCGTCGCGGACTGCATATCGTTCGCGACGACTTTTTTTCAAAAAGTCATCTCTCACTCATTTCGTCGCTCCTCCTCTCCAAATGCGACCCGCTGCGCTGGCCTCGCATTTGGTGCTTGGCCACGGACCTGGAGGTAGTTGCATTGATACTGTTCACACTTGACACGTTGTCGCGGACTGCATATCGTTCGCGACGACTTTTTTTCAAAAAGTCATCTCTCACTCATTCCGTCGCTCCTCCTCTCCAAATGCGACCCGCTGCGCTGGGCTCGCATTTGGTGCTTGGCCACGGACCTGGAGGTAGTTGCATTGATACTGTTCACACTTGACACGTTGTCGCGGACTGCATATCGTTCGCGACGACTTTTTTTCAAAAAGTCATCTCTCACTCATTCCGTCGCTCCTCCTCTCCAAATGCGACCCGCTGCGCTGGGCTCGCATTTGGTGCTTGGCCACGGACCTGGAGGTAGTTGCATTGATACTGTTCACACTTGACACGTTGTCGCGGACTGCATATCGTTCGCGACGACTTTTTTTCAAAAAGTCATCTCTCACTCATTCCGTCGCTCCTCCTCTCCAAATGCGACCCGCTGCGCTGG
>CDZP01021533.1_pt1 | contig 17525 bp, 8 predicted proteins | sample 554941 | NCBI WGS metagenome assembly CDZP01 (sample SAMEA3182064, study PRJEB8094) | gut metagenome | biome: human; feature: gut; material: Stool; isolation source: human stools | place: Canada | collected 2013-01-28
TCGTCAAAAAACACCTGATTGAGGGTGTAGTCGTAGTTCTGACCGGTGTGGACCAGAATCTGCTCAAAGTACCGGTCGCAGCACTTTATGGTGGCGGACAGCCGGATGATCTCCGGCCGCGTGCCGATGATCGTCATCAGCTTCAGCTTTTCCATTGCTACACCTCCTCAAAGTAGGTATCCGGATGGCTGGGGTCAAACTGCTCGTTGGCCCACATGACCGTCACCAGATTTTCCGTCTCACTCAGATTGATAATGTTGTGGGTATAGCCCGGCAGCATATGGACGGCTTGGATCCGGTTACCGCTGACCTCGAATTCGATCTTTTCATCGGAGCCGATTTGGCGTTCCTGGATCAGCCCGTGTCCGTCCACGACCATAAAGAATTCCCACTTGCTGTTGTGCCAGTGCTGTCCCTTGATGATACCGGGCTTTGAAATGTTCACAGAGACCTGACCGCAGGAGGCAGTTTTCAGCAGTTCTGTGAAGCTGCCGCGCTCGTCCACATTCATCTTCATCGGAAATGCGATTTTCTCCGGCGGCAGGTAGGAAAGATAAGTGCTGTAGAGCTTCTTCTCAAAGCAGCCCTCCGGAATCTCCGGGAGCAGCAGTGTCTGCGGCTGGTCGTGAAAGGTCTGGAGCAGCCGAACAATCTCACCCAGCGTCACGCGGTGGCTTACTGGAACACTGCAATATGCTCCATCCGTCCGGTGGGGCTGACCCTCCATGGCATCCAAAATCTCGTCGATCAGGTCATCAATGTAGACCAGCTCCAATTCGACTGCCGGATCTGAAACAGTGATAGGCTCCTCCCGTGCGATATGATGGCAGAAGGTCGCCACCGCGGAATTATAGTTGGGACGGCACCACTTGCCAAACAGGTTCGGCAGGCGGTAGATCATCCCGGCTGCGCCGGTTTCCTCGCCGTAAGCGAGGAGCAGTTCCTCCGCTGCTTTTTTGGACTGTCCATAGGGACTTCCGGCATACCGTCCGGTCAGACTGGCCTGAATGGAAGAAGACAGCAATACCGGGCACCGGTTACCGCTTTTCCGAAGCATCTCCAACAGGGTACGGGTGAAGTCTGTATTTCCGGCTGCAAATTCTCCCGGATCCTGGGGCCGGTTCACGCCAGCCAAGTGGACCACGAAATCCGCCTTCTGGCAGTAGCCCGCCAGGGTTTCTGCCGAAGTATCCCGCGTACACAAAAGAATTTCCTCGATTTGCAGTGCGGGCCGGGTCCTGTCTCTGTGATCCTGGATAGTGGAAAGGCGCTGCGTCAGATTCTTCCCAACAAATCCGTTTGCGCCGGTGATCAGTACATGCATCAGCAGTTCCCTCCGAAGAGCTTCAGCTTTAGCAGAAGCTGTTTCATTTCCTCCACATTCAGCCGGTGCGTATTGTGCGAAGTATACTGCTCGATTTTTCCGAACTCCGGATTTCCCTTGCTGAAATAGTTGTCATAGTTCAGATCTCGATTATCTGCCGGAATACGGAAGAAGCCGGGCAGGTCTTCTGCCCGCATCATTTCCTCTGCAGTGACCAGCACCTCAAAGAGCTTTTCGCCATGGCGCGTTCCGATAATCGTCGTGCCAAGGTCGGAATGCTTCAGCTCCAGCACAGCCCGCGCCAGCGTCTCGATGGTCGCAGCAGGGGCCTTCTGCACGAACAGGTCACCCTGTTCGCCATGCTCAAAGGCATAAAGCACAAGGTCTACGGCATCGCTGAGCGTCATCATAAAACGGGTCATATTGGGATTCGTGATTGTCAGAGGCTTTCCCTCGTCGATCCGGTCGCAGAACAGCGGAATAACCGAGCCGCGGGAGGCCATGACGTTGCCGTACCGAGTCAAACACAGAACCGGATCCCCAGGCAGCATCTGCCGAGAGCGGGCAATCACATTCTTCTCCATGACAGCCTTCGTCATGCCCATAGCGTTGATGGGATAGGCCGCCTTGTCCGTGGACAGGAAGATGGCCTTCTTCACATGGTTGGCTACACAGGCGGAAATCACATTGTCGGAACCGGCTACATTGGTTTTGACCGCTTCCATAGGATAGAACTCGCAGGAGGGCACCTGCTTCAAAGCTGCGGCATGAAATACATAGTCCACACCGCGGAACGCATTCAGAATGGAATTGTAATCCCGCACATCTCCTATGTAGAACTTGATTTTCTCCGCGTGCTGCGGATACAGCTCCTGATAGGTATGCCGCATATCATCCTGCTTCTTCTCATCCCGTGAAAGAATGCGGATCTCTGCAATGTCGGTGGTCAGGAAGCGGCGCAGCACAGCGTTGCCAAAGGAGCCTGTCCCACCGGTAATGAGCAGTATTTTATCTTTGAACGATATCATCTGGTCTTACTCCTTTGTATGATTTTTTTGTTTTTCAGGCAGCACACCGCGCAAAAGCACAGCATCCAGCATGAGTCTTGTGTTTGGACGCAGCGGACGAATCAGCGCAGGAAGCAGAATCGTTGTCGAAGCCTGGGTGATCAACGAGGCCGCAGCAGCCCCGGACGCTCCCCACGACGGTATCAGCGCAAGGTTCAGCACAACATTAAGCGCAGCCACACTGACATACAGGTATTTCAGATATTTCTGCCTGTTTTCACATACCATCCATGCGTTTCTGGCAACACCGAGATAGGAAAAAGCCGTGTACCAAACCACGATGCGCAGAGGCCCGACTGCCGGTAAATAGGTTTCTCCGTAGAGAATTAAAATGAATGGCTTTGCGACAAGGCAGATCATTGCGGATACAAACAGGGATACATAAAAAACAATTGCGTAGAGCTGCCGATTCTTCCGTTCATAGCGCAGGCGATCTTTCTGAAAGCTCTGCACGATTTCCGGATAAAGGGAGTCAATGATTGCAGAGAGAATAAAGGCCCATGAAACGCTGACCGTCGAAGCAAGGGAGTAATGTCCAACGGCATCTGCGCCAAGCATCTGCTTGAGCATCAGCTTATCTGTACAGGCATAGATGGAGACCATCAGCCCGGCTATGATAAAGCTGCTGCTGCTTTGCAGAAGCTCCTTTGCTTTTTTCAGAGAGTAATGAAATCTTGTACCGCCATTTTTGAAGTAAGCGATCAGCAAAAACGCTGCGAGTACGATGTAATCCAATGCGCTTGCAACGGCAAACCATTCCACGCTTTTCCCAAGTGCAAGCAAAAAAATTTTGTACACAGACATTGCCGCATACGAGACGAGTTCGGCAATGGCGGAATACTTGGACTGGAGCCTGGCCTGAAACCAGTAGTTGAGGGTATCAAACACCTGAAAAATGAGGCCGACACTGTAGAGCGCCACAACCACAACGGTAAGACGTTCTCCTCTATCCACGACACTGACAATACCGATGATTGCCAATGCAGACAGCAGACTTGAGATAGCCCGCAGTAGCAGTGTCGTTCCTATTGTTTCGCCCTGCTGATCTGGATGATCCACAAAGTTCTTGACGATCACGCTGTTGATGCCAAGCGTACAAAGCGAGGCAAAGAATGTCGCATATGCCGCTGCGTAATTGATCAGGCCGTAATTGCTTGGGCCAAGATAGCGCGCCGCAAAAATACCAACGACAAAGGCCAGCAGCTTGTTTGCCACCTTACCGCCGATGATCCATCCGGCATTTTTAACGACTTTATTCTTTCTGAGCGACTGCAGCAAAATCTTCAAACTCCTTCACCACTTTAGCGGGGACACCGGCCACCATCGTATCCGCCGGCACATCCTTGGAAACACAGGCACAGGCCGCGATCATGCTTCCATCTCCGATGCTTGTATTCAATAGGAGGGTGGCTCGGCCGCCGATCCACACGCCGCTGCCTACCGTAATATGATAGGATTCGCCTTTTCCTGCCCGTCTGCTATGGTCGCCCATCTGATGTCCACCTGTCAGGAAGATGACATCCGGAGCGATATCGCAGTTATCTCCGATCGTTACTGTTCCATTTCCATGGACAGTGAGATTGCATCCGATCCAACAATTCGCACCAATGCGGAGCGTCCCTGTATTATGAATCGGCCCGACAATTTTGGTGTTTTCTCCGATCTCATAGCCGATGGAACGAAGAAGATTCCTCTTAGCAGAGAAGAACCGGGTTCCCGCCAGAGTATGATTGACAAGGTAAATAACAATTCGTTTTTTGATAGTCTTTAACTTCATCTTTGATACCAGTCCTCCCGCAGCGGCTTTGCGGGGCTGCATGGACCGTTCGCAAACAAGCCGGAAGCATCTGTACCGTTCAAAAGGGTCTGCGATAGCTGCAAAAATCGCTTTGCCGCAACCTCCGCATTCCACAATTCTGTGATCGTCTGGTACGCCGCTTTTCCAAAGCTATACTGCATCGTCGTATTTTCAAGAAGCCGTCGTACCTTTTCATAAAGCTCCTGAATATTGCCGGAGTGATAAACGCTTCCATTCACGCCGTCATTTACGAGGTAAGGGGTTGCCCCAGCTGCATCGCTGGCAACCACCGCACAGCCGCTGTTCATGGCCTCGTTTAACACAGCGCCCCAGCCCTCTTGGCGGTCGCTCGTGAATAAGCAGATGCCTGCGCTTTCCATATGAAGGCGCACGGCTTCCGGAGACATGGCTCCAAGGAATCGTATATTGGTCTCCAGCAGCCCAGCTTCTGAAGCCTGCCGCTTGAGCTGCTGCTCCATCTCACCGGTACCGATCATCTCGATTTTGAAGCAGCATCCTGCATCATGGAGTCTCCTTGCAACCTCGATCACATCGTCGGGATGCTTCCAGCCCAAGAAGCGTCCACACCACAAAATGGTTGCTTTTGCTTTGCGGTCGATCAAGTCATCAATGCTGGGATACCGTATCGTCTCCGGGAAATAGCCCCATTTATAGCACCGACCGCGGAAAAGGCCGAATTTTGCATAATCCCCCGCAGTATAGGCGCTGGCACAGAGCATATACGCCTTTCGCCACGGCGGATTGCAAGCGTGCCAGTGGAAAAAACGTTTTGGATATTTGAGAAGCGGATTTCCTGTCTTTAAGATTCGCTCGGAATATCGGAAAAACAATTTGGCCTTTTTACCGTATTCCTTTGTCTGACGCTCTGGAAAGGAACCGGCTATCAAAACATCCAGATCATTTAATTGCATCTGAACTTCTTGATCTGCCGCCGAATAGGTATACGGACGCGCCAAATCATTTCCCCACCCGAGGTTCTTTCGCTCTGCATCCATCTCTTTATGCGCCACGAAGCAATAGTTGTGATCTGTCAATTCATAGAGGGCATCGGATAGGGGGATCTGATGATGCGTAAAGTAGTTACTGCAAAAAAGAATTCTCATGTAGCCATCACACGCCCTTTTTCAAAGTAGACAAAACATTTTCATAGAGTTCGACATAGCCCTGATACACCGTGTCCTTGTCAAAACGCGCCATTTTTTTAGGATCCGCACGCCAGTTGCTGTCTGCCACGTCTCTCACGGCATTTTCCAATGCCTGTATATCGCCCTGCGGAACCAAGCGTCCATTTCCCGGTGCTACCGTTTCAGGACAACCGTCCGTCTCATATACCACCACTGGCGTTCCGCACGCCTGGGCCTCTACCGTAGTCAGGCCAAAGGTTTCCTCATAGGTAGGGTTCACAAACACATCTGCAGCGGAGTACCACTGCGCCAGTTCTGTTTGGTTTGCCGTGCGTAAAAGCCCCAGCACATCGGAAGGAATATCCGGCAGTTGCTTCTTGATCAGGCCAATCAAAACCACCTGATAGTCAGAGCCGAGTCGGCCAGCAAGCGTCAGCAAGTCTGGCAATCCCTTGCGTGCATTCCACGCATTTGCTACCCCGAGGACGATTTTCTTATCTTCCAGATGATACTTTTCACGCAAGCTACTGGACTGTGGGCGGAAGATCGTACGGTCGATTCCGTTGGGAATAACGGTTCTCGGATAGTTCTGTAGGAACGACTGTGAAACCTGATCCGCAAGCCACTGCGAGGGCGTTGTGATGGTCAGATTTTTTACACCGGTAAAGGCATTCTTTTTGCGAAGGAAGTTGCGCCTTACATCGCCCTTCCAATAGCATTGCGGATACCGGTACAGCAATTTGCAGTCCCGACACTCCGTCTGCCATTGCACACACTTGACTTGCGAGAAATGTGTGCAATGTCCGGTGAAAGTCCAGCAATCATGCAAAGTCCAAACGACGGGGATATTTGCTTCCTTCAAAAAACGGAACAGCATCTCATAATTCACATAGAAACCGTGCAGCGTGTGCAGATGGATCAGATCAGGCTGAAACGCTCTGATCTCCCGGATTATCTTTCTGGTCGCTGCCCAGGAATATAACCCCGCATGGTCTGTGAATCGTGATACTGCGTTGTGAAAGTAATACTCCAGCTTTCCAGACACCTTCACTGTGTCCGCATTGTCGGTGCATGCTCCCGTTCCATATAAAGCCTTTACATCATTGCCATACTTTTTCAGTAGGTTCATAATATCAGCGATGATTTTCCCAGTGCTTCCGGTCCCATATACCAAATTGACAAACAGCACTTTCACTCTTCTCATCTCCGATGTTGTGTGATAAAAGAGAACCGCCGAGGCGCCAAGGTGCGCCCCGGCGGTTCCAGTGTATTTACTCGGTTTCGCTGTCCAGAATCATCCGGCCAGCACTGTCAAAGTTGTAATATCCCTCCGGCATCAGGCCGTGCGTCCAGTATACATAGTAGCTGCGGTCATGGACGACCTCACAAGTGGAACGTACATAGTAGTAGTCGCCATCGATCTGGATCAGACCGGCATAAGCACGTTCGCCGTTCCGATAGAAGTACAGGCTTCCATCTTCCTCGTAGATTCCGTTCTTCAGAGGTGCGACGCTGCCTGTCAGTTTGCCATCTGCGTCGAAGTGATATTTGCCCTGCGGCAGCAGATCATGTGTCCAGGAAATGTAGTAATCGCAATCGCGCACCACTTCACACTTAGAATTCACATAGTAGTAATCATCGCCAATTTTGATGAGGCCCGCATAGGTCAGTTTTCCATTGACATAGTAATGCAGAACGCCATCTTCCTCGACGATGCCATTCTTCGGAGTGCCGGTCAGCTTTCCATTTTCATCGAACGTGTAGTAACCTGCTTCCTTCAGGCCATGTGTCCAGGTGATCCAGTACACGCAATCGGTCACGACCTCACCGTTGCTGCGGACATAGTAGAAATCACCGTCAATTTCAATCAGGCCAACATAGGTTACCTTTCCGTTGACATAGTAACGAAGCACGCCGTCATCGTCCTTTACGATGCCATTCTTGTCCGTTGCGCCCTGAATGAGCTTGCCCTCTGCGTCAAAGGCATAGGTTCCTTCCTCCATCAGGCCGTTCATTCTGGAGCAGTAGTATGTCTGGTTCACGATCAACTGACCCTTGCTGTTGGCATAGTAGTAATCGTCACCGATCTTGATCATACCTGCAGGAGCCTTGATGCCGTCGACATAGTAGAAGAGATCTTCGCCATCCTTCAGGATCCCGTTCTTGCCGGTGTCCTCGTCGTGCAGAATGATGCCGTTCTCATCGAAGTAGTAGCCCCACTCCGGAAGCGCAAGGCCATTGGTCTTGTGGAGCCAGCAATCCTTGCCGTTCAACACAGTGCTCTTCACCGCCGCCGAGAGGGTCAGTCCGTCACGCTCCTCCAGATTCTTCTGAACCGCGAAGTAATAATAGTTGACCTCGCCGTTCTCCTTGACAACGCGCTTCAAGCCGGCTTCTTCTTCGATGATGCCGCTGTTGAGCCAATAGGTATCCGCTCCGACGCTGTAAACACCGGTAACATCGCTCTGGAATACGCCTTCCGCATCAAAGACGCAGCGGGCTTCTTCCGTTGCTCCATCGGGGATCAGTGTCGCGATTCCGGTAGCCGCGTATCCGGTTCCGGTGTCCAGATAGTAGGTATTGCCGTCAATGACTGTCCAACCAGTCTTCTGCAGTTCGCCGTCCTTGTAGTACTGCTTGCCGTTCACATCCGTAAACCAGCCGTTCCAGAACTGCCACTGTGCATACAGCGTCATATCTCCGGTCAGTTCAAGAATTGCGCCCTCATCGGCATAGGTGGCTCCGCTGCCATCTGCGGCAGTGTTCCAGCCGATGAAATTGTAGCTCTCACGGGTAAAGGCGTTGGTATTCAAGGCAGTGTCCACACCGACTTCAAAGCGCTGAGGCTCCATACTGCCTTCGCCGCCGTTGGCATTGAAGGTGATGGTGTAGAACACACGGGCAGTTGCAGAGTACTGTGCCGTATAAGTGGCATCCTCTTCAGCAACCACAACCTCCGGGCTCCAGCCGGTGAAGGTGTAGCGGTAGTTCTCGTCAGGAGCCTTATCTGTGCTGCCCTTGAAGGAAGGCATGGTGCCCTTCAGATAATCTTCCTCAGCTACGACCTTACCATCAATTACCCAAGTAATATGTGCGCCGGTCTTAGGAATTTCCTCGCCTTGTTTCAGCAGTTCATTGCAGACAGAGCAGTAGGTGTCGCCGGTGTAACCGGGTGTCGTAAGCGTCGCTTCGACCGCATTGCGAATCTCTGGCTTGTGACCGGTAGCCGGGATCACTTCCTGTTTAACAATGACTTCGTTGCAAACAGAGCAATGCTTGCCTTCCGTCAGGCCAGGCTCGGTGCAGGTCGGAGCCTTTGCTGCGTCAATGACTTCGGTGTGCCCCTTGGCTGGAATCTCTGTCTGTGCAACGATGATCTCATTGCAGACAGAGCAGTGCTTGCCCTCGGTCTTGCCGGGCTCAGTGCAGGTCGGCTCAACTGCCGGATCAACGACCTCGGTATGTCCCTTGGCGGGGATCACTTCCTGCGCAACGAGGACTTTGTTGCAGACGGAGCAGTGCTTGCCTTCGGTCAGACCAGACTCCGTGCAGGTCGGAGCCTTTGCTGCATCGATTACTTCTGTGTGGCCGGTCGCGGGGATCTCTTCCATACCGGAGAGAATCGCATCACAAACGGAGCACTTCGTACCGGCTTTATGACCAGCCTCGGTGCAGGTAGCGGGCTGTTCCGCAACTTCAATCGGAGTATGTCCAGTCGCGTCGATTGCTTCGGTCTTGGTTGCATTGCAAACTGTGCAGGTGTAGGTCTTGACACCGGCGTTCTCACAGGTAGGAGAGGTCGTGATCTCGCCCTCATTCCAGCTGTGGCCCTTGGCGGGAATCACTTCCTGCGCTTTGATAACCGTTCCGCAGACAGAGCAGCTGATGCCATCCGTCAGGCCCGTTTCGGTGCAGGTCGCAGGCTTACCCGCAACGGCCTTCTCGGTGTGGCCGGTCGCGGGGATCACTTCCTGCGCAACAAGAACTTCGTTGCAGACGGAGCAGTGCTTGCCCTCGGTCTTGCCGGATTTGGTGCAGGTCGGCTCGACCCTTGCGTCAATGACTTCGGTGTGTCCCTTGGACTGAATGGTTTCACCCTTGGTGATTTCTTTGCCGCAGATGGCGCAGACCGTATCGCCGGTGTAGCCGTCCTCGGTGCAGGTGGCATCCTTCTTGTTGATCACCTTGGTGAGAGAATGATTGTCCTCCCACTGGGCATAAAGAGTGGTGTTCTCGGTTAGATTAACAGTCGCACCATCCGCATAGGAGTCGCCAGTACCGTCAGCCGCCGTAGTCCAGTTCAGGAAGTTGTAGCCTTCACGAGTGAAGGTGTTTGCATTCAGCGCCGTATCCTTCTTTGCGGTTACGCTCTGCGGGGCCATCGTGCCTTCGACCGGGTATTCCGCACTTCCGTTGGCTTCAAAGGTAACCGTCAGCTCCGTGGGTTCTTCGCCGCCCCAAACGCCATTGACATAGTTAATGATATTGCCAGCGCTTGCGGTCGCGGTTTCCGTATAGGTACCGTCGGCATTGTGCAGCTTGGCAGCGGTGATGGGGATAGTCACCGCACTGCTACCCGCATTATACTGATAGGTTGCGGTCGCCGTGCCAGGTGTGCCCTGCTGAATGTACTTGCCGGTGCCATTGCTGGAGCAGATATCTGCACCGCCCTTGGTAGTGTAGATGGCGCCAATAGCCGTTACGTTGCCGTTCACATCCATCTTCGCATCAACCAAGTCGTTATTGGAGCGGTTGTATGCCTTACCAGGCGCATAGGCCACGGACTTAAACTTGCAGGGACCCCAGACGAAGTTGTCGGAGCTCCATTCGTCGCTGTCGTAGAAATAGATGTTCTTTCCGTTTGCAACCGTCAGGCCAGCGCCCTCGGCAATATTGACCTGAACGCCCGCCAGCAGAGCGGCATCCTGATTGATGGTCACATTTCCAGACTGGATATTGATGGTAATGTTGTTGGTGATAGGCAGTACGTAGCTTGCAGAGTTGACATCCATGCCTGCAAGCGTCAGCGACAACGTGTTCAATGCCGCTTCGCCGTTTACTGTGAATACAAGACGATCCGTCTTTTCATCGTAATCCTTAGTAAAGCTACCGGATTCCACTTTGAACATACCGGTGTCGCCAATGAAATTAATGGCAGTAGTATATGTGGTGCTCATTGCATAAACGCCGCTATAAACCTGTTCATTGGCGCCGGCATTCAACGTCAAGGGAACTTCGATGTTTTGTACGAAGTACTGCGAAAATGGGAACACCCCATGGCCCATGCCGGAAGATGCGCTGCCGCCGCGGAAGTCTGCAATCTGATAGAATTCGTACACCGTCGCGCCAGATTCCGCCAGAACAGAACCGCTGCCGGAGATAAAGCCCCATGCATAGAGCTTGCCGCCGTTCTTGACTGTAATGGAGCTGTTATCCGCCATTTTGATATAGCCGTAATCGCCAACGGGGCGTCCCTGCTGACCGCCGCCAGCTGCAAAATATCTGCCGCCCAAGCTGATCGCGCCATTGACGGTAATGGACGTGCCTTCGCTCATCGTCAGCGTCCGGAATGCCTTAGACGCGGGAGTCGTCCGAATCGCCGCAGGAGCATCCGTATACAGCGTTCCCGCCTCATCAAATGGAATCAGAAGTGTAATTCCAGCCGGAATGGTATAGGTACCGCTAATGGAGCCATCAGTAGCCAAGGTGATCTTGGACTGGCTGTTTGCCTGTGCATAGGAAACCGCATCGCCCAGATCGTCAAACCGCTGGCCGCCGGTTTCAAACAAGGCCGCCGTTTTACTTGCGAACCGCGCTGTGATAGTGCAGTCATTTTCAATGTTCAACGCAGCCTTTGCAGACGTGCTGATATATTTCTCGTTAGAAACATCATACCAGCCCATGAACTGATAGCCCGCCGCCGGGGTCGCCACTACCTGATAAGCAGTCATAGAACTCTGAGTATTGCTGTACTCCTCGGTAATGAGTTTTCCGTCTACTGTATAAGTACCGTTTTCAGCAGGCACGAAAGTCGCAGTTGCATTGACATCGCTTACCAGAACCACGTTGGTAAGGGTGATCTTAGTGGCAGCACTGGTGCTGCCAGACTGGATGTATACTTTAACGCTCTCGTTTGTCGCCAGTTCCTTGGTAAAACTGGCACCCGAAGAAACCTCTGTACCATCCACCTGAATTTTTCCGCTGTTCTGCTCAATAGAGTAGTCAAAGGAAAGGGTTGCTGTTGTCGACTTCTTATTTGTAATTGTCAGTGTGGATTTATAGGATGTATCGCTGCATGTTCCACCCGTGCTGGTAGCTGCGCCGATAATGCTCGTACCATTGGCCGACCAAGCATCATCTGCGTCGCCTGTAAAACTCAGTCCAATGTTCTCGTCAGCTAAGCCTGTCACTGTACCACTGGTTGCCGCAAACGCTGTCATGGTCACATTGGGTAACAGTGCCATAACCATGCACATGCAGAGCACAAGCGAAAGGAATCGCTTTAATGTGCTTTTCATTTCTTTATTACCTTCTTTCTTTGATGATTTCTGGCGTTTATTTCTATGTAAATGCTGAGTCCCGCCGCAAATGCGATGGCTGCCCAGACATGAGAGAGATGGAACAGCATCCCCGTAGAGGACGTCCGGAAGAATTCATCAAGAAAGCGGAACGCTCCATAGGATGCCATATAAAGCGGATAAGTGCTGCCGGGGTTCTTGCTCTTTTTCACTCTGGGAACGAGCAGAATCAACATCACAATGTAATAGAGAATCTCAAGTTCCCTCGTGGGAAAGTGAACGTGCGTTCCCGGTATAACTAAGCCGGAGCAGCATCCAGCGACGATGCAGTTGACCCGAGCACACATCAGTGTAAAAAGCATACACGGAGTAAACACATCGCACACTTTGCAGTAAGGCCGCTTGGTAAGCTTGGCTCCCAGCCAGTAGGCTGCCGGCATAAAAAACACACCGCCAAACAGGCTCATGTTTCCTATGTCACCGCTTTCCAGAAAAGCAAAGACTTTCACACTGCATACGCCGATAGCAGTATGCAATACTGAAAGGATCAGTACGGCATACCATTTCATTTGGAGCTGTCGCCGCATCCTGTACAGCCAGAACACATTGAAGATAGTTCCTGCTGTTAGTAACAGATATAGTGAATTCGTTTGAAGCCATGACATCATCTTTGCACCTTCTTCCGGCTATGAGAACTCTGCTCTAAGCAAATAGCCAAATAGAACAAATTTAGAAGTAGCACTATTAAGCCACAAACTGCCACAAATACAGAACTCTGCATATTGGATAGCCATGCAAACAAATCTCCCAAGAGTTTCAGTACCCCGACAGAAATTCTTCCTTGGGGTGCAATTTGCTTTGCGCACAGGACGTACTCAATTGCCATAATGAGATCTATGGCAAAGACCGAAATTCTTTGTCCATCGACATTAGGAATACGGAACATTCCATATAGAACTAAGATAAATACAACAATTAAGAGCAAGTACTTCTTGCGTTTACCCTTTTCTAAAAAACGAACATTATGAACAACAATGAGGACATCCAATCCCGTCCACAGCACATGCCCATAAAAACCTCTCGAAAGCAGCAGCGCATTAATCTCCCAAGCAAAATTTAAACTTCCTGCTATCAACGGCATAAGCAATAGATGGGATTTTCTATTTTGAATTCCGCACAGAACAATGATTACATATGCCAATGTCCAGAAAATTACTGTTAAGTGATTAAGCAAAACATACCCCCATTGAAAGGTTTCTCTCCATGGGGTATGGCGTTAAACGTGCCATACCCCATGGGTTATTCTGTCATCTCACCATCTTGCCGTCTGCACCAAAGGTGTAGAATGTGGCAGGCAGCAGGTTGTTGGTCTTAGATACCCAGTAGCGCTGACTGGTGATGACCTTGCAGTAGCTGTTCACATAGTAGTAATCGCCGTCGATTTGGATCAGACCAGCATAGGTCTTGACACCGTCCACATAGTAATACAACTCGCCGTCCTCACTGACGATGCCGTTCTTCACCTCGGGATTGGGATCAGGGTTCGGATCGGGGTCGGGTGTCGGAATAGGCGCATCCGTCATCTTGCCTTCTGCGTCAAAGTTGTAGAATGCAGCGGGGAGCAGATCATTGGTCTTGGACACCCAGTAGCGCTGATTGGTGATGACCTTGCAGTAGCTGTTCACATAGTAGTAATTACCATCGATCTGAATCAGGCCGGCGTAGGTCTTGACACCATTGACATAGTAATACAGCTCGCCGTCCTCGCTGACGATGCCGTTCTTCACTTCGGGATCAGGATTGGGATCCGGATCGGGGTCAGGTGTCGGAATGGGTGCATCGGTCATCTTGCCGTCTGCACCAAAGGTGTAGAACCCCGCGGTCAGCAGATCATTGGTCTTAGACACCCAGTAACGCTGATTGGTGATGACCTTGCAGTAGCTGTTCACATAGTAATAATCGCCGTCGATCTGAATCAGGCCAGCGTAGGTCTTGACACCATTGACATAGTAATACAGCTCGCCATCCTCGTTGACGATGCCATTCTTCACCTCAGGATCAGGATTGGGATCCGGATCGGGGTCAGGCGTCGGAATGGGCGCATCGGTCATTTTGCCGTCTACATCGAAGTTGTAGAAACCAGCAGGCAGCAGGTCATTGGTTTTGGACACCCAGTAGCGCTGGTTGGTGACTACCTTGCAGGAGCTGTTTACATAGTAGTAATCGCCATCGATCTGAATCAGGCCAGCGTAGAAGCGAACGCCGTTGACATAGTAATACAGTTCGCCGTCTTCATTCACAATGCCATCCTTCGAGGGATCGGGCGTATCAATGATCATGCGGCCATCTTCATCAAAGCTGTAGAATGCCGGTGCAAAACCAGTATCATTGGGGTAAGAAACCCAATGACGGGTGTTCTTCACTGCCGTGTAGTCTACGCTTCCGAAATAATAGTAGTATCCGTCTTCTGCCAAATACAGGCCGTTGCAGACCATGCCGTTGATGGTATAATACGTATTTCCGTTAAGATAGAAGAGCCCCGTGTGCTGATACACGCCATGGCAGATACCATCTGCTCCAAAGTCGTACCAATAAATCGGGTCATCATGGTTGTCGCGCAATTTTACATACCGGAGGCCCTCATAGCGATAACCGTCCTGATTGAAGAAATACAGATTTCCTTCGATGGTGTACCACTTGCCCTGAACAAAGCCGGGGCCATAATAGTAGCGTTTACCGTGGTCCGTGGCCAGCCATGCTCCCTTCACCAACTTGCCGTTTTCAAATTGATAGGTCACATTGGGGAAGAAGCTGCTGTTTTCACCATTCAGCCCATGGAAAGTCTCGGGGTCAAAGTAGTAGTAGCTGTTGTTGCCATCTGCATCCGTCAGGTTCCACCAACCGGACTTGGCCACACCGTTGATGGCGTAGTACCATGCGCCGTCGACTTCAATCAGTCCAGTGACCTTGCCCTCGCAAGCACCGGTCGTCTCATTGAACTGGTAGAAATACTCGTTGCTCTCATCGTTGAGGCCAGGAACCTTGTGGATGCCCTTCAAGGCATTGTTTTCGACGAAGTAGTAGGATGTGCCGTTGACCGTTTTCCAGCCAGACCAGGAACCGTTGTCCAGGATGAAACGATCCGTGAACTCCTGATACGATTCGCAGTAAAAATGGCCGCCGCAGGGGTGCGTGGTATTCTCCGGCTCCTCATAGGGATAGATCCCATACTGCTCCTGGAAGGAGGTCTGCTTCGCCATGTTGTAGAGTGCGTTTGCGCCCAGATAGATGTCGTAGCCGACCGAACCGGAGTTCTCGATGCTCAGGCACTGATTATCATCCCACTGTGCGCCATCCTTGGCGGACAGCTGCACGCCGCTGAGGATGCAGATGGGGTTGGCCGTATCAGGATCGATGGCCTGGCTCTGCTTGATGAAGTTGCACTTCACCGTGAGCAGATTGTTTTCGTCCAAGGATGCGGATGTAAGACGGAAGTAATCATTCGACACCGTCAGGTTGGAGATGTCCACAGCGACATTCTGGTCAAACTGGAACTTCACCGTCACCTCAGTCTTCGAGCTGACGCGCTCTGCCAGCTGGAGCAGCAGATCCCAAGCTGTAATGCCGGAAATATCGCCGCCAGCAACCATGGACAGAAGGGGCTCCAGCTTTTCAGGCACCTTGATCGTCATCATATCCAGCCCGAAGACATAGGTGACATTCATGGGCTGGCCGGGATCGATCACATGATAGCGGTCTGTCTCGCCGTCGCCGCCGGGAAGGTATTCCGCATTGGAGACATCTCTTGTCCATGCGAAGGTTCTATCGCCGCTTGTAGCGTTGTCAAAGTCGAAAATCGCCTGATTGGCACTGTACATGGCGACCTTGATCGCGGCACTGATAGAGTAATCCCGCGTGATCATGGCCGTGATGGTCACATTGCGCAGACCGGACTCCTCGCTGCCGGTAAAGGCAAAGCCGTTGTTCGCAGCTTCCACAGTACCCGCTGCGCTGTTGCTCAGTTCAAATGTGATATCGCCTGCGCACACAGCGACCGGATTCTCGTTATAGGTTGCAACCAGAGGAAGGTGCACCGAGTCTCCGTAAATGGCGTTGATGCTCGTTTTGGAGAATTTCAGGCCATTCGGCTCGACTACGGTAAGCGTCTTGCTGCCGATCACCGTGTCACCGGACAGGAGCTGAATTTCCACGCTGCCTTTCTTGACGGCGGTGAAAACACCATCTTCAGAGACGGTACCGATGGTTTCATCCGCGGACTTCCATGTGATATCGGCAGGGAGTTCCGCCGCGCTGCCGGACACACTGACACCGGAAGCGATCAAGCGGACTGCGGCGCCGCTCGTCAAGTAATCATAAGCAGAGGTGATCAGGGCATGATCAAACTCCGTAGAGACAGGGGCTGTGGAGACCACCATCAGAGATGAACTAACGGAACGCTCATAACCATCCGAAGGACGGTTCACGACCGTGAGCGTATTGCTGCCTTCCTGCTTCGCTACGAAGGTAGTGGAACCGCCACCGTCCAGATTGATTGCGGTCACACAGCCTGCGTCCAGCATGATCTGTGCCAGTTCTTCAGCACTGCCGCCGGCGGAGAAGGGTTCCTGACGACCGTCCAGCACCATCAAGACAACCTTGCCCTCAGCGGTGATACCCACACAGGTGCGGGAATGACGGCTGTTATAATAGTCTGCTGCGCTGGTCACGACGGACTTTCCATCCTTGACCAGATAAACGCTGCCGCCGACAGCCTCTTGGATTTGGTCTTTATAGGCTGCGTAATCGCTGGAGCTGCCGATCATGGCGGTTCCATCCTTCAGGATCGCAAAGAAGTTTTCAGAGGCGACACCGTGATATTCGACACCCTCCATGACCAAAGCACCGCTGGGGGCACCGGTGGTCATGTTGTAAAAGTCTGCATTGACACCGACGACCGCATTGTAGTGTTCCACATAGTTCGCCGTGTCGGCCGGATCGGAGTGGCGCTTCTGGGCCGCAGTCATCTGGTCGGATACGCGGGACATGGCCCAGCCCTGGCTCGGATCGTTGGCATGATAATTGGCGTGGATGCTCACATCATCGCGGGAAATATCAGCGGTCGCAATGTAGTAAACGATCTGCTTGTCGTCCTTGGTCAGCGCATAGTTGATCGTCTGCGTCACGCCGGGAGCGACCGTCGTCGTATCCGAAGAGAACACAGAGTAGTATGCATCATCCGGCTCCGGGTCGGGTTCGGGATCCGGATCAGGGTCGACCGGGTCGGTACCGTTCGGATCACCCGCAAGGTCAAAGAGATAATCTGCAAAAGCGTAGCAGCACGCTTTACGCAGCGTTTCATAGTTGGAAAGATCGGTCAGAGAATAGGAGCTCTCCAGCGCACCGATCAGGGTATTCCCGGTATAGGTACTCATAACCTTGCTCCGGATACCGTCCTTGGTGACCATGCCGCCCAGGCGGTTGGTCAGAAAGTAGGAAGCGCGGCTTGCATCTGTAAGCCCTGCGGTGAAGTAGTTCTCAATGATCGTGCTCAGCGCAACACCGCCACGGTTCATCTCCGTTGTGAGATAGAAAGCATCCATATCGCCATAGAGATCCGTATCGGTGAAGGAGTGATCCACACTGTTGAGTGTGCCGTAATCTACACCGAGGTAT
>CDZP01026397.1_pt1 | contig 16726 bp, 10 predicted proteins | sample 554941 | NCBI WGS metagenome assembly CDZP01 (sample SAMEA3182064, study PRJEB8094) | gut metagenome | biome: human; feature: gut; material: Stool; isolation source: human stools | place: Canada | collected 2013-01-28
GTTTTTCTGCCCATATTGTAAAACAAATTGGCAACGGTAGTCTGACCGCCGGAAACAAGGATGCTGTTCGGGGAGATTTCTTTGTAGATATGGGATTTGCCGGTGCTTCGCGGACCTAACTCACAGAGGTTGAAGTTGTTCTCGACAAGCGGCAGCATACGGGCAAGCAGAAGCCAGCGTTCGCGGTCGTTCAACTTGTCCGGTTCCATACCGATGGAGCGAAGGAGAATCTTGATCCACTCTTCTTGCGTAAACGCTTTTCGCCCCTGCTTCAATTCCTCAATGTCCACATGAGGCATCTGAATAGGCGTGAGCTTATGAATGAGTATTGGGGATCTGCGCTTATCCTCTTCCACATATTCATATTCAAGCTGGACAATGCACCAGATACCGCCGCAGAGAAGCCGATCGTATTTAGTCGGGTAATCCTCAGAGATAGGAATTGCTTTGATTCCGAGATTGGAAAACTCCGCCTCATAGCTGTCCGTCTTAATGTTGAGATTAACCGTGATCTTGTCAATCACGGTATAGCTGCCTCGCTGACGGAGGACAGAAAGGATCTTCTGCGCCTCGTCGGGGCGGACGTAGTTTTCAGCCAGAATCCGCTTGACGTTTGCAACGCCGGTTTCAATGACATCCTCGTCATCGGAACTGCAATACTGTCCAAGAAGAAACTCAAGGACATAAACGGGGACATTTGCCCCTTCCTTGATTTTCTTTGTAAGGTCTTTGCGGACAATCCTGCCGTCGAATACCTTGCGCAGTTTGCTGTCGATTACAGCGTTTTCATCCTCTGTTGATACCGTTTCAATATACTCGCTCATTTTCTGTTTCTCCCTCACAGGTCAAATCCGAAGTCATCCGCAAAGGCAATGTCAATATGGAACTCAGCCTCTTCCGGGACATCTGTATCATTGGCAATAACAAGGCGATAAATCTTATTCTTGTCATAGGCACCGGCTTTCAAGTTGAGGCGCACACGGAAGACGCGCTCGGAAGCGTTTATGCTTGTACGGTCTGCAATGACAGTCTGACGGTCACTGATGACCACGCCCTCATCATCTGTCATATAGATGTAGTAGGTGCAGGGCTGAATCTTTTCTCCGACCGGCTGACGCTGGTAGAAATCCAAAGAAAACAGCAGATTGGAGACCTTGCGGCTTTCGCTCAACAGCTTCAATTCTGCGTTGGAAACCTCCACATACTTCTTACTCGTGGAGCGCAGATTTTTGAAGCTGATAACAGGCACAACAAGCTCCTGCAAGCTGATACCGCCGTGGACATAGTTTTCACCGCCTCCGGAAATCCTTATGCGTGTGGAGTCAAAAGGCGTGTAGCCCTTGACCGGAGTACCGACGATCTCACCGTCAAGCTGAACCGGCACAAGGTACTCTGCTGCTGCGGAGGGTTCTGCCAGCACATACCGCCGTCCAATTTCATAGACCTTGCCGCTGATCGCATCCTTGCCCAGTTTATCGCCTTCGGTCAAAGGACTGTATGTGTAGAGGAAACCGTGATCTGCGGTGATGAAAATGTCTGTACCCTGCATATCGTTGATGACAATACGAAGAATATTGGAAAGCTCCTGCATAGCGTCTTCGCAAGCCTCAAACACCTTTTTCTCGGTTGGAACTTTGTCACCAATGGCATCAATCGTGTTGTGGTAGATATACACGACTTCTTTGCCGCTCACAAGCTCACGCCGCTCGGCGCGTTTCATGTTCAGAACGTCCGTGTATTGAACTGCCACGCTGTTCATGTTAGCAGCACAGAGAATCTTGCCACGCTCATCAGTAGAGCGGGTGGGCATTTCGTCCACGAGAACATCCATGCCGTCATTGACAGACAGCTTTCGCCCCGGAAGAAGAGCCGCCATACCGAACTTTGTGATTGAGGGAAAACCTGCTTGAACAGCATCGAGCTTCGCTGTTCCCTTGGTTGTCCGGGTGATGGTATCGCATAGCTCCGCAGCAACTTCATATCTCAGAGCGTCGGATATGATCACGAAGGCGCGGGAGTTTTTCCCCGCAAGCGGCTTAACATAGTGAGAGTAGAAGTCTCTTTGCTTGCCGATCTCGGACACATAACCCAATGCGGCAAGGTTGTCAGAAATTGCTTTTGTCCAGCAGCCGGTCAGTTCCTTGATGAACCAGTTCTGATACAGCCCCTCAACGTAATCTGCCGCGTGTTTCAGCTTATCTTCCAGAAGCACATTGCTGTTCTTGAGAGTGCAGCCGAAGGCATAGTGGAAGTGCCGATAGAAGCTATCCATCTCATACGCCTTCTCCGTATAGAGCTTCCAGATTGCTTTAGGTTCTACGATATGGAAGCCCGCTGCATTCTCCTGATAAAAGCTCTGAATCTTTGCAATGTAGTAGAGGCAGTCATAATAGTTGTTGAAGCGCTCAATCCATCCGGAGGTACGGCGGTTGTCAGCCGTTTTCAGCATCAGCTCGGTCTTTACCACATGATCTGCGATTTCAGAGAAGAAACGGCTCAGAATGACCTCGTGAATGGACGGGAAAATGTCTGCTGTCAGTAGCGTTTCAATATCCTGCTTTTCAAAGCGGGAAGCAAGATGCAACTCCTGCTCCACGCTGCGACACAGCTCCCAAAGCGCACCGTTGTCCTCGCGGTTGCGCCATTCGTGGACAATACTGTAACAATACGCCTTGTTGGAATCAGAGATGAAACGCTCCAAGCCTTTGAGAACGCTGGGATTCATCGTCTGCGCAAGGGCAGTCAGCAGCACATGAGCGGAGAACAGGTTAAGCGTTTTTCCGTCCTCATGGATATAGCCCGTGTACTTGCGGGCAAGCTGCCAGAAGGCGTCAATGTTACCGAACTTCTTGATATTGCTGAGAACGGCGTTGTTTTCCTCATCCTGTCCTGCAGAAAGGACAGCAATAAATACATCCTGCGCAGAGCCGCCGTTTAGTCCTGCCAGCACAGCCATAATGTCAATATGAAGCTGCAACGGTGTATGGTATTCTCGACCAATTCTTTTCAGCCTTTCAATCCGCTCTTTGCTGTCAAAGAATTTTGCGTACAGTTTTACCGTCTTGCGCATCGCCGGACTTGCCTCGATATTCAGCTCATTCATGCGCGTAGAGATAAGGTCGGAGCGATATTCTTCACTGAACTTCTCAATATCCAGCAGCCAATTATCCTTTGGATCAGCATAAGAGAAGGGATTATAAATCAGGTAGTTCCCTGTGAGGTCATCGTGCAGAAGCATCTTTTTCACGGCAAAGTTGTTCGTCCCGGTGAGCTTGATGATTGTTACATCAGGGATGTAAAGCTCATCAAGCATAGCCTCGAACTCTCGATCCTCGTCCTGCCAGAAGATGATCCGCCTTTGATAGAACTCCGGCAGAGGGGCGGCAAAACGTTCTCTGAGTGTAAATTGAATAGATTCTATGGACATAACCGTGTATTCCTTTCTTGGCTAAGAATATTATACATAGCCTATCTCAGAAACGCCTATCACGCCTCTGCGTAAAATGTGTATTCCTAACGTATCCGCTTCAAACTTTCTTTGATTGAAATTAAGTGGCGCGAAGTTTTCCTTTTGAAATTGCTTTGGAAGGAACTTCTCATACTGAAAAACATCAATGCCTATGTATTCAAGCACGTCTTCGGGCAGCGTATAATCCTGCTTCACAAGTCCAAACATCGTAAATCCTGTATCAATGCAGAAGCTCATAACTGCGCTATAACCACAGTTATAGGCGAATGATCCAATAGCAGAGCCGATAAAGCTGCCAATCATGAACCCCACGACTGGGATTCCAATGAAAGATTGAACAACCGTTCCTCCTGCAAGTGCAACAGAAGAAATCATAAGTTCTTTGACCATCTCTTGTGCCAGATCGGATCGTGTCATCTTGCCCGCAGCAACTTTGAAGGCATTCTTCATGGTGTCCATAGCAAGGACTGTTGCCATACCAACAATAGAGGGTGAAATACCTTTCAATGCTTCTCCAAGCATACCGGATTTGCAAGCAATAGTAATTGCAGCGGACACGCTGCCTCGGACAAACCCTTCACTACCACCTTGGAGAGCGGCAAAGCCTATACGTTGAAACTGTTTTTCGTCCAATTCTCCGCTCTTGATCAGATGGTCGATTGCCTTGTAAATCTCCGGCGCAACATTCAGAACAACAGAAATTGTTGCAGCGGTAAGTCCTGACTTGAATGCTTGCTTGGCAAGGTACTCGAAGTGAATCACTTCATCAGCAGAGACACCGAGAAGTTTCAATTTTTCGGTGGATATATCGCCTTCTTTAGCCAGTACAGCCAAAGCCTTTGCATCCGCCTCGGTCAGAGGAATGGACTCCGTGCCTTGACTATCCCTCAGTCGGTCTGACAGCATTCTGAGCGTGTCTTGATACCGCTCCATTTGCTCAGGTCGAATTGTCGATTCGGTTGCAATCTTTTGTCTCAGCCAAGCACAAGCCTCTTTTAGCTGATCCGCTGGGATTACACGCACCTGACCGCAGTAAATTGGGTCATGGAGAACGGAATCATCGGTAAAGCCCCGCTTTTCAAGAAACACATTCAATGGGTCTTTGCCTCCGGCTGATTTGTACTCGTTGAAACGCTCGAAAACACTTTTGGCTTGCTGCTTTGCGCTGTCAGCCCCGGTTTTATAGTATTTCAAGCCGAAGAGTTTTTCAAAGTTGCTGCTTATGTCAGCAGAGGCAAAGTCATGGCTTCTATCTACAAAAGCTCTGTTCGCAGTATCACGGGCGGTTGCATTGATGTTAAAGGTGTTTGCGTGCCAGAACTCAGCAATATCTCCCTTGAGGGCATCCGGCTTTGTCTTGAAGCCTTCAAATGCGTTCAGATCGTGGATGAGTTTGGCAATTTCTGCGTCAACCTGATCGACATAGACGCCGCCCTCATGACAGGCAAACTGAACACCAGCTTGTTTTTCAAAAAAGGCATAGCCTTCCTCAAAGGCATCCATAAATTATCCCTCCACAAAGGATCTCAAGCCATCCTCATAGAAAACCTTGATGAGCGTTTTATACTGCTGCGCTTTGACTGCATTTACCGTCTTATTATAGTCAATCAGCATCTTAGGCGCACCCACAACGACAGGCATGATCTTGTCTACGAAACCGCCGCTGAGCTTCTTTGCATATTCAGCCAGTGCATCAGGATGTGTCATGCCGCGATCCTTGCTGAACTGCCAGAACTCGGTGTAGTGCTTTTTGCTATCCTTGAGCTTCATCCAATCGCTCGTAGTATCATCTACATACAGTACAGCCCGCTTACCAAGCCAGCCATAGTGCATTCCCAGCTTATTGAACGCATCTGGAATTGTTTTGCTCTGTTCCTTGGCAACGCTTGTCTGCCCAATAAAAAGGATGTGCTGCGTGGATGGAATCTGCGGCAGATTGTCCTTGTAGTTTTTTACCGTGTAAATCGCAGCAGAAACACTGTCATCCTCAACGCCGACAATGCTGTCTCCGGCATCATCCTTCTGACCGATAAGTTGAATTAGATAGTTGGCATAGACCATATCCTTATCGTCGCAGACAATAATCAAAGGGAGTTCGTTCTTCTGCATTCCGTCCCCAAACATTTTCCCACTACTCCTTTACTTGACTTTGATAAGGAAATTGATCGTTGCGCTTGTTTGCTCAATTATGTAGTCAATTTCCTCTGGATTCACCGCGTCGTTATGCTTTACATAGTGATTTTGATACTTGCAAAGATAATCAACGGTTTTTATCACGAGGTTTCTAATCTCCGTGTGATAGCCGCTGAGTTTCGACCCTAATTCTGATGTCTGGTTTTCAAGACTTTTCCCATTGCCGAGAATCTGTTTCACCAGAAGCTCTAACGAAAGCCTCATGTCATCCAGCACATTTCTGTCAAACTTCTTTTCAGCATATTTTGTGATGCCGCTTTTATACACAGTCTGTGCTGCTGGACAGACAGAGAGCTGGGAATAGGTCAGCGGCATAATGCCAGCTTCAAAGTTATCTGTCTGCTTTATGAGTTCTCGTTTGAGCAGTGCGAGAATTGCGTTGCAGTTTCGAGACAGCAGCCCATGAAACTGCATGATTTCTTCCCGCTGCTCTGCGATTTCAGGCACATAATCGCCATACAATGCGTTTGCTCGATTGAGTAAATCATACAAGCATTCCTCGTCCTGTGGAGATGCGGAAAGTGCGCCGGAAAGTTCATCAATGAAGGATTGCAGCATATCTAATTCGCTCTTGACCATGCGGTGACCGCCTCACTTTATCCTCGCCAGCACATCGGCAAACAGCTCGTAGTTGTGCTTCACGCCGTCATCGAGGTCGATTTGGATATTTTGATCGGCAAGATGATGAACTTTTTCTTCGTACTTCTGAATCTCAAGAGCCTGTTCTTGGAGCTTTTTCTGCTGCTTGGTCAGCTTCACGCGCTCCGCAGCACCGGCGTGTTCGATGGCGTCCGCGAGGTGAGTGAGCTGGGTGCGGTAGCGCTCCTGCTGCTCGTGAACATAGTCGGTACGCATCCGGGCAAGAAGGTCACTCTGGTAGCGGTGCATATAGATCAGCGCCTTGAAGCCGTTCTTCTTGCCGCTGTCGAAGAGCCAGTAGATCGGACGCTTCTGATAGGTTTTCAGATGGTCGGCATAGAAGTCATTCAGGAAGTAGCTGCGGATAACTTCGCGGGGCATACCCTTGCCGCCGAGCGCATCTGCGATGAACTTGAGGTTTTCTTCCAGCGTTTCCTTGCCGTAGACAGTTTCCACCCACTTCACAAACCGTCCGGTGATGTCATCGTCGAAGTAGTCATCATCGCAGATGGGGATGATATTGTCCGTGTCAATCGGGAAAGACTTGTAGTTAGCCTGATTGACCTCGTGATAATAGGAGCCATAGGAGACAGAACCGTCCGCGTTCTGCTTTGCGAACTTCTCAAGCTCAGGATCATCGCCGTCAAGCGTCTTGGTGGTCTGCTCGATTTTGCTGTACCCAGCAAAAACCAGACCGGGCTTGTCCAGCGAATACCGCCCGAACATACAGCCCACGGCATAAGAGATGAGGGAGACGATCTCGTCTCGCATGGTACGGACGTAGTTGCTGCCCTTCATGGACTCCGGCACATCATCTTTACGGTCAAACACGCGATGCACGGTCACATCCTTGTCCGCCACATCCGGCGTCAATTCGTCCTGCAAGCCGTAAATGTCAATGAAAATGCGGTTAAGTTCTTCTTCGTTCTTTTTGAGCTGCTGGAAACGGTCTTCACATTCCTGTTTCCATGCGGTGTAGGCAGCGGTCAGGTTCTTACCGTTCACAAGAAGACTCTGTTTGAAATCCCATGAAGTTTCATAAGAATCCCAATCCTGTTTGGATGCCTCTATATTCTGATGAACCACTCGAATAACCAAGTCCATATCGTCATGAGAAATCAGAACAGGTATCTTTCCAATCGGACCTTCATGGAAGTCAACAGTTGGGCATAGGACTTGCAATAGTTCATAAATCACGACGCTATTAACTAGCCCAAGGACATAAATTAGCATTTCCTCAGAGTTGAAAAACAGTACAGACCCCTTCGTTTCAAATAAGTGTCCCTTGGGGCTGAATCTCATTGATAACTGTCCGATGCTCAGGGTTGACCAAGTTATTCCCTCCCTAAAATAAAAGTCCATATTTTGAGGGCGGGAACGCAGTTTTCCGTTCTCATCCTTAAACGCTCTAATTTCTTCACCGTCGTTTTTCCAATTTACAAGGAAATCATTGTTGCCGTACCATTTTCTGAATGAACCACCTTTATTGCATGGGAACCATTTTTTGCCGGACTCTTGTGCCTCCTGACGAGATTGTGCAGTATAGCTTACATTGAAAGTATTTACTTCATGCCATAGCCTTAAAAACCGTCCATTATCTCCGGTGGCAAGTCCTTGTTTTGCAGCGCCGATACCATTTATAGGTTCGTGAGAGAAGGCGTTTAGCAGATTGTCAGGAAGCCAATATGCAAAGGGCGCACCGGGAATCTTCCAAAATTCGTCCTGAACTGAAACAAAACTACCTTTCTGTTCAAAGAACCAAGTTTCTTTCGTGGAGAGGCTGTCAACAGCCCCCTGTTTCTCAAACAATCTTCTGTAATTCGCACGGTGATTGGGTGTGAAAGAGCGCGAGAACACAAATGCAGTCGTACCAAAGTCGGAACCAAAAACACCTCGACCTAAATGCAACATATTTCGCAACGTTGTGTTTCGTAGCAAGTCTTCACGCAATTTCTCATAGCTTGAGAGGAACATCCAAACGGGAATGTTGATCATTGACATATAGCCATTCCGTTTGCACATTTTTAGGGTATGCTCCATAAATACAGTGCTGAGGTCAGATTTGCTGTTTGGATAGGCTACCTTCACATAGTTAGACAGTTTTTGCCCCATGCCGCCATTGCCCATGTAGGGCGGATTCGTAACTACAACATCATACTTCTGTGCCATAACCTCTGCCACCTGAATCAGTGGCAGGATGCTGTTCAGCACGATCTCGCGGAACATACTGATGTCCGCCCGCACTTCCTCGACTCTGGCATAGAGGGAAGCAAAGTCCACCTGAGAGACATTCAGGATAGAACCATATTCCTTCGCGTCACGCAGTTCGTCTACCAGAGTTCCAAAGTCCTTTTCGAGCTTTGGATCATTGTTGGTGAAGTAGTCAACGGAGCTGCTGTCCAGTCCGTTGCTTTCTACGATGGCGTAAACGTGAGGCTGAATGCCGCGAGAGAAGATACGGCGGTCATACTGCCGCGCCTTCATCATGACGGCGAAATAGGCAAGCTGCGCCGCACGGTCATCAATATCGAGACCGTAAAGATTGTTTTCAAGAATGCTCTGTGCCGCGTCGCGCTGGCTATACCCGCTTGCCTCATAAATCTGCATCAGTACATCAAAGGCATAAACGAGGATATGCCCGCTGCCCATGCAGGGGTCAATGACTTTGATGTCTTTGACATCCAGATTGGCATACTCTCTCTGAATCTCATCAAGTTGCTGTCTGACTTCTTCCGTCTGTTCAGCTTCCGGCAAGTAATATTTCCAGCCCATCTGCTCTGCGATGTACTTTTCGTTGGCAATTCTCTTAGCCTCAGACTCTTCCCATGTCATTTCATCTGCGCCGCGACCATCCGCATAGATGCCCTCGTTCTTGCGCTTGTCTACATAGATTCTGCCAAGGCTGTTTTCAACCATATAGCGGACGATCCAGTCCGGGGTAAAGAGCTGCGTTGCGGAAGGAATGCGCTCTTTGGTGATCTTCACATTTTTCTTGAGCAGCGCAAAGGTATCATCCTTGAGTTCGGAGTTGTAATACTGATATAGCCAGCCGATAATCTGCACCTGATCCGTCCAGTCCGCTTCGGGAATATCCGCGACCATGTGACCGAGAACGCTGTCCTGCTTCAGAATGTTGTTCGGCAGCAGAAGCTCGGTATAGCCGCCCATTTTCTCAAACATACGGGGAAGAGGGTCGTTCAGTGCGTTGCACTGCGTCAGCAGCAGATAGCGATAGAGACCTTCGGTGTCGTTGCTTTCGATATACTCCGCAACTTTCTCCCGGTTCAGTCCCGGAAGGTCAAGGTGCAGGACATCACTTAAAATCTCCGGCTTGAACGCGCCGGTGCTGTCGGAAAAGACGCGAATATGGGAGGGCAGATAGTTGTTGACCTCCATAAAGCGCAGGGCAATAAAACGGTTGAACCAAGTGTAGGCAACCTCTTCCATAACCTGTGTATAGCCTTTTGAGCGGATCTGATCGACAAGCTCCTTGCGCTGCTTCTGCTCATCGCCAGTCAGTGCGCGTCCGCCCACCGTCACGGCGTTTGCCTCGCCGCAGCCTTCCTTCGTGATTCCATACTGATAAGCTCTCTGCGACACCTGAACGATCAGCTCGTTCCGCGCCCAGATTGCAAATCTTTGTATTGCACCTTTATTCATGCTCGTTATCTCCTAACTATGCGTGTATTACGCTTTCTCTTGCCCCAGTTCATCAAACATCGCCTTAACAGAGGGAGCGTTCTTTGTCAACTTCTTGATGCTAAGGTCTTCCGCTTTGTTGTTTGCAAGACGAAGATTGTTTTCAGAAGAAAGAAGTGCTGCCTTTGTCTTCTGCAAGTGGTCGATTGTTTTGTCAATCTCATCAATCGCCGTTGAAAACTTCTCGCTTGCCAGCCGATAGTTTCGGGCAAAGCCTTCCTTAAAGGCGTTCATGTTTTCCTCGAAGTTGCGGATGTCAACCTGCTGGTTGCGAACAATTTGGAGCTCCTGTCTGTATTGCAAGGAGTTTTTTGCCGCATTCCGCAGCAGTGTAATCATCGGAATGAAGAACTGCGGACGGATAACATACATCTTCGGGTACTTATAGGACACATCCACAATGCCATTGTTATATAGATCATTGTCGATCTCAAGAAGAGAGACAAGGATTGCGTACTCGCAGCCCTTTTCGTTTCGGTCCTTATCCAACTCTTTGAGAAAGTCCTCATTCTTGTGCTTGGTGGCGGTTTCATCGGCCTCGTTCTTCATTTCAAACATAATGGAGATGAACTCCGTACCATCTTCTCCGCACTCACGGTAAATGAAGTCACCTTTGCTGCCGGTTTTGGCGTCGTTGTCTTTCTCAAAATAGGCGTTTGGAAAAGCCGTCATTCGGATCGCATTGAATTGTGTCAGGCAGTGCTGCTCCAAACTCTCACCGATCATCTTTGTTGATTGCCGTGCTTTGAAGTCTTTGTAATACTCAATCTGTTCGTCTTTCAGCTTGAGCTTTTCTTCATACTGCTCTTGAAGGGACTTCTCGCTCAAGCGGCTCTCAGTTGCCTTGTTCTTTAGTTCGCCCTTGAGGTCGGCAATCTCAGTTGCCTTTTGAGATAATTCCGCATTCTTCTGTTCAACCGCCTCTGCAACAGCAAGTTTCTTTGCCGTTTCACTGGCGTCAAGTTTGGCTTGCAGCTCTGCTATTTTTTGATCCTTCTCAGAAATCTCAGCATCTTTCTGGGTGATACTCGCAGTATGCTCTTTTTCCTCCTGCAAGCGAATTATCTCAAGCTCCTGTTCGCGTTGAGCATCCAACTCTTTTTTGCGACGATCAAGCTCTTTCTCGAACTCTCTATCACGCACCTGCTGTGCAATCTGGTCGTAGCCGCTTTCATCGACTTGAAATACTTCACCGCATTTGGGGCATCTAATTTCCTGCATACCATTCTGTCCCTTCTATAATGTTATCAGTTAATCTGCACACCGTCGCAGCCTTCCAATGTTTTCATCAGCTTCTCGCGGATTCCATCGACGTACCGGTCAATGTCCTCCTTAGATTGCAGACGCTTGACAGAGCAGAGGTCATACCGGCGAAGTGTTGTGATTTTTGGCATTTTCGGGGCGGGCTGTGCTGCTCCTGTGCCTCCCTGTGTCGTTGCATCCTGATGGGAAGCGGACATTACCTCCATGCGTCGGCAGATATTATCCTTGTATGTGAGAAGCTGGGTGATCATAGCGTCCAGCTCGGTGAGAGAGAAAGCGTTCTTCGCCGCCTCTCGCTTGCCGACAAAGTAGTCATCTGCCTGACGCAGCAGAACTCCTGCATCCCGCGCTTCGGTTGCAAGCTGATGAACGTCCTGCATACACTGACGGATATTCTCGGCAACCTCATCCTTCTTCAAATCCAGCAGACCGGAGTATGCCGCCTTAACCTTCTGAATCAGTTCCGGCAGCTCACCAATGCGGTCATAGGGCTTCGGTTGTGCAAGAATGGTCGCAATGGTATGGAAGACATCCAACACATCCGCGTCAGAAGCAAAGTAGTCACGTTCCTTATTCACGCGGTCCATCTGACGCCGTGCCTCATCATATACACTGCGCTGCGACTTGAAGAAGAACTCCACACCCTCCATGTCCTCGGAGCAATCCAGAAGGTCTTCCTGACGCTGCACCATGCGGGTAAGCAGCGCAACGTTGTCCCTGCGCTGGCTCAGAACATCATTCATAAGGTCGCGGGCTTTTGTGACAACTTCCTTTTCCGGGTAACGGAACTCAGAATAGGCATTATCAAGAAGCTCCTGATAATGCTCCTGTTTTTGAGTAAAGGTGTCCAGCACAAAATGGATCAGTCCGTCCTCGTCGGAAGGAATGTCCATCGCGCCAAGATAGTCCCGGAGGAAGGCAATGCTCTTGCGCATAAGGTCTTCGGAAGGGGCAATCCTGCGGGTAACGACGGCTTTGTCAATCTCGGATTTTTTTCGCAGATAATCAACCAGTCTGCGCTCGTCCTTGCCAACCAAAGCACCGCCGTATTTGATGGAGATTTTCTGCTGAGAGATCAAACGAGCAATCAGCGCAGCAATATCAATTTCGCGCCAGCCGTAGGGAATCGCCTGATACCGGCGCTGCACATCGCCCATTGAGGTACTGAGCATCTTCTGATTTTGAAGTTCGAGCCATTGGCTGATCTCGTTCAGCGCATCTTCGTTGTTTGCGCCCTGACCGGTGAAGGCAATCTGCTCGTCATCCGTTCCATTCAGGATGGAAAGAAGGTCTGCGTCGCTCTCTACGAAACGGTTGACCATGTTGAGCTTGGAATAGACACTCTCAACCAGACCGTTCATCGCGGTGTCCAGCTTGTCTTTCGCGTTGCCAGTCTTGATGTCCATGACCTCGCCGTGGACAATGACCTTTGCACCGACGATAGCTTTTTCAATATAGCTACGCGCTCTTTCTTCCAGAATACGCGCTTGCTGCTGCCGCTTGCGGATGATGTCCTGAATGCTTTCAGGGAGCTGAGATACATTCCGCTGTTTGACATACTTACGAATTTTCATCGCCTGTTCCAGCTCATCAAAATACGGTGTCTCATTGGACAGCACAACGATTGCTTCATTGTTGACCTGAGAATCCATAATAAGCCGTTCGTTCGGCGCACCATAGTAGTCGCTTGCAACGGTAACAATGCGAAGCCGCATTCCACCGCAAGCAGAGCCGTTCAGGGTCTCGTCAATGTATTGGTCATAGGCGAAGTCGTACTTGCCGTACTTGAATTTCTTGGAAGGGTAGATTTCCCCGTAAACCGTCTGTGCAATGCTGGTGATGACCTGCGCACTGTCAACCGGTGTGTTCTTGATGTCAATGGCAATGTCCTGTTCCTCGTCCGTCAGGAAGGCATAGGTATCGCCGTTGCGAGAAATGTAGTTCTGCGAGAGAAGCCTTTCCAGCGAGGCGGAAACTGACGCCCGCAGCGCAATCTTATCTGTACGGATGTCATCGATCATAAGGATGGAGATATTGTCGATATTTGCCTTGATGTCCTCAATATAACGTACAAGGTAAAGGAGCTTCAGGACGCTGACATCTTGCTGCTCAAGCCCATCGTGATTGTCTGCCGCAGTCTGGCAGCGGTCGATAACCCGTCGGATGGGGCTTTCGAGGAATGTGTGAACTGTATTGTAAAACAGATGGAACGGAACCAGAGCGTTTTCATCCTTATCCTTCACATCCTGTGCTGCTTCTTGGAAGCCGGAGAGCATGGAACGCTCACCGCCGGACAGATGCTTACCGGAATTTCCGTGCTTGCGAATCTCGGCAAGCACTTTCTGGATCACGATGAACTGATACGGCACAAAGGGGAAAGTTGCAGAAAACTCCGCACCATCGGTAAAGCCCTTGATGTCAAGAACGGGATTGTTGAAGGTATAGAGGTTTTTGAGTACGGCGTGTTCCTTGTCATAGACCATGCGAAGAAGCTGATCTGCCGCATCTGTTTTCGCCAGAACACGCTTTTTGATGACTTCATCAACGGAGGACGAGGAAAGGCTGAGGCGCGTATTGAAGCGTCCCTGAATTTTGGAGAAGTCATTACCGGTGATATGGACAACGGAGTCAATCGCCTCCTGACTTGTCACCATGACCCAAACCTTGCCGTGGCAGCGAATGCCAATCTCTTCTACAAGAGATTGCAGATTGATCATCAAGTCACCATCGTCACCGATGTACTGACCGACTTCATCCACCATAAACAGCAGTCGGAAATCCTTGCCCTTGCCGTCTACATATTCCTGAATGTCAGCTACGAGCTGGGCGATGCTCAGTTCATTCGTTTCCTCACCATTGAACCAGTTCCGCGCCGCCTGTTCGCTCATGCCGAGCGTAGATTGCAGAACAGAAACAATGTCATCCTCAAAGAACGCAAAGGAATCGCGGGTCTCCGTCCAAGGCGCACCATTGACCTTCTCAAAGGCTTCGCGGAACTGCTGCGTCTTGCCTTGCTTTTCAATGAAGCGTTCCAGCTTGGCAATTTTCAGATCATCGCCGTAAAACCCGCAGTGATTGTAGAACATCTTTGCAAAGACGCGCAGCACTGCGGTCTTATCCTTCGTGAGAGGACCTTCGATGTCAATGTTGAAAAGGATAGACTGCGTAGGCACGGACACACTTTTAACCGCCTGAGCATACATCATCGGGTCATCAAATTTGTCTGCAAAGTAGTCAATCGCTCTTTTACCGCAGACTTCCTGATTGGAAAGCAGGTAAGAGAGGATTTTCAGGAAATGAGATTTACCACTTCCAAAGAAGCCGGAAATCCACACGCCGATTTTATCAGTCGGCTGGTCGATAGCCTTTGTGTAGTTGTCAAAGAATGTGCGGAAGTGACGGCGAAGCTCCTTGGTAATTATGTATTCGCTGAGTTCCTGTTCCAAACTCCGGTCATCATCCTGCATAACCTTGATAACGCCGTTGATGTCTCTTTCAATGTCCTTCTGGAACATATTCTGTATTTTCACGTTGCTACCTCCATTATAGCAGATTGAATGCCCGATAATAATTGCCTTCTTTGAACTCGTCGAATAGATTGAGCGTCTGTCCATTGAAGGTTCCGGGATAGAACATCACAATAGGGATGTCTTCAAAGAGATGCTGCATACTATCAAGCATCTTATGGGAACGCATAAACGGATGAATTTTTCCAATTCCTGTCATGAAGAGAACATCCTGCCCTTTGATATGAGGTGAATAGTCCATCTTGGCAAGGAGAGCTTCCGGTGTGGCGATCTTCTGCAACTGATCCAGAAGATACTTTTTGCCTCGTTTTTCTTCTAACCCTGCAACTGATTTCAGAATGCGCTTGTCCTCCAAAAGGGAGAGAAACACTTCATAAAGGTCGCACTCAATGATCCGATATGGCGTGTTCACCTCACTTTTTAATCTGCGAATATAATCCTGAACGATCAACTCATCCTCCGCTTTGTAGCAGAAAACGTGGATACCAACTTCGTTGCTCAGTCCTTTGTTTTCAAGGAAATCCTTATTCGAGATACGCTCTTTGATCCTGTCTAATTCCTGTTTTATCATGGTCGTGTCCGCCCGCCTATCTAAAGTAATTAAATGCCGAAAGTGCATCATAATCGTTGTTTGCTTCGATACCTCGTTCAAGTTCTTCACAGAGAAAAACGGGATTCAGCGTGGTGTCTTTCAGCCCGTCCAGATACCCTGTCTCTATCAGCATCCGAACGAGAACACTTTTGATTTTGGTGATTGTCGCATCACTCCAAGCGGCAACAGAATCATCCTGTGCTTGCAATCTGGAAAAAAACGCATTCATGTCTTTCCTTGAGAAGTTCATGTCCTGATTGCGGTATTTTTCGCCTATCACCTGAATCATAAACTCCCAGACCAAACGATTATACCTCATCACCGCGTATAGATTGATCTGCTTTGCAATCTCATTTGGTGCAGAGGCAAGCTCGTGAACAAGCTGATCGTTGCCGAGCGCGTCCAGCCGCTTATAACAAGCTCTTGCCAAACGGGAAACTTGTCTCTCTGTTGGATATTGAAAGAGGTTATCCTTCTTAATCCGCTCGATTGCCTCATCAATTTTCAAGCCAGAAACATAGTATTTTGCAGCAATTCTTATCTCGTAGAAGAGAAACTGTTCAGCAGTTAAGCTGCCGTTATAAGGGTGCGTCTGATCCATTATATTTGCTCCATTCCTAATAGCATACTGTACCATATTGCCTGTCCCATATTTAGGACTGTGTTGTGTTGTCAGGGACAAACTCCACAATGTCACCGATATTGCAGTCAAGGCAAATGCAGATTTTTCTCAGAGCTTCCATTGACACGTCTTCACCTTTTCTGAGCTTGGTCATTGTGCTTGAAGAAAGACCGGACGCCTTATGAAGATCACCCTTGCTCATTTCCTTATCGACGAGCAGTTTCCACAACTTTTTGTAGCTTGCTTTCATGACTTTCACCTCAGCAAAGTATGTAAAATAAACCTAACTTATATTATAGCACAAGAAGGTCTGCTATTCAATAGAGTTTCGTAAACTTTGGGTGAATACGACCGATTTGCACGAGACATTCATCATTTTCGATTTGGATGATATACAGCTAAAGGGAAAGACTGTGCCGGTCAAAAACCAGCACAGTCTTTTTGTTATTCTCTCTGATTATCTCGAATTTGCTCAGGCTCTTGGACTACACTCGGCTTGAGGAAAATATCTACATTTGCCTTCATGGTGTCGATCATCCGAGCTTCCTTTTTGAGCTTCGCACGTTCATCATAGAGCCGCTGTTGCTCTTCAAGAAGTCGCTGCTGTTCCGCTTGCAGTGTCTTCAAGCTCGGCAGTTTTTCATCGTCCTGCATGGCAAGTAATGTGCTTCTCGCTGCCTCAAAGATCACAAGCTCGGCTTCGTGCTTTGCTTTGAAACCCG
>CDZP01045812.1_pt1 | contig 16630 bp, 15 predicted proteins | sample 554941 | NCBI WGS metagenome assembly CDZP01 (sample SAMEA3182064, study PRJEB8094) | gut metagenome | biome: human; feature: gut; material: Stool; isolation source: human stools | place: Canada | collected 2013-01-28
CTGGGCAGCCTGTTCGATGGAATCGGAGGGTTCCCCCTCGCGGCGGTCCGCAACGGCATCGAGCCGGTGTGGGCCAGCGAGATCGAAGCCTTCCCCATCGAAGTGACAAGAAAGAGGTTCCCCTCCATGCTCCATGTCGGGGACATCACGAAACTGAATGGTGCCGAACTTCCCCCGGTAGACATTATCACAGGAGGCAGCCCTTGTCAGGATCTCAGCGTGGCGGGGGCCAGAGCCGGTCTTGCCGGAGAGCGTTCCGGCCTGTTTATGGAGCAGATCCGCGTTGTAAAAGAAATGAGGGATGCAGATGAGCGGCGCGGCAGAACAGCTCACACTGTTCGACCTCGATATATGTGCTGGGAGAATGTACCAGGAGCATTCAGTTCAGCGGGCGGCGAAGATTTCCGCATCGTCCTCGAGGAGATTGTCCGAATTAAAGACGGCTCCTGTTCAGTGCCTCGACCTGACTCCGGGCGCTGGGAATCTGCTGGGGCAATCATTCTGGGAAATCAATTCAGCCTGGCTTGGAGAGTCATGGATGCTCAATTCTGGGGTGTCGCCCAGCGAAGAAAGAGAATCTTCCTTGTCGCAGATTTTGCAGGACGAAGTGCCATCCAAATATTATTTGAGCAGGACCGCCTGCCTGGGTATCCTGCGCCGGGCGGAGGTCCGGGGCAAGGAACTCCCGCCTCAGCTCCGGGAAGCCCTGCTTCTCCAGGCAGGGCCGGCCCCATCGGGTTTGACGGATACAACGGAGATCTGACGGGAGAAAAGGCGGCCACCCTTGGCGTCAACTGCGGAATGTCCACCGGACGGAACGGCGTGATCACCGCCTTTGCCGCCAACCAGCGGGACGAGGTGCGGGATCTGCATGATGTGGCCGCAGCGTTGGCTGCCCAGCCTGGGATGAAGCAGCAGACCTTCGTGGCCGGAATCACGGCTAAAGGCAACGGTGACTGCTTTCTCTCTGAGGAGCGTCACACCTCGCTGAGTGGAGGCGGCGGTATGCCTGGACAGGGGTATCCCGCCATTTTTACAGCCGGTTTTTCTGCTGGACAAGGCTCGGCGGCTGGTGGGATTGGTTTTCAGACAGAATGCTCCCCCACATTGAAAGCTTCGGAGAGTGGCTCCAACATGGTTCCCTCCATCCTGTGCCTTAATGACCAGGGCGGCAGCGTCATGGCCTGCAGCGAAGATGTTGCCGGGACACTCCGGGCACAGGAACATGGTCACCAGCCTCTGATCGTGGATAAGAGATCAGATGAGATGATGCCTGCTCTATATGAGAACCATGGAATTGACGCACGCTACACCGGTCCCCACACTGTTGCCCCGACCATGTCGGCCAGGTATGGGACCGGCGGCAACAATGTGCCGTTAATCGCACAAGGGTCTGAGCCATGCCAAGAGTCTTCTCACGCTATATTCAGCAGGCAGCGGGTGGATGTCTTCCGAGAAGATGCAGTGGCCAGCACCCAAAGCGCCCGCCAGCATAAGGATGCGACAGATCTGGTGATGGATGTGGCAGGGTTAGACTGCAGAAATGGCCGGGAGAATGGCGATCTGTGCGGTACACTTCAACAGGGTACCACCGGAAGTTCCCTCAACTCTATCCACCCAGTCCGGACTGGACGGCTCATCCGCCGCCTGACCCCACTGGAATGTGAACGGCTTCAAGGCTTTCCTGACCATTGGACTGAACTGCCAGACGCTTCCGACTCGGCCCGCTACAAGGCGCTGGGTAACTCCGTGGCGATCCCCTGCGTGAACTTTGTCCTGCGCGGGATCGCTTATTTTTTAAGGTGGAAAGAAGAAAACCATCCATAGATTTTAACAGCTAACAAGGGGTTGTTGCTTGTGCTTCATTTCCGGGAGAATTGTTGTTGGTCTTGGTAATGGCTATTGTCCATGACTTTCGGTATACTTGGCCTTGCAAATCAGGAAAGGAGCACAACGCAATGGAAAATCTGAAAAATCTATGCGGACAAATCCCAGAATCACTGCACAGGCGTGTGCTGGAGGATAAGGGGCCTGACATCACCAACGGTGAATATCTGACCAGGGTGCTGACGGAATACTTCGCCCGACTCGACGGGCAGACCGGGAACCGCACTCTGGGCTGCCAGATCTCTGAGGAACTGCACCAGCGGCTGGAACAATATCTGAATACCCATTGGAAAGACGGCAAAAAGCTCTCGCAAAAGGCGTTTGTTCTGGGGCTGATTGAAGATGAACTGGCCAGATGGAACACGGGTGAGGTCACGGAACTCCGCAGGGACATGAGTAGCGGAGGGAAAGGTCGCCCCATCGCTTACGGGATATCCGCCGAACTGTTCCAGCGCATCGAACAGTGTCTCGAGGCACATAAGGGCCTCAGTAAGAAAGGGTTTGTGGCTGGGCTGATCCTGCGGGAACTGGATGCACAGGAAGTGCCGAATCCAGATGACAGCCCAGACAACCTTCCCCATACCCCCGAGAGAGTGGAAGATACAGGCACCTCGGCTGATATACCCGCGGAACCGGAAGAAACCACCGAAGACTCTCTAAGCGAAGACGGAGCAGAATGACGAGACGAGGGAGGCCCACACAGGGCCTCCCTTCTAATTTTTCCTTTTTCATGCGGAGGTGATTGTATTGTATATTTACCCGGACAACCTGAAATCCAAAGCCATCCTGTGGCTGTGGGAACTGCGGGACATCGCTATCATTGGCGTGGGCGCCCTGATCTCTGTGTTTGCCATGGCCCAACTTGGCTTCCTGCCCCCAGTGGTAATCACTGCGGCCTATGCCTTCCTCTCGATTCGGCTGGAGGATACCAGTATCTTGGACTTCCTGCGCTATGCAATCCGATATTTCCTCCTGGGCCAGCAAACCTATGCCTGGGGGCTGTGTAATCCATCAACGGATAGGAGTGATAGAAAATGAGCAGAAAAAAAGAAGCAACGGCCAAACAGACTACCCGGCAGCTCATCGGGATCGACGAGATCACCGACAGCGGCCTGAAGACCAGCCACGGGCGGCTGATCTTCTTTGCCATCAAGCCCACCAACCTCTCGGTACAGCCGCCGGATGCGGTGAGCAGCCGTATCTATGCCCTCATGACCGTACTCAAAGGGCAGGCTGAGATTGAGATGCTGGCCCTCAACTCCAAGGAGAGCTTTGAGGACAACAAGAGGCACTACCGCCAGCGGGCCGCCGAGGAGGATCTTCCGGTCATCAGCCGGCTGCTGGAGGCGGACGCCAAATCCCTGGACCGCCTGCAGATCCAGATGGCGACTGCCCGTGAGTTCTTCGTGCTGGTCCGGCTGCGGGAGGAAACAGGAATGGAACTGCACACTCATCTCTCCCGCATCCAGAAAAGCCTTGAGGATCAGGGCTTCAAGGCAAGCCTCGCCAGCGGCGAGGATCTCAAGCGCATGCTGGGCGTGTATTTTGAGCAGAATGCTACCACGGAAAAATATGAGGATTACGACGGGGAACGCTGGATCATTCTGAATGACTGACCCGTGCCCCGCAATTTAATTGATATGGCCGTCAGGAGAACTTCCGGGCCATATCAGGAAGAAACAGTGCGATAAAAGATCTCCTGCCGGCCTGGACAGGAGGTTTTTTCATTGCCGAAAAACAGAAAAAAGAATTCTCCCCGGCCAGCAGCGGAGGAACCGTATATCAAGGATTTCCTCGACATGGTCGTCCCCTCGGTCATTGACTTCAAGGTGGACCACTACCTGTGCGGCAACACCTGCCGCTGTGTGTGGGCGCTGCGGGAGTATCCAACTTCTACCGACGAGCAGGCTATCCTGCGGCATCTGGGCGAGATGGACGGGGTCACCATCCGCATCTACACCCGGCAGGTCACTCCCAGCGAGGAACGCCGGATCATCCACACCGCTGCCAACAAGCACCGAATGTCCCGCTCCAGCACCGAGGATCTCCAGCAGATCGTCACCGCCGAGGCCAACCTGCAGGATGTGGTCACCCTGGTCTCCTCCATGCACCGCAACCGGGAACCGCTCCTACACTGTGCGGTGTTCCTGGAATTGACCGCCCCGGACTACGACGCCCTCAAGCTGCTCCAGACCGATGTGCTCACCGAACTGGTCCGCTCCAAGCTCAATGTGGACCGGCTTATGCTCCGTCAGCAGGAGGGCTTTGTTTCTGTTATGCCGGCCGGCCGCAACGCCTTCGGCGCCCAATTTGAACGGGTCCTTCCGGCCAGCTCGGTGGCCAACCTGTATCCCTTCAATTATTCTGGCAAGACCGATCCTCACGGATTCTACATCGGCAAGGACAAGTACGGGGCCAATATCCTCGTAGATTTTGATAAGCGGGATGACGATAAGACCTCCGCCAACATCCTGATCCTCGGCAACTCCGGCCAGGGTAAGAGCTATCTGCTCAAACTGCTCCTGCTCAACTTCCTCGAGGCGGGCAAATCCGTGATCTCCCTGGATGTGGAACACGAACAAAAAGATATGTGCGAGACGGTGGGCGGTTGCTTCATGGATCTGATGGGCAGCGTGTACCGCATCAACCCCTTGGAGCCCAAGTGCTGGGATGACGGCAGCGGCCCGGAGGACAGGGACGCGCCGGAGGCATTCCGCAAATCCACCCGGCTCTCCCAGCACATCTCCTTCCTCAAGGACTTTTTCCGTGCCTACAAGGATTTTTCAGACCGGCATATCGACGCCATTGAGATCATGGTGGGCAAGCTGTACGCCAAATGGGGCATCAGCGACAGCACCAACTTCGCCGGCCTCAAGCCCCAGGACTATCCTATCCTTTCCGACCTCTATGAACTCATTGAGCAGGAGTACAGAGAGTACGATGGGAACTGCCACCAGCTCTACACAGCGGAACTGCTGCAGGAGATCCTGCTGGGCCTCCACTCCATGTGCCAGGGCGCTGAGGCTCAGTTCTTCAACGGGCACACCAATGTGACCTCCTCCCGCTTTATCGTCTTCGGGGTCAAGGGGCTGCTGCAGGCCAGCAAGAATGTGCGCGGCGCCATGCTGTTCAACATCCTGTCCTATATGTCCGACCGCCTGCTGACCATCGGCAACACCACAGCGGCGCTGGACGAGCTGTATGTGTGGCTGTCGGATAATGTGTCGGTGGGTACCACCATCATCGAGTATATCCGCAACACACTCAAGCGGGTCCGCAAGAAGGAATCCAACCTCATCATGGCCTCGCAGAATCTGGAGGACTTTGACCGGGAGGGCATCCGGGAGTTGACCAAGCCCCTGTTCGCTATCCCGCCCCACCAGTTCATCTTCAACTGCGGCTCCATTGACAAGCGGTTTTATATGGATCTGCTCCAGCTGGAGGAGGCGGAGTACAACCTCATCCGATTCCCCCAACGGGGTGTGTGCCTGTTCAAATGCGGCAACGAGCGGTACCTGCTGGAGGTTCACGCTCCTGCCTATAAGGAGGCGCTGTTTGGCACAGCGGGCGGGCGATGAATGTGGTCGGGTATGGAGGCGGAACGGACAGCACGGCAATGCTGATAGGATTGTGGCGACACAATGTCCCAGTCGACCTGATCCTTTTTGCCGATCCCGGAGCCGAGCAGCCGCATACCTACGCCTACCTGAGCAGGTCTATAAAAGAGAAAGGGAATTCGAATGAAAAAAATTGAATTGGAACAGTGGGAGCCGTTACCGGGAGATCCCCGACGGGCGCAGTATGCCGGACAGCGCACCGCTCAGGAGGTCTTCGAGGAGTTAAAGCACCGCCTGGAGGGTATGGGGTACCTGCCGAACGAGTATTTTCTCATGGACCGGGAATGGGAAAATGGCCGGGAGATCCCCAAAGACGCCGACATCTTCTGTACCACCGACTACGGCGGCAGCGAGGGCGTCTATTTAGATGTGTACCTGAAGTGGTATGAAAACAACCGGCCGGTTACCAGGAGTTTCATTACCGGAAAGACGCTGGACGAAACCGGCTCGGCTCTGGACCGGATGTTCCTCATCTCCTCCGCCATTACCAAGGCATTCCACGGGGACCGCGGAACCTATGCCCGGTACCTCCGTCTGGGGGAACGGGCAGAACCGTCGGACATGATTGTCCATCTGAATCCCGAGGAACAGCGCACCATCATCCAGGCTTTGGCGGAACAGCGGGAGCGGCAGGAACAGGCCATGTCCCAGACAGAGCAGCTCCTGCGCCGGATGACCGGGAGCATCACCGCCTATATGGATGAGGTGGGACGGTACCCCCTGCACATCAGCGACTACGATAAAACCGTGCTGGCCATTCGGGACGGAGAATTTGACGCCTTCAAAAACCTCTATCCCAGGGCATCAGGCCAGACGGATGACCTGCTGATCGAGGTGGCGGGACGCCCCGGAACCGTAGGTGGAAATATGACCCTGATGCTTCTCGCGGCGGTGGAACGGTTTTCCCCGGAGGCATATCTCGCCGCCTGTAAGCGGGCGGTGGAAACGGGAGACAGCTGGCGGGTACAAACATTGGTGAAGGAGTCGGAAGGCCGCTTTTCGGAGCCGCTCCCATCTCTCCACGGTGAGGTGATCCTCTATGCCTATACAAATGACAGCCGGAACATCGCCAAAGACCTGATCGCCCAATGCACGCCGGAGCAGATTGCTTCCGCACCCCCGAAGCTTCTCCGCTGGGTTGCCGAAAAGCTGGACTTCCAGACCGCAGTGGATCTGGTGGACAAGGGCGTCCGACCGGGCAATGAGGTGGCCGGCATCCTGCGCACCCTCACGGGCCAACATCAGGAGTGGATGGCAGAGAGGCTGCTGGAACACGGGATGCCGGTGGAGCCGGACAACTACGCCGCTCTCTATGCCTGCGTCAGCAATCAGGCGGTCGGCGCCGCCAAGCTCCTGCTGGATCGGGGGATCGATCTGGAGCAGTACCAGCTGTGGGCGGAGCATCGGCCCAAAGGCGATGGGTACACGGAAACCATGGAGGCGCTGGCTGCGTACTGGTCTGAACTGCAAAACAGTACACAGCCGGAGGATTCGTCCATGAAAGGTATGAGCCTATGAGTGCCGCCGTTGCAGCGGCCGTCAAAGCGGCGATAGCAATTCTTTCCAATGAGGAAGCCCGCAAAAAGGTGGGCTGGGTCATTGTGGCTATCCTTTCCCCGCTGATCGTTCTGGTGGTTCTGCTTTGCGCCATCCTCTCAGGAAGCTCACAGCACAATGTGTCCGCCGTGGAGCTGTGCTTCCACGGCGGCTCCATTTCCGCCAGCGCCACGCCGGAGTACCGGAGATACATCGAGGATATGCGGAACAGCTTTGACCAACTGGACGAAGTGATCGCGGAGATCAATAGTCAATGCGAAGATGGAAAAAGCCTTGACGATACCCGCGTCAAGGCCATTTTTTATGCTCTGTATTTCGCCGCAGAACAGCCAGATACAGATGGCATCCATGAGTTTGCAGACTGTTTCGTGGATTATGAGGAGCGAACCCGAACGGTTACCACCACCGACGAAGAAGGCAATGAGGTGGAGACCACAGAAACCTACATGGTGGCCGTTCCTATTGAAGACCTGGCTGAAATTTATGAGCGGATCAGCCATGCCATTGGAGTCGAGGTCACCGAGGACCATCAGGCCAACGCTGACAGTATCTATCATCTCATCCTTTATGGCAGCCCCAGCGGGGAAAGCGGCGGCTGGTTCCCTGGGGCTGATGTCCCGTTCATTGGGGTGGATGGCTTCTGCTCTCCCATCGGAGCAGGCTGGGAGTCCGTGGTCACCTCGGAGTTCGGGTATCGCAGCGACCCCTTCACTGGCGAGACACGGGGACACACCGGGATAGATCTGGCAGTACCCACAGGTACCCCTATCCGGGCCGCACTGCCTGGGACGGTCACAGTTTCCCAATATAACAGCAGCTATGGTTACTATGTGATGATCGACCACAGCAATGGCCTGTCCACCCTCTATGGCCACAACTCCCGCCTGCTGGCCCAGGTGGGCCAGACGGTGGAGGCTGGTGACATTGTTGCGCTCTCCGGCTCCACCGGGCGGTCTACTGGTCCGCATCTGCATTTTGAAGTGCGGGTCAATGGGGAGCGTACCAATCCCCGCTATTATTTACCGAAGACTGGAGGATGATATTTTGCGGCTGAAACTTCAATTGCCGGCCAAGGCCGGACGCTTCCACATCTTTGAGTGTGAGGCAGTTCGGCTGGTTACGCTGCCGGACGAGGAATTCCAAGACTTTTTGAATGGCCCTCACCAGGATGGCCGCTGGGCTGCAGAGCCGTTCTATGTTGATGAACACGGCAGACGGATCTACCAGGGCGTCCTCGTTTTGGGAGAGGGGCATAAAGACGGAGTTTTTGCCTATGATGGGGGGAAACACTTTGCCTACTTGCCCGGAGCAAGAGCGGTGGTTGATTCCATTCTGGAGCAGGCAGTGGAAAAGATCATCAGGGAGGGAGCGGAAAACACCAACGAGGGTAGCTGGTGCTATTATTTCAGTGAGCTTTATGAGCAAATGGGACTGGTGATAGAGGACGGGAACGGCTTCGATACCATGCTCCTTGAGAAGCTGGAGCAGCGGCCGGAGGCGGCGGATGTCACCCTGACGGACGAGTGCTTTGATGTCTGCTATTATCTGGACTACTGCAAAAACCTGGCACCGGAGCAGCCCGCCCCCTCTCTTTCCGCAGAGCGGAAGGAGGAAATCATATCAGGCATTCTGAACTATATGGCAGAGTATTTCGATGACAGCAGCCTCTACGATATCCTTCATAACACATTGGAAATCTGCAACGATGAAATTGGATGCCTCGGCTTCGCTCTGTATGATGAATATGTGGACGAGCAGATCGAAGCATCTGAGGTGCAGTCTGACCTTCTACCAAAATCAGGGAAGCTGGTGAATCTGCTTTCCGCCTATGAAGAATTACAACAGATCCCGGATGAGGAACGAATCACCCGCCTGGCTCCAGGGGCTTTCGGTTACTGCCTTGACCCAGATGTGCCGGATGAACGGCTTCATACCGTGTACCAGCAGGCTCTGTCCGCTCTCGAACTGGAGAGCGATGAAATCCAGGAGGCCGAGAGCTTCACCTCCCGTGATGAAATCATTTCCCGTATGCGGGACTGCCTGTTAGCTAAGGAGCTGACGGCTGGAGACAAGGTGCTGTTTGTCGCTACCGAGCCATATGGAGGCCCCGGCGATTTCGATCTACGCGGTGGAGTAATAGAGAGCGTGGATGAAAAGGACAAGACTTGCTCTGTGCGGGGAACTTTTTTCACAATGGAAAAAGTCCCCCTTCACTATGTGCTTGGGCGGTACAACCCAGCGTTTGGTGAGGAGCACTATGGGGTCCGCGGCATCGTCCCCTTCTTTTGCGAGGACAAAGAACTGGCTGGGTATTACCTGAATGAGGTCCGGATCATGTGGGATGTGGAGATGGGTGAGGAACAGGATCTCTCTATGTAAAACAGACAGAACACGGTAATAAAACGATGGGAGGGATACTACGGCAGTGCTGTATCAAGTAGAGCAACAGGGACGGCAAACCGCTTTTGTAGGCGAGGATGGAACTGGGCTTGTGGGGCTGCATCCACTGTTAGCGCGGGCCGCTGCCATCACGGAAAATGAGAACAACAGCTTCGCGGAGGCTCTTTCTCTCGCTGCCGCTGAACGCGGCACTCCACTCAGGCGGGTATTTGCAGATGAAGCGGAGGCCCTGAGCCATGACCTTGGTCATGGCGGGGCTGCGGAACAGCGGGCGGTCATTGATCTGGACAATGGGCGAATACGGGTGGAATATGACCACCGGGCCGGCAGCCTGCGGGAGAGCTTGGATGCCCTGGCAAACCATTTTCCAACGGCAGGCGCCAACAGAATCCAGAACAGGCTCATAGCTTTCCTTGCGGAGCATGACGGAAGTGAGGAACTCTACAAGACGCTTCACAATGAGTTGGGACTGACTAATCAGGAGATTGAGGCCATGGGCTTCGATCTCGCCCACCGCTATGAGCCTGACTGCGATGACGCATACCAGGACATCGTGGACTACATTCGCTTTGAGCAGGAAACCTCGAAGATGTGGCCCTGGCTTATCTCCGGCGATGAGATGCTTGCCCAGGAAACGACCCTGCGGGAGATCGCTGGCCGGCTGACTGCCGCTGGCGAATGGGATACGGAGAGCATCTACGAGAGCTTGACGGAAGCCTTTGGAAACAATCTATCGCTGGATAAACAGTCAAAGGATGACACGAAAGAGGAGGAAAGAAACATCAATATTAAACAGGATCAGTTGGATCTGCTTTGGCAGTTGGAGGAGTTCAGAAAGAAACATGAACATCAGGCAGAGCCGTCCGACTGGGCGATCCGGATGTGTGAGGCGTTTGTTGCCCGAAGTATGGGCTTCACAGACCGGGTACAGTGGACGGAACTGCTCCGGCAGAAGGGTGAAACTCTCTTCACCTTCGACTGGAAGTCCGGCAGCGTCAGCGACCATGTAGTCCTGTGGTGCAAGGAAAATAATCGGAACTGGAGATACAGCCATCTTGGGGAGTTGCAGGTTGCCCATGGCGGCGAGTGGAGAAAGGTCGATTATTTCTGCAGGGATGGCAGTGAAACCAGAGTGTATTTTCCACCAGAGCCTGTGCAGGAGCAGCAGCTCCATGCGCTGGCGGAAGCCCCGGCCGTCCATCTGCGGGATCTGTTGACACTTGGACTGCCGGATCATGATGTCTATTTAGTTCATGCCGCCGAAGATGTTGGCTGGGTGCCCGCAGCGGACCTTCCCCGTCTGACCGCCCAGGGCAAAGAAGAATTCTCGGCTCTTCTGGATGCCAAGATTGCCGCCATCCGCCCCGGCCCCTATGGAGTGGAGCTGGTTCTGGACGGCGTCAATTCACAGCTTCTGGCACAATACGATGAAACACTTGCCAACAGTTCCAGGGCAGAACATGCCATGGAACTGTTTCTGTAATGGAGGGATCACGATGAAAAAAGCCACAGTCACGGTTTCATTTGAGCAGGAAAAACTCAAAGCCGTCCAGTTCTATGCGGGAAAGAACGGTACCTCTTTAGAGTTGGAACTGGATACGTTCATGGAGAAGCTCTACAAAAAATATGTGCCTTCTCAGACCAGGGAGTATATTGAAAGCATGGCGGAGCCAGAGGAACAGCCCCGCCCGCGGCCTGCCCGGTCCCCTCGAAGCGCCGCGCCGGATACTTTTGACGAGAAGAAGGGGGTTGAATAATGGCCGATTCTGTATCTACCGAGGCGTGGCTGGATCAGCGGCGCTGGGCGGCGCTGGAGGAGGCGCTGAAGGCGCAAGGCAGTAATGTTAAACGGCATCTGCAGGATTATTTGATAACGCTGTACAACGAAACTGTTCCATTAGAACGGTGGGTACAGATTGAAACAGCTATCACAAAGGAAGAACTGGAGTCAGCACAGGCAGCGGAAGACCAGAAAGTCTATGCGGCTTTTCATATTCGGGAGAATGGCCATGACAGTATCTTCTCAACGGGTAATGGCGAGGAATTTCTGGATGTGGCCATACGGCTACGCCGTTATCTGCAAGGAGGCGCCGAGGCGGTGAAGGGCGGTTTCTCCCACCACTTTTATAAGACACAGCCCATTACGCGGGAGCGGTTTGATGAATTGGCCGCCTTGCGCCTCGAAAATACCGGCAAGGTAACAGGTGCGTTTGAGATTGATCTGGATGCCGGCTGGTGTTCCGCGCTGAATCTCGCAGACGGTTGGCAGACCTTCAAAAACAAGGATGTATCTACGGCCGCCTACCACGCCAACCGAACTCACAACCTCCAGAGAAACGAACAATGGCGCAGACTTGTAGATTATCTGTACGGCCGGAATATTGAATTGCAGACCTTTGGTTCGATTGAAACCAGAGGAATCCGACCTCTGCGGGAGGGCGATCTTACCTTCTCGGAGGAGATCATTCTGTCAGGCCATGGACTGAATTTTCAGTTTGACTTCACCAGCGATGAGGCCCAGCGGGAGGTTCTTGGCCCGGCGGCGGACTGTTTAGAGCCGGGGGGCTGGCTGGATATTCTCTGCAATTACGACGCCGCACGGCAGGAGGCCGACGCCACCCTTTCCCTTACTCTACATCGCCAGGATGGAGTGGTACAGAAACTTTTCACCTATCCCCTGGGAAAAGAAGAACGGGCTCTTTTGCGAAAACAGATGGAAGCGGACTGCCTCGGCAGGACCGGGAAAACGCTGAACGATTACTACGCACAGTTGGATATGGAGCGTGAAGCCCCTCCGGAACTCACTGCAGGTACCAAAAGGCTGCCGGTAGATGCGGTGTCCTTCACCGATGAGATCACAGAGTGCGATGGGAAACTGAACTTCTATATCCCCATAAACTTCGATCCTGACGCAGTATTTGGTACCAATGTTGCCTCCGCCTTCAACGATGACTGGCTGAATGTGTACGCCAATTTTGACTGGAAGACCGGGCGGATAGACAGCGCATTGACCGTATGTCTCGTCTGCTCTGACGGTCATGAGTTTGAGTTTTCCTACCCGCTGACTCCCGCGGAACAGGTCCAGTTGTGGAACCAGATGGACGCCTACTGTCACCAACAGAATGGACAGAGCTTGGGGGAAACAAGGACCGCCCTGCTGCGGGAGCAGGCGGAAGAAGGGCTGGAGATTCGGCTGTAGGAAACGCCGCTCGGTAAATTTTATCGACTTCCCACAGCTTCCCAAGCCGCTTTTTATTGGCAATGATGAATGGATTTCTCTCCGGAAGTGTGGCATTGTGTTGTTGCATGGGCAGCCAACCGGCGCCTGAAACAAAGCAAAAATCCGAGGAAAGGAGTTCAACGAATGAAAGCCAAACAAGTGTGTAAACTGCAGGAAAATCTCGCAAAGGAGGCCATTGCATACCTTGTGCTCTATGGAACAACCGTGGATGTAGCTCCATATCGAAAGGCTGTGACACAGGTTGGAACGGTATGGGGACTTCCAATACCAGACACACAGCGGTGGCTGGACTTGATCCGTCAGGAAGAAATCGCAGTTACCCAAGCAGCCGAGCCCGAAAAGGTGAATCATGTGATGGAGGAAAAAGACCTGCCGATAAACGCCAGCGGCCTCCAAACCCTGGATAATATCTGGGGCTTGTTCGAGACAGCGGTGGAGCTGAACAGCGCCGCTGGCCGCCGTGAGATGTACGCACTGGCCAGGGAATTGAGCGAATGCCAGAACCTGACGGACTGGATCATCAAAAGCCAGACGGAGAACGAGGGGGCTCAGGCGCCCATGGCCTGCACACAGAACTGAGCAAACCAATAGCCGATGCTCCATGAGAAGCCGTGCGGTAGCACGGCTCTTTTTGTGGCGTGGAGCGCATTCCCCCGCCGTTGCCCCCTGTGCGGCCCTGTGTCCCCTTTTCCAAGAGGGGGTGGCATCCGTACACCTGCCGCCCTTCTGGGGGCTTGTGGCGGCTTTGTGCGGGCCGTTCCTAAAATGAGCGGTGAGCATCCTGCGTTGATGGCCTCTCACTTTCGCCTTTAGCGCAGATGAACCGAGGGGTCGAAAACAGTGCGGGATAAAGAGCGGGGGTCGCAAAGCGTCCCCCGCTCGGCTCACACCGCCCCGCAATGCGGGCCGGGGAACGGTTTTGCGGGGGTCACTTTTCAGGGGATGGGATCACACCGGGGGGCACCACGGCTGGAATGGCCCATCACTCCAGCGTTTATCCGGCATTAAAACAGGGATATGGACAGAAGAAGAGGCACAAAATCAAAGTATGGACGGCCTCCAGTTTTGAAGTAAAGAAGTCACTCAAAAAGATGAATCCCTGACCATGCAAAGGTCAGGGATTTTTGATTGGAGGAAAGTATGGCGAGAGAAAAAATCAAGTTCGCTCTGCGTATTGCTCCCGAAACACAGCAACTGGTCAAAGAACTCTGTGAAAGGGATAACTGCCAGAGCCAGAACGAGTTTATTGAAAAGGCAATCCGCTTCTATGCCGGCTATGTTTCCGGCAAGGAAGCCACAGCATATCTGCCGCCCGCACTGGTGGCAGCCATGCGCGGGACCGTCCAGGACAGTGAGAACCGCATCGCCCGCCTGCTCTTCAAACTGGCGGTGGAGGTCAACATGATGATGAATGTACTGGCGGCGGGCATGGAAATCAGTGACGAGGATCTCAAGACACTCCGCGCCCGGTCCGTCCGTGAAGTGAAGCAGACCAATGGGCGCATCAGCTTCAAGGACGCCATCGACTACCAGCGGGGCGTGGAGTGATGCACAAAGGTGGTGACAGTCTGTGCCGCGCCTGATTTTCAAGTGCCCCTACATCAAGGGCGGTACCTCCTCCGCCACCGCTCATCTTGAAAACTATGTGAAATATATGGCCACACGGAATGGTGTGGAGCGCATCGATCCGGGACGCAGTGAGTGGCCGGCCACCTCAAAGCAGAAAAAGATGGTGGAACAGATTCTGCGGGACTTCCCGCTCAGCCGTGGGATGTTTGAATACGAGGACTATGCGGCCGAGCCGACACGCGCCAACGCATCGGAGTTCATCACTCGCGCTCTGGAGGACAACTATGACCAGATCGCCAAGAAGGATAACTATCTGAAGTACATCGCCACCCGCCCCCGCGCCCAGCGCGTCGGTTCCCATGGATTGTTTACCGGCGAGGAAGATCAGCTCGTACTGGCGCAGGTAGCGGAAGCGGTCGCGGCCCACCCCGGTAATGTGTGGCTGCCCATCATTTCTCTGCGGCGGGAAGACGCCGCCCGCCTCGGCTATGACAAGGCGGAAGAATGGAAAGCACTGCTCTCCAAGTATGCCATGGAAATGGCGGAGGCAATGAAGATCCCCTGGGAGGATTTCCGGTGGTACGCTGCATTCCATGATGAAGCACACCATCCCCATATCCACATGGTCTGCTACAGCGCCGATCCGTCGAAAGGCTTCCTCACCACGCAGGGCATCGCCCAAATCAAGTCGGGACTGGCAAAAGAGATCTTCCGGCAGGAGCTGACGGAGCTTTACCAGAAGCAGACCCAGAGTAGGGACACGCTGAATGAGGACGCCCGCTCTGTGCTGGAGCAGTTGATTGAACAGATGTGGAGCGGCGCCGTGGTCAACCACCGCATGGAGAAGCTCATGGAGCATCTGGCGGAACGCCTGCGGCACATCGGAGGCAGGAAGCAGTACGGCTACCTCAAGGCTCCGCTGAAGGCCGTGGTGGATGAGATTGTGGACGAGCTGGCCAAAGAGCCATGTGTCGCCGCAGCCTATGCCCTGTGGTATGAACTGCGGGAAGATGTGCTGCGCACCTACAAGGACGACCTGCCTCTACGCCTTCCCCTTTCCCAGCAGAAGGAATTCAAGCGGATCAAAAACATCGTCATTGAGGAAGCGGTAAGACTGGGGGCACGCCAGCAGGTTTTCCATCCAGATGACCAGCAAGACCGTGTCCCTGTGGAGGACCAGGAAGAAGCGCCGCTGCCGGAGGCGCCCCAGCCTGATGACAGCTGGAATGATACCGTGGAAGCTCCACCAGAGGAAGTCCCAGACAAGACGGTGTCTGCGCCAGCCAAAGCGCAGATGAACTGGAGTGATGAGTATCGCCTGGCCCGCCGCTGTTTGTTTGGCGGCAAGGATCGGCCCCAGGATCTTGAGCAGGCGTTTACCCTGTTCCAACAGGAGGCGCAAAAAGGCAATGCGCTGGCCATGCACGATCTGGGCCGGATGCTTGCGGACGGGCTGGGCCGGGAGATTGATATGCAGGCCGCCCATGTGTGGTACAGCAAGGCGCTGGCCGCTTTCCACGCTGTTGAGAGGCAGAAGAAAAAACGCTATGCGGAGTACCGGATCGGCAAACTGTATGCCGCGGGCCTCGGCTGTGAGCAGGACTATGGTGAAGCCGCCCGGTGGTTCCAACTTTCCGCAGACAAAGGGTACAAGTATGCGCAATATTCCCTTGCCGGCCTGTTTCGCCGTGGACAGGGTGTGGAACAGGACGATGCGTGGGCGCTGGAGTTATACACAGCTTCTGCACAGCAGGACTTCCCCTATGCCGCCTACGAGTTAGGAAAGATGTATCGGGACGGCATTGGCTGTGAGAAGGACGCCGAAGCGTCGGAACAGTGGTACCGGCAAGCCTTCGCCGGATTTCTCGAATTGGAGCAGCAGAGCCATGACGATAAATTGCAGTACCGCATCGGATGGATGCTCCTCCATGGTGTAGGGACTGGTAAAGATGAGGCGGCAGCCAGGGAGTGGTTTGAACAGGCGTCCAAACTGGACAATCCCCACGCGCAGTACCAACTGGCCCGGATGATTTTCAATGATCCATCCTCTACACCGGAGCAGACAGCCCAGGCATTGGAGCGGCTGACAAAGGCGGCGGAAGCCGGCCAGGACTGTGCTCAATACGCGCTCGGCAAAATCTATCGGGATGGTCAGGGCGTGGAAAAAGACATTCAAAAGGCGGTGGCTCTGTTCACACTTGCGGCAACGAAGGAAAACAGCTTCGCCGCCTTTGCTCTTGGCAAGCTGTATCTTGCCGGTGACGCAGCCCTGCCCAGAGACCCGGCGGCCGCACTGAAATGGCTCACATACGCTGCGGAACTTGGGAACCAGTTTGCCCAGTACCGCCTGGGAAAACTG
>CDZP01049567.1_pt1 | contig 16437 bp, 10 predicted proteins | sample 554941 | NCBI WGS metagenome assembly CDZP01 (sample SAMEA3182064, study PRJEB8094) | gut metagenome | biome: human; feature: gut; material: Stool; isolation source: human stools | place: Canada | collected 2013-01-28
AGGCAATACCGCACAATTCCCGCCTGACGGCTTAAGCACCGCTCCGGCGGCTGCGGCACGGCAACTGCGTTGCCAAAATGCTCGATAATACACAAAGTATTATCTGCGCTTTTGGCTTAGCAGCTGCCGCACCTCGCTCGCCGTATCGGCACTTAGAATTATGCGGTATTGCCTTTACAATTAAAAAGATCTATACTATAATGAAACAACAGTAAGTTGTATAAGACGAACTTAAGTTGTAAATGAACGACCAACAGCAGGGGAGGTCCGCTATGCCGGAGCAACAGGAAAATCAAACCGAGGTGTTCCACCTCAAAGCACCGTTCAAACCGACTGGTGACCAGCCCCAGGCGATTGAAGCGCTGGTGCAGGGCCTGAAAGCAGGGGATAAAGGTCAAACTTTGCTGGGCGTTACCGGCTCCGGCAAAACCTTTACGATGGCCAATATCATTGCACAGTGCAACCGCCCCACACTGATTCTGGAACCAAACAAAACCCTGGCCAGTCAGATCTGCACCGAGATGCGCGGATTTTTCCCCGATGATGCGGTGGAATATTTTGTGAGCTATTACGACTATTACCAGCCGGAAGCCTACATCCCCTCCACCGATACCTATATTGAAAAAGACAGCGCCATCAATGATGAGATCGACCGCCTGCGCCATTCGGCCACGGCGGCACTGTCGGAGCGGCGCAATGTTATCATTGTGGCGTCGGTTTCCTGCATTTATTCCTTGGGCGACCCTATCGATTACCGCAGCATGGTCATCAGCCTGCGCCCCGGTATGCAGATGGAGCGGGACGAGCTCTGCCGCCGCTTGGTCAAGCTGCAATATGAACGCAACGATATGAACTTTATCCGCAATAAGTTCCGCGTTCACGGCGATATTGTGGATATCCACCTTGCTTATAATGATGAATACGCCATCCGCGTCGAATTCTTCGGCGATGAAATCGACCGCATTTCCGAGTTTGATCCCCTGACCGGCGAGCGCAAAAATATTGTGCGCCATGTGGCCATTTTTCCCGCCAGCCACTATATCGTCGGCCCTGAAAAAATGAAAGAAGGTCTCGCCAAGATCCAGACCGAGATGGAACAGCAGGTGCAGGCCTTTACTGCAGAGGGCAAACTGCTGGAAGCCCAGCGCATCCAGCAGCGCACCCAGTACGATATGGAGATGCTACAGGAAGTTGGCATGTGCAAGGGCATCGAGAACTACTCTGCCGTGCTGTCCGGCCGTGCCCCCGGCTCCACCCCCACCACGCTGCTGGACTACTTCCCCAAAGATTTTATCCTGATGGTGGATGAAAGCCATGTGATGCTGCCGCAGGTCCGCGGCATGTTCGGCGGGGACTACAGCCGCAAAAAAACGCTGGTGGAATATGGCTTCCGCCTGCCCTCGGCGTTTGACAACCGCCCGTTGAAATTTGAGGAATTTGAATCCAAGGTCGGCCAGACGATCTTTGTCAGCGCTACCCCCGGCCCCTATGAACGGGAACATTCCAGCCGCGTGGCCGAGCAGGTCATCCGCCCCACCGGTCTGCTGGACCCCGTCATCATGGTACGCCCAGTGGAAGGCCAGATCGAGAATCTGCTGGGCGAAATTTTGCAGCGCATCGACCGCGGCGAGCGTGCCCTAGTTACCACCCTGACTGTCAAAATGGCCGAGGACCTGACCGACTACCTGGAAGAACACGGCGTGCACACCAAGTATATGCACCACGAGGTGGATACCTTTGAGCGCATGGAGATCATCAAGGACCTGCGCACCGGTGCCATTGATGTGATTGTCGGCATCAACCTTCTGCGCGAGGGCCTGGACCTGCCGGAAGTTTCGTTGATCGCCATTCTGGATGCCGACAAAGAGGGCTTCCTGCGCAGCGAAACCAGCCTGATTCAGACCATTGGCCGCGCGGCCCGCAACGCAAACGGCGTGGTGCTGATGTACGCCGATGAAGTAACCCCCAGCATGGAGCGCGCCATCATGGAAACCGAGCGCCGCCGTGCCATCCAGGATGCCTACAACAAAGAACACGGCATTACACCAAAAACTATCGTGAAAGCCATCGGCGGCGGGCTGGAAATCAGCATGAGCGAAGAAAACAAAAAGATGCGCCAGCACCGTATGAGCCGCGCTGAGCGCGAACAGACCATTACCCGCCTGACCCGCGAGATGAAAGAAGCCGCCCGCCTGCTGCAGTTTGAGCACGCCGCATTCCTGCGCGATGAGATTGAAAAGCTGCAGCGCGGGGAGGACCCTACCGCCGATACCAGCACCCGCCGCGCCGCTGAAAAGCAGCGCAAAACGGGCAAGGGGAGAAGGAGCTATAAAAAGTGAGCAACATTCAAATTGATGCCAACAACCGCATTACGATCAAGGGCGCGCGGGAGCATAACCTGAAAAACGTCAACCTGGTTCTGCCGCGCAACAAGCTGATTGTTATGACGGGCCTTTCCGGCTCCGGCAAGTCCAGCCTGGCCTTTGATACCATCTTTGCGGACGGCCAGCGCCGCTATATGGAAAGCCTTTCCAGCTATGCCCGCATGTTCCTGGGCCAGATGGAAAAGCCCGATGTGGACGAAATCACCGGCCTTTCCCCGGCGGTTTCCATTGACCAGAAAACCACCAGCCACAACCCGCGTTCCACCGTGGGCACCGTGACGGAAATTTATGATTATCTCCGTTTGATGTATGCCCGCATCGGCGTTCCGCACTGCCCGGTCTGTGGACGCGTCATCAGCCAGCAAACGGTGGACGAGATGGTAGACGAGGTGCTTAAACTGCCGGAACGCACCCGCTTCCAGGTGCTGGCCCCTGTTGTGCGGGGCCGCAAAGGCACCCAGGGCAAGGAGCTGGACGCTGCCCGCCGCGGCGGTTACGCCCGCGTGCGCATTGACGGCAACATGTATGATCTGGACGAAGAGATCAAGCTGGAAAAGAATATCAAGCATACCGTTGAAATCGTCGTGGACCGCCTGTCCATCAATGATACGGTGCGCGGCCGCCTGGCCGATTCTATTGAGACTGCCGTTGCCCTGACCGGCGGTCTTGTCATCATTGATGTTATCGGCGGCGAACCGATGGAGTTCAGCCAGAACTATGCCTGCCCGGAGCACGGTGTTTCCATCGACGAACTTTCCCCCCGCATGTTCAGCTTTAATAATCCCTTTGGCGCCTGTGAAACCTGCACCGGCCTGGGCACCTTTATGAAGGTGGACCCGGCCCGCGTGATTCCGGATCCGCACAAGTCCATCCGCGAAAGTGCCATCAAGGCCAGCGGCTGGTATTATGCGGAGGGATCCATCTCTGAAATGTATTACAAAGCGCTGGGCAAGCGCTTTGGCTTTACGCTGGATACCCCTATCAAGGAGATGAGCAAAGAAGCCGTGCACGCCATCCTGTATGGCACCGGAACTGAAAAAATCGAGATGCAGCGCGAGAATATGTTCGGCTCCGGCACCTATATGAACACGTTTGAGGGCATTATCCCCAACCTGGAGCGCCGCTTCCGTGAAACAGGCAGCGAGTGGGTCAAGGAGGAAATCGCTCTTGTCATGTCCAGCGAGGAGTGCCCTACCTGCCACGGCCAACGCCTGAAGCCCACCAGCCTCGCCGTCACGGTGGGCGGCATCAACATTGCCCAGTTCTGCGATATGAGCGTGAACGAGGAGCTGGAATTTATTCAGACGGCAAAAGTGTCCGAGCGGGATGAAGTCATCGCTGCCTCCATCTTCAAAGAGGTCAAGGAGCGTCTGGGCTTTTTGAAGAGCGTGGGTCTGGGGTACTTGACCCTGTCTCGCGGCGCATCGTCCCTTTCCGGCGGCGAAAGCCAGCGCATCCGCCTGGCAACCCAGATCGGCAGCGCACTGACCGGCGTGTTGTATGTGCTGGATGAACCCAGCATCGGCCTGCACCAGCGCGATAACGATAAGCTGATTGCCACCATGAAGCGCCTGCGCGACCTGGGCAACACCCTGATTGTAGTAGAGCACGACGAGGACACCATGCGCCAGGCGGACTATATTGTGGATGTCGGCCCCGGTGCCGGTGTGCATGGCGGCGAGATCGTGGCCGCCGGCAGTGTGGAGGACATCTGCAATGCCCCGCGCAGTGTGACCGGCGAGTACCTTTCCGGCCGCAAATTTGTGGAAGTTCCCACCGCCCACCGCTCCGGTAACGGTAAAATGCTCACGGTGGTCAAAGCGCGGGAAAACAACCTGCAAAACATTACCGTGGATTTTCCCCTTGGCAAAATGATCTGCGTGACCGGTGTTTCCGGTTCCGGCAAGTCCACGCTGGTCAATGAAATTTTGTATAAGTCGCTGGCCGCAGCGCTCAACGGCGCCCGCAGCCGCCCCGGCCAGTGTGACGAAGTTCAGGGTATGGAATGGATCGATAAGGTCATCGGCATTGACCAGTCGCCCATTGGCCGCACCCCGCGCTCCAACCCGGCCACCTACACCGGTGTGTTCGGCGATATCCGCACCCTCTTCTCCAACACCCAGGATGCCAAACAGCGCGGTTACGGCCCCGGCCGGTTCAGCTTCAACGTCAAGGGCGGCCGCTGCGAAGCCTGCGAGGGCGGCGGCATTGTGCAGATCGAAATGCACTTTCTGCCGGATATTTACGTCCCCTGCGATGTCTGCAAGGGCAAGCGCTATAACCGCGAAACGCTGGAAGTAAAATATAAAGACAAAAACATCTCCGATGTGCTGGATATGACGGTGGAGGAAGCCTGCAATTTCTTTGCCAACCAGCCCAAAATTGCGCGCAAACTGCAAACCCTGCAGGAAGTCGGCCTTGGCTATGTGCAGCTGGGCCAGTCGGCCACCACACTTTCCGGCGGCGAAGCCCAGCGTGTCAAGCTGGCCAACGAGCTTGCCCGCCGCGATACCGGCAAAACCGTCTATATTCTGGACGAGCCTACCACCGGCCTGCACATTGCCGATGTGCACCGCCTGGTCAAGGTGCTGGATAAGCTGGCCGATGCGGGCAACACCGTGATCGTGATCGAGCATAACCTGGATGTGATCAAGCGTGCCGACTATATCATCGACCTGGGGCCGGAGGGCGGCAGCGGCGGCGGTACCATTGTGGCAACCGGTACGCCGGAACAGGTGGCCCAGAACCCGAACTCCTTCACCGGCCAGTACCTGAAACCCGTGCTGGAGCGCGCCTGGAAACTGCAGGGCACAGCTCCGGCCCCCGTGCCGGAAGAGCCGGGACGCCCGGCGCCCGCAGAGGAAAAAGCCTTCGCCCAGCCGCCGCGCAAACGCAAAAAAGCAGACAAAAAATAACCACAACAGGGAACTTTGTGCAGCAAAAACGCAAAATTGGATTTGACAATTCCTGTCAACCTGTGGTTTAATTATCTTTACGCGCCTGAAAAAGCAAAATTCTGCGCGCACAGGGGTACGCAGCAGCGTGATTCCCTGCATCCAAAACGGGAGGGAACTGCCGAATGGCAAAAAAGAAGGAAGAATACGGCAACGAAAGCATCAAGAGCTTAAAAGGTGCAGACCGTGTGCGCAAGCGCCCGGCCGTTATCTTTGGCTCTGACGGTGTGGAAGGCTGTGCCCATTCCATTTTTGAGATCGTATCCAACTCCATCGACGAAGCGCGTGACGGCCACGGCAACAAAATCAACGTTACCCTTTACCCGGATCACTCTGTGGAAGTAGAGGACTTTGGCCGCGGTATCCCCGTCGATTACAATAAAGCTGAAGAACGCTGGAACTGGGATCTTGTGTTCTGCGAACTGTACGCGGGAGGCAAATATGGCGAGGGTAGCGGCAACTATGACTTCTCCCTTGGCCTGAACGGCCTTGGCCTTTGCGCCACCCAGTATTCCAGCGAATGGATGACTGCGGATATTTACCGCGATGGCATGCACTATCACCTGGATTTCAAAAAAGGTGAGAATGTCGGCGGGCTGAAAAAAGAGCCGTTCACCGGCCGCCGCACCGGCTCCGTCATCCGCTGGAAACCGGACACCGATGTGTTTACCGACATTAATGTTCCGGCGGATACCTTCAAGGATATGCTGCGCCGCCAGGCCGTTGTCAATGACGGTGTGACTCTCGTGTTCAACGACCGCACGGGCGAACGTGCCGAAAAAATCGAATATTTCTATGAGCATGGCATTCAGGACTATGCCAATGAGATCGCCGGTGAGGGAACCCTGACCCCGGTGCATTTCTGCTCCGGTTCCGCAATCGGCCGCGACCGTGATGATCAGCCGGAATATCAGGTCAAAATGAACGTGGCGTTCTGCTTTTCCAACGCGGTGCAAACGCTGGAATACTATCACAACTCTTCGTGGCTGGAGCACGGCGGCAGCCCGGACCGCGCTGTCCGCCTGGCCTTTGTCAACCAGATCAACAACTGGCTGAAAAATAAGGGTCTGTACAAGAAAAACGAAAGCTCCATCACCTTCAACGATGTGCAGGACTGCCTGATTCTGGTTTCTTCCAGCTTCTCCACCCGCACCAGCTACGAGAACCAGACCAAAAAGGCCATCACCAACAAGTTTGTGGCCCAGGCCATGACGGAGTTCCTCAAGCACCAGCTGGAAGTCTACTTTGTGGAGCACCCGGACGAAGCCGAAAAAGCCTGCAAGCAGGTGCTAATCAATAAGCAAAGCCGCGAGCACGCCGAAAAAGCGCGTGTCTCCATCAAAAAAACAATGACCCAGCAGATGGACCTGGCCAACCGCGTGCAGAAATTTGTGGACTGCCGCACCAAGGATGCCACCCGCCGCGAACTGTACATCGTGGAGGGCGATTCCGCTATGGGCGCGGTCAAACAGAGCCGCGATTCGGAGTTCCAGGCTATCATGCCCATTCGCGGCAAGATCCTGAACTGCCTGAAGGCCGATTACGCCCGCATTTTCAAGTCTGACATTATCACAGACTTGATCCGCGTGATGGGCTGCGGCGTGGAGCTGGGCGGCAGCCACAATAAGGACCTGGCTACCTTTAATCTGGACAACCTGCGCTTTAACAAGATCGTCATCTGTACCGATGCTGATGTGGATGGTTATCAGATCCGCACCTTGGTGCTGACGATGCTCTACCGCCTGACCCCCACCCTCATCAATCAGGGGTATGTGTATATCGCGGAATCCCCGCTGTATGAGATCAACACCAAAAATAAGACCTACTTTGCCTATACCGAGCCGGAAAAGGCCGATATCATGAAGCGGATCGACGGCCAGAAGTTTACGATCCAGCGATCCAAAGGTCTGGGCGAAAACGACCCCGAAATGATGTGGCTGACCACCATGAGCCCCGAAAGCCGCCGCTTAATTAAAGTTCTGCCCACCGATGTTCAGCGCACGGCGGAGGTGTTTGACCTGCTCCTGGGCGATAATCTGCAGGGCCGTAAGGAGCACATTGCGGAGCACGGCGCTGAATATCTGGACGATCTGGATGTATCTTAATCAGGGGAGGAGAGAGCAAAATGGCAAAAAAAGCAACCAAAAAGAAAGCCGCCCCTGCCCGCCCGCAGCTGGGCGATAACGTCGAGATCCTCTCTGCCGGTGAGGTCATCGAAAGCCCCATTACCGATACGCTGGAAACAAACTACATGCCTTACGCCATGAGCGTTATTGTTTCCCGCGCGCTGCCGGAAATTGACGGCTTCAAGCCCGCCCACCGCAAACTGCTGTATACCATGTACGGCATGGGCCTGCTGAAAGGCGCCCGCACCAAAAGCGCCAATATCGTAGGCAGCACCATGCACCTGAACCCCCACGGCGATGCCGCCATTTACGACACCATGGTGCGTATGGGCCGTTCCAACGAAAGCCTGCTGGTGCCCTTTGTGGACTCCAAGGGTAACTTTGGCAAGGCGTACAGCCGCGATATGGCTTACGCCGCCGCTCGTTACACCGAGGCAAAGCTGGAACCCGTGTGCGAAGAGCTGTTCCGCGATATCGACAAGGATACCGTGGATTTTGTGCCCAACTATGACGGCACCACCACCGAACCGACGATGCTGCCGGTCACCTTCCCGACCATTCTGGCCAACAACACACTGGGCATTGCGGTCGGTATGGCGTCCAACATCTGTTCCTTCAACCTGGTGGAGCTCTGCAATGCAACCATCGCCCTGATGAAAGACGACCAGGCGGACCTGGCCCAGCTGATGCCCGCGCCGGATTTTGTCGGCGGCGGTTCCATCCTGTATGATGCCGCCGAGATGCAGAATGTGCTGGAAAAAGGCCGCGGCAGCATCCGCGTGCGCGCCCAGTGGGCTTACGATAAAGAGAACAACTGCATTGACATCACCCGCATTCCGCCGACCACAACGGTGGAAGCCATCATGGATAAGATCACCGAGCTGGTCAAACTGGGCAAGATCCGTGAAATCAGCGATATGCGTGATGAAACCGACCTGAACGGCTTGAAGCTGACCATCGACCTCAAGCGCGGCCAGGACCCGGACAAGCTGATGGCGCGTCTGTTCAAGGCAACCCCGCTGGAGGACAGTTTTGCCTGCAACTTCAATGTGCTGATCGGCGGCCAGCCCCGCGTGTTGGGCGTGCGCCAGATTTTGTTGGAGTGGATTGCATTCCGCTCCGAATGCGTGCGCCGCCGCACCTACTATGATCTGCAGGGCAAGCAAAAGCGTCTGCACCTGCTGCGCGGCCTGGAAGCTATCCTGCTGGATATTGATAAGGCAATTGAAATTGTGCGCAACACTGCGGAAGAATCCGAGGTTGTGCCCAACTTGATGATCGGTTTTGGCATTGACGAAGTGCAGGCTGAGTATGTGGCGGAAATCAAGCTGCGCCACCTCAACCGTGAGTATATCCTCAAACGCACCGAGGAAATTGAGGAACTGGAAAAGGCGATCGCAGACTTGGAAGATGTTCTCAAACGCCCCGCCCGCATCCGCAAGATCATTATGACCGAGCTGAGCGATGTTGCCAAAAAGTATGGCAGCCCCCGCAAAACGGAAATTCTGTACGACCTGCCGGACGATTCTGCTGCCGATGAGCAGAACGAGATCCCGGATTACCCGGTCACGGTGTTCTTTACGCGGGAAGGCTACTTCAAAAAAATTACCCCGCAGAGCCTGCGCATGTCTGGCGAGCAGAAGCTGAAAGACGGCGACGAGGTGGTTTATACCAAAGAGACCACCAACAGCGCCGAGCTGCTCTTCTTTACCAACCATGCCCAGGTGTACAAATCCCGCGCATCGGAATTTGCCGATACCAAGGCCAGCGTGCTGGGTGATTATGTCGCTTCCAAGCTGGAAATGGAAGAGGGCGAAGTGCCGCTGTTCATGACGGTCACAGTCGATTACCGTGGTTACATGCTGTTCTTCTACCAGAACGGCAAGTGTGCAAAGATCCCGCTGGCCAGCTATATGACCAAGCAGAACCGCCGCAAGCTGCTGAAAGCCTATAGCGATAAGGAAGAACTTGCCGCAATGCTGCACATTGAGGAAGAAACCGAGCTGGCCGTCTTCACCAGCGGCGGCACCGGTGGCCCACGCTTGATCCTGGTCGGCAGTGCGCTGATTCCCGAAAAGGCTACCCGCGATACCGCCGGTATCAACATGGTAACGCTGAAAAAGAACGCCCGAATCGCCAAAGTGCGCCCGGCGGCGGGGCTGGAACTGAAAGACCCGCACCGCTACCGCGTGCGCACCCTGCCCGCAGCCGGCGCGCTGCTCCGCCAGGAGGACACGACCGAGCAGATGAGTCTGTAAGGAGCAAAAAAAGGCAATGCAATCTTTTTCTGCACAAGGCAGGGTAAAGTTCTTGCATTTTGCTTTTTGGTATGTTATATTATAACCTGTATGAGAGTTAGGGCAGGCCGAAACATCCGTTTTGGCTGTGGCCTGAAAAGGAGTTGCTGTTAATCCATGACCGCTTATGAAATCGCGTTCGGCGTTGTGCTGATCATTGTTTCGGTTCTGATCGTTGTGTTCACTTTGTCCCAGACCCAGAAAGGGCAGGGCCTGTCTGCTGCTATTATGGGTGATAGCAGCTTTATGGCTGCCGGCCGCGAGCGTGGCCTGGATGCCAAGCTGGCCAAAGTGACCAAAATCTGCGGCGCTGTTTTCTTTGTAGCTACGCTGCTGGTTGGTGTGCTGAGTGCCCGCTTGTAATTGAATGAAAGGAGAACGGTCTGGCCAATTTTGTTGGCGTTCCGCTTTCCCTTATTCAGGAACCGTCAACGACCCGCCCAATACCGCGGGTCGTTTTTTATGGGAAAAATAAAAAGGTCACAATGGTGCAGGTGCTGCCGCGAAACCAAAGGCCACGCCTGCTATGGAAGGACCCTGCCGGGTGGCAGGGTGACGTAAACGAGGAGTAAAAACAAAGGCATGGGCCGCTGCCTGTGCCCAACCCAAAGGAGAAAACATGACACCATTACAGAAAAATATTCTTGCGGCGTGCAAGCGCCGCCCCCAGACCCTGCGTGAACTGCAGAATGCTTTGCAGGTGGATAATTCCCGCCTGCGCAACACCGTAACCGGCATGGTAGCTACCGGTATGCTGTCCGCCCGCAACGGTACCTATGTTCCGGGCTTTGCCGTGATGGAAAATACCGATGCCCCCGCTGGCATTCCCTGCACACTGGTCAAGCTGGCGGCCCGCTTCGGCTTTGCGTCCCGCGATGACGGCACCGGCGATATCTTTATTCCCGGCCGCGCCCTGCATGGTGCTATGCCGCAGGATAAAATCATCATCAAACTGTTCGACCACCCCCGTGTGGAGGGCAGCGCCGAGGGTGAAGTGGTGGAGGTGACCACCCCGCACAACACCTTTGCCGGTACCATTGTGCTGACTGAGGACGGCCGCCTTGCCGTGGAGCCGGACGGCTGCCGTGATGTGCGCATTGTGCTGGATAAAAAAGGCGTCAACGGCGCACAGCTGGGGGATAAGGTCGGTGCTATCCTGACCAACCGCGGCCAGCGCCATATGGACCACCGCTGCGCTGTTGCCGAGCGCTTCGGCACTTCCGACCGCGCAGCAGAGTGCGCCAAGGCTGTGCTGTATGGCCGTGATGTCCGCCAGGAATTCCCGGAGGAGGTATTGGCCGAAGCTCACGCATATGATAACGCTCTCATTGACCCCGCCGAAGCTGCCCACCGCGCCGACCTGCGCGGTCTGCCGATCTTTACCATCGACTCTGCCGAGACCAAGGATATCGACGACGCCATCAGCCTGATGAAGACCCAGAACGGCGGCTATGAGCTGGGCGTTCATATTGCGGATGTCAGCCACTATGTCCGCCCGGACACCGCGCTGGATAAGGAAGCTTATGAGCGTGCAACTTCCATCTATTACGCGGATAAAGTCATCCCCATGCTGCCCACCCAGCTTTCCAACGGCATCTGCAGCCTCAATGAAGGGGAGGAGCGCCTGGCGTTCTCCTGCCTGATGCAGCTGGATGAAAGCGGCAATATCCATAGCTATCAGTTCGTCAAGAGCGTCATCCGCAGCCGTGTCAAGGGCGTTTATAAAGAAATTAACGCTCTGTTGGACGGCTCCAATGACCCGGCTCTGGTGACAAAATATAAAGACGTTATGGCTCAGCTGCCTGCGATGACCGAGCTGTACGAAAAGCGCCTGGCTCTGCGCAAAGCACGCGGCGCGATGGAAATCGAATCCGACGAAGCCAAGTTGGTCATGGACGAGGAAGGCCGCTGCGTGGATATCGTCAAGCGCACCCGCGGTGTGTCGGAGTGCATGATCGAAGAGTTCATGCTGCTGGCCAACCAGTGCGCTGCCAATGCGGGCCGCACCCATCATGTGCCGTTTGTGTACCGTATCCATGAAGCCCCCGATGCCGAGCGCATGGAAAAGCTGAGCAACACCCTGAAAGCCTGCGGCCTGAACGTCCACTTTGCCGGGGAAGTGCCCACCCAGCTGGAGCTTTCTGCCATTCTGGACGAAACCCGCGGCCAGCCCATCCAGATCCCGGTCCACACCGGTATCCTGCGCAGCATGCAGAAAGCTCGCTACTCTCCGGAGCCGAAAGGCCATTACGGCCTGGTGCTGGCAGACTATGCCCACTTTACCAGCCCCATTCGCCGTTACCCGGACCTTGCCATCCATCGCATCCTGACGGATATGCTGGTGGGCAAGCCGGAGCAGGAGCTCATCAAGGATTATACCGGTTTTGCCACCCACGCCAGCGAGCAGTCCAGCCGCCAGGAAGTTTCCGCCGTGCGCATTGAGCGCGATGTGGAGGACCTGTACAAGGCCGAGTATATGCACAACCACCTGGGCGAAGTCTACACCGGCACCGTGGCAGGTGTAACACCGCGCGGTATTTTTGTGGCGCTGGAAAACACCGTAGAGGGCTTTGTGCCTGCCGCACAGCTCTGCAAGGGCGAAGCCACTGTGGTGGAGGGCGTCAGCATTCTGGACCCGCTGACCGGAAAACGCTGGATGCTGGGCGACCCCGTCAAAGTGCAGGTGGCCGGTGCCAACGTTGCCCTTGGCCGCATTGATTTTGACTATATGCCGCTGTAATCATAGTTTTTTATAAAAAGAGCAAACCAATAAAAGCAAAGCTGCCGTCCCGTACTGATATGTACCCGGTTTTCTGGACACGGGTAAAAATCGAATAATTAAGGCAATACCGCACAATTCCCGCCTAACGGCTCAAGCACCGCTCCGGCGGCTGCGGCACGGCATCTGCGTTGCCAAAATGCTCGATAAGACATCCAGTATTATCTGCGCTTTTGGCTTAGCATCTGCCGCACCTCGCTCGCCGTATCGGCACTTAGAATTATGAGGTATTGCCTTAAGAATCCATCATGGATGCTTCTCTGAATGTGGAGGGAGGCATCCATTTTGTTTTAGCTTGAATTCTGCTGTTATTATAATAGTCGATATAATCAGCAATGTGCCAAGAAAAATACACGAGACGATATAAATAAAAACTCCCCGGACAACATCCGAGGAGCCCTTATGCTCATGATAACCATATCCCCATAACCGCTTTTTGTCACAAAGATGGGTTCCTGCGTTTCGTGGCAGCGCTGCGAAATCGCATTGGTATTTTTCAGATCACGAATTGGGATAATTTCGGGCATAAGCTCAGCTCCTTTCGTGGCTTTATTATGCCACAAAAAGGGCCGCACTGATAACATGTAAAATTGTAAAACAAAAAAGCTACATCCAAATTGAATGTAGCTTTTCTGTGGCGGAAAGAAAGGGATTCGAACCCTTGAGGGCTTTATGGGCCCTACACGATTTCCAGTCGTGCGCCTTAGACCAGCTCAGCCATCTTTCCATCTATTCTGCTGTATCGCCTCACCTGACGACGTGTTATATTATAGCAAGCACATCTGGGATTGTCAAGCAATATTTTGAAAAAAATCGATTTTTTTCAAATAAATTTTAAAAAAGGAAAAAAGAACATATGGAAGAAGTTTTTTGTAAAAATGATCTGAAATCCAAAGGAGGGTACAAGCACATGCACTTTTTGCCGCAACCACAATATGGCATGAACTGCCCCGCAAACGCCCCGTTTGTGCAAGACATTTGTGCATACAGATGAAAATTGACATTTCTGTGACAAAGCTCTTGAAAAAATATGAACAGAGTGGTAAAACATAAGGGAACACGGCTCCGGCACCTTTTGGCTGGGGAGGCTGGGCGGATGGCAAGTACCACTGTATGAACCAAAAAGCCATATCAGCTATGCCGTGCTGAAAAAGGAGGCTCTATCATTATGTATCTATTCTTCCGGGATCTTGCAATCATATTGATTGCGGCTAAGTTTTTTGGCCTGATTGCCCGCAAACTCAAGGCACCCCAAGTGGTGGGCGAGATCATCGCCGGCTTGCTGATTGGCCCCTCTTTGCTGGGGGTTGTTCAGCTCAGCGATACCATCTCGGTCTTTGCGGAAATCGGCGTTATTTTGCTGATGTTCTCCACCGGCCTTGGCACCAACCTGAAGCAGTTGATGAAAGCCGGCCCCATTGCAACTCTGGTTGCCTGCGTGGGTGTTTTTGTTCCCTTGGTGGGCGGTACGCTGCTGTATGGTGCGTTCTATGGTCTGGGTGCTATCGGCAGTCCGGAATTTTATAAAGCATTGTTCATCGGCACCATTATGACGGCAACCAGCGTTTCCATCACGGTGGCAACCCTGCAGGAGCTTGGCCAGCTGAAAGGCTTCTTGGGCACCACCATCGTCAGCGCAGCCGTGATTGATGACGTTATCGGCATTGTGGTGCTTACCTGCGTTCTGGGGGCCGGCAGCGGCGAAGAAGGCGGTACTAGCATCGGCCAGGTGTTGATCAACACGGTGCTGTTCTTTGTGGTGGCGGTCATTGTCGGTTTTGTGCTGTACAAGGCCATGACCTGGCTGGATAACCGTAACCCCCACACCCAGCGCATTACCATTGCCAGCCTTGGCTTCTGCTTTGCCATGGCTTACATTGCAGAGCAGTACTTTGGCATTGCCGATATTACCGGTGCTTACATTGCTGGTATCGTGCTGTGCAACATTCATGATGCACCCTATGTGGAGCGCCGTGTCGAAATCAGCAACTATATGATGTTTGCTCCGGTGTTCTTTGCTTCCATCGGTCTCAAAACCGATATCAGCGGCCTGACTCCCGATATCCTGCTGTTCTGTGTCTGCTTTGTCATTGTGGCACTTATCACCAAGATCATTGGCTGCGGTCTTGCAGCAAAGATCTGCAAGTTCAACTGGACAGATTCCCTCAAGGTTGGCGTTGGCATGATGACCCGCGGCGAGGTTGCTTTGATTGTGGCACAAAAGGGCCTTGCAGTCGGCATGGTGGACGCTGTCTACTTTACCGCTGTTATTCTGCTGATCATCGTATCTTCTGTTACCACTCCGCTTGCTCTGAAGACGCTGTTTGCCAAGTATCCTTCTAAGGATCACCCCAGCGCAGTGGCTGTGAATGAATCAGGCAAAGCTTGAGTTATATACCGTCAAAATTGCACAAGTAAACAAATCCGGGCTGTGGAAATGATCCACAGTCCGGATTTGTTTTTTATTGTTTTATTGTTTATAATCAGTGGCGCACGAAGCCGCCCAGTTCATACTCATTGGTGTATCCGTTGGCAAGCGCCTTGGCGCGCAGCGCAGCGTAAAGCTCTGCGAAAGTGGCCTGTACATAAGGCTCCAGGAAGATGAAACCAATGCCAAAGGTAATGCTGCACAACAAGTACCAGCCAATAAAGGAAAGCTGGAGCACAAAGGTGTTCCACTTTTCACCGTCCATCATCTGCTTGCTCAGCTCCATGGCGCGGCAGGTGGTCAGGTAGGGGTTTTCGGCCATCAGGTAGCCGACCTGCATGTAGCAATAAGACCAGTAAATGCCGGGAATGATCAAAAGGAAACCCAGCGCAATTTTCAGGTTGGTCAGCAGCATAACTTTAACAACATTCAGATACGGGGTGCGGAAGATCGAAGTGACGGTGCTGAACGGTGTTGCCGACTGGCGGCTTTCCATAAAATAGCGGTTGCGGCCGACTGTCAGCGGGTTGATGAGGAACGCTGCCCAGCATAGGCTGATTGCGGCAGCGATCAACATTACGATAATCACCACCCCGGCAAAGGGGGCCAATGCCTGCAAAAGATACTCCTCATTGCCGCTGGTGTATCCACCGCCGGCGTTGCCCTGCCACACCGGGCCGCTCATCATACCGTTCAGTTGGGAAGACGTTACGCGGTATTGCGCCGTAAGGCGGGGGAAAGAATAGCCAATGCCCAACAGGGAAAGAAGTAGGCACAGTCCCACGCTGCGCCAGTACCGCTCTTGCAACGCCTGTTTGGCGTTGGACTTCAAAAGGGAACGGGTCCACATAATTTGTACCTCCTGTTTTGTGGGTTGCAAGCGGATCCTTTTGCCGTGCCGCCTGCGCAACAGCAGAAATGGCGATACGAACAAAGGGAACGCTGTTTATTAGTCAGTATAACATAGAACTGTGAACTTGAAAAGAACAGAGGATATTTTTTGTACAATAGAGTTCTTTTAAGACAGCAAAGAAATAAAAATAACGCATAACGGACGATTTTGACAAAAGAAAAAAGCAAAAAGATTTTTGGACTTTTTTTGAAAATATGCTTGACACAGGCCGCCCTGATTGCTATAATAATATGCGTCGCAGCGGTCAGGCGGTAGCCTGATGCAAAGCGCGAAGGGTTTGGCCCGGTAGTTCAGTTGGTTAGAACGCTAGCCTGTCACGCTAGAGGTCGTCAGTTCGAGCCTGATCCGGGTCGCCACATGCTGTTATAGCTCAGCCGGTAGAGCGCATCCTTGGTAAGGATGAGGTCGGCAGTTCGAATCTGCCTAACAGCTCCATAGCAAAGCCCACAGCACGTTGGTTACTGTGGGCTTTTTACATAGGGGCATAGCTCAGTTGGTAGAGCAGCGGTCTCCAAAACCGCGTGCCGAGGGTTCGAATCCTTCTACCCCTGCCAAA
>CDZP01040085.1_pt1 | contig 16338 bp, 16 predicted proteins | sample 554941 | NCBI WGS metagenome assembly CDZP01 (sample SAMEA3182064, study PRJEB8094) | gut metagenome | biome: human; feature: gut; material: Stool; isolation source: human stools | place: Canada | collected 2013-01-28
GCTCTGAATGACCGGGGTATGGAAGTCGTCATAATGACGGTAAACATTAAGCATCACTATGATGAAAAACGTTAAGCGTCATAATGACAGGAAACGCTAATCGTCATCCTGAATGAATGTAAAGGATTTGTACCCGTGACAAGGAAAGCCAGTAAGATGTCACCAGCGTAATAGATTCATCGCTCCTCATCACGCATCCGTTTTCCCATCTTTCCCACAAAGCATTCTTGCCTCCGCTCTGAATGACCGGGGTATGGAAGTCGTCATAATGACGGTAAACATTAAGCATCACTATGATGAAAAACGTTAAGTGTCATAATGACAGGAAACGCTAATCGTCATCCTGAGCGCAAGCGAAGGATCTGTACCCGTGGTGGGGAAAGCGGGAAGATGCCATCCGGGTAATAGATTCTTCACTTCGTTTCATCGTTCTGTTTCCCGTTTTTCCCACAAAGCATTCTTGCCCCCGTTCAGAATGACGATTTTGGGAAAGCACGTCACCAACAATGGGGAACGGAAAGTGTCATAATGAGAATGTTCGCTGCCGGTACAGGTTCACCGGGCAGTCTCAAAAGAAAAACACCGTCCCTCTAAAGACGATGTTTTCTTTCTATTCCTTATTTCAGTACGCCGATTTCCCTGTAGTATCTTTCAGCGCCGGGATGGAGCGGCACGCCTGCGATATCTTTCACCGCGTCTTCCGGCTTGAGGCCTTTCAGGTTCTTCTGTGCCTGCCCCAGTTCGTCGATATGTTCCCAGAAAGCTTTCGTCAGATTATACACCACATCTTCCGGCATATCCCCGCGGGTGAACATAACCATTTTAACCGCCGTGGTACGGACGTCTCTGTCCTGGTTCGGATAGGTCCCCGCCTTGATAGTATAACTTGCATACCAGGGATACTTCGCTTTCAGTTCTTTCACGAGCTGATCATCAATATCTACCAGGTGCGCGCCGCCGGTCAAAGCCTGGGTGACGGCGGAAGCAGGAGCGCCGCTCATAATCCACGCACCGTCAATGGAGCCGTTTTGGAGCATATCGGCAGCATCGGTAAAGGTAATATACTCCGCCTGGATATCATCAGGAAATTTCAGTCCCGCCGCGGTAAAATGGGCATTGCTTTCATTATATACAGAAGATCCTGCCGACGCTACGGCAAAACGCTTTCCTTTTACATCAGCCAAAGTCTGAATGCCCGACTTGGCAGTGGCCACCATCTGGTTCGGATTCATGTAAAGACCGGCAATCACTTTCAAATCTTTATAAGGATGATCTTTGAAACTGTCCGTCCCATTGAAACATTGGTACACATTGCTGGAAATAGCGATGGACACCTGCGCTTCGCCGTCGGAAACCATATTCAGGTTGGCAATTCCGCCTGCGGAAGCCTGGCTCGCTGCCTGCACACCGGGAACGTTATTGTTCCACATATTGGTGATTGCCGCCCCTACCGCATACAGGGCGCCTGACGCGCCAGCCGTCGGAAAATTAATTTTCACCGTCTGCGCTGCCGGCTGTGATGACGGCGCCGATGCTTTCTTTTCTCCGCCGCAGCCTGCTATCATCCCTGCTGCAGCTAAAGCCGCCAGTGAAACTGCCGCCGCTTTTTTCAAATGCTTCATGTTCATTTTTCCATCCTCCCATGCTGCAGAAAATAAATGATTATCATAAGTATACCCCTGTGTCAGGGGAAATCAAGTTTCTTTTCTCCGCTGCAGGAACTGGAATCCTATAACCGCGGCAATCCCTGCAAATCCGACAAAGTCTGTCATCGTTCCGGGAAAAAGGAGAAGCAGCGAAGCAATGAAAAGTATAATCCGTTCCGCCCATCCGCACTTGCATAGAATCCAGCCTTCCAATGCGCCGACGAGGGCAAACGTCCCCACCGCCGCGCTGAAAACAGCCCAAAGGGTTTCCACTGCGGCCGCCGCCGGATCGACACCGATGAGAAGAACGGGATTATCCAGAAAAAAGAAAGGAATAATAAAACCGATAAGCCCGAGACGCACCGCCATAAGTCCCGTCTTTGTCTGATCAGAACCGGCAATCCCAGATGCCACATAGGCTGACATGGCCACAGGCGGCGTGATATTGGAAAGGCAGGCATAAATCAGGCAGAACATGTGGGCGATAAGAGGCAGCACCCCCGCCTTGATAAGGACAGGAACAGCAACCGCCTGGACAATGACATACGCCGCAACGCCGGGAACGCCCATCCCCAAAACAGCGGACATGATCATGACAAGGAACCCGGCAAGGTATACATTATTATCCTGCAGAAGAGACAAAATAAGGTAGCCCATGTGGAGTCCCATGGATGTCAGTGTGACTGTACCGATAATGACGCCGATGATGACGCAGCACACCCCTACGGAAACGGCGCTCCGCGCCCCCTCAATAACAGCGGCAATAATCTTATCTCCTGTCATTCTTGTTTCTTTACGGAGCCAGCTTGCCGCCACAGTGATGAAAATGGAAATAACCGCTGCATAAAGCGGCGTAAATCCCATAAACATCAGCCCGATAAGACTCACCAGGGGAAGGACAAGATGTCCCTGTTCTTTTATCACCGACAATGCATCGGGAATATTTTCCCTGGCGATTCCCGAAAGTCCGAGCCGCTTCGCTTCAAAATGAACCGCCAGAAGCAGGCCGATATAGTAGAGCAGCGCCGGTGTAACAGCTGCCAGTGCCACATAGGTGTAGGACAGGTTTAAAAACTCCGCCATGACAAAACCGACCGCCCCCATAATCGGCGGCGTAAACTGTCCGCCGGTAGAGGCCACCGCTTCTACGGCGCCTGCAAATTCGCTTTTATACCCGGTCCGTTTCATAAGCGGAATCGTAATCGTTCCCGTCGTCGCCACATTGGCAATGGCAGAACCGTTAATCATCCCCATAAGACCCGACGCGATGACCGCCACCTTCGCAGGGCCGCCGGAAGTCGTTCCTACAAGGGTAAGCGAAAAATCATTAATGAATTTGGAAAAGCCCGAATATTTCAGAAACGCGCCAAAAACAACAAAAAGAAATATATAAGTCGCCGAAACGCCGATGCCCGTGCCGAGAATGCCCTGCGTTCCCCAGAATTGGGTAATCAGCACGCGCTTCAAAGTGAAACCGTTATGACCGAGATAGCCGGGCAGGTACGCGCCGAACCAATTATACGCAAGAAAAATTCCCGCAAGTACCGCCAGATTTCCCGATGCCCGCCGGGCCGCTTCAAAAACACAAACCACCGCGACTAAGGCAATGGCTGCCTCCATATCGGAAATACGTCCTCCCGTCCGGGCGATACGGGTATAATTCAAAATGAGATAAAGGAGACTGCCTGCGGAACAAAGGATAAACGCCACGTCCCAAAGGGGCGGAAGCTTTCTTTTCCGCGTTTCTTTTTTAAACGTCGGAAATAATAAAAATGTAAAAACAAGAAGAAAGATACAGTGGATCGCCCGCAGATTGACGGCACTGATTGCTCCGATGGTCGTGAAATACAGCTGGAATGCCGTCCACACGCACAGCAGTACGGCTACCGCCCTGCCTAACGGTCCCGTATATGTCCTCATACGGGAGTCCGCTTCCTTCTCCTCAAGTATTTTCTGCGCTTTTGCATCAAGTTCTTTTTTTGCTTCCAACGCTTCTTCCAGCTTTACGCCGGACTGATGTTCATCCATTCCGATTCCTCCTGCACTGCTGTCCTTCCTGTGTCTGCAACATCCTGCCATGATCGTCTTGTCAGATATCTTAACGCAGTACCGGCCGGCAGTCAACAGCAGAAATACTCTCTTTCCATGCAAGGGATACACGGAGTTCTTATGAAACAGATAAGCGGAATTTCCCACGAAAAAATCACCGCCCCTTTCGAGACGATGATTCCCTCTTTTCCTTACCTGCTTTCAAAGAATGCCTTGTACGCCAGGTACGTTTCGTAAGCGTCCGCCTTGGACAGCAGGTCGCAGGGAGCGTGCATGGACAGCATGGACGTGCCGCAGTCTACCACTTCCACGCCCCAGTTCGCCATCATGAAAGCAATTGTTCCGCCGCCGCCCTGGTCGACCTTTCCCAGTTCGCCGATTTGCCAGCATACACCGGCATCATTAAAGATTTTTCTGACCTTCTGCAAAAATTCCGCATTGGCATCATTGCTGCCTGACTTGCCGCGGGAACCGCCGTACTTGGTCAGGTTAATCCCGTATCCCAGGAAAGACGCATTGTCTTTTTCAGAAACTTCCGGGAACATGGGATCAAGACAGGAATTCACATCGGCGGAAAGCATCTCGCTGTTTTCCATGGTTTCATAGAAATCAAGAAGGCTTCCCTGTCCCTGCAGCGCAAGGAGTTTCATTACAAATTTCACGAAATAGGAAGATTCCATGCCCGTATTTCCATAAGATCCGATTTCTTCCTTATCCGTAAGAAGAGCGGCCTGGGTCTTCACACCGGGTTTTGCGTCCAGGATGGCTTCCAGATTCGCGTAGGAACATACGCGGTCGTCCTGCCCGTAAGAAGCGATGAGGGACCGGTCAAATCCGACGTCGCGGCTCTTTGTGGCGGGAACAAGTTCCAATTCAGCGGCGGCGAAGTCTTCCTCTTCGATCCCGTATTCTTTTTTCAAAAGCGCCATGATGGCATCTTTCGGTGTCTGCCCTTCTTCAGAATGAGTACCCGCGACAGCCTGGAGCTGTTCTCCGGTAATCCCTTCCGCCAGAGTCTTTTTCATCTGGTCCTGTGCCATATGGATAAGCAGGTCGGATACATAAAAAACGGGGTCGCTGTCTTTCAGTCCGATATTGATATCCACTTTTTTACCGTCTTTTGTGAATACCACGCCGATGAGCGCCAGCGGAATGCAGGTCCACTGGTATTTCTTAATCCCGCCGTAGTAGTGGGTACGGAAGTACACAATGCCGTCCTGTTCATGAACCGGATTGGCTTTCAGATCCAGACGGGGCGAATCAATATGGGATCCCACGATTTTGATGCCTTCATGGACGGGTTCTTTCCCAATCACCGCCAAAATAACGGATTTATCTTTCTGGTTCCAATATACCTTGTCTCCCGCTTTGAGCGACTTCATGATATAGACAGGTTTAAATCCCTTTTCTTCCGCACGGCGGATAATTTCCGCTGCCGCCAGTCTTTCCGTGCGTGCCGTATCAAGGAACGCCTTGTATTTTTCACCGTATGCCATGGCGGCCTTGCGCTCACGGGCATTCATCCGCTGCCAGACGGATTTGCTTCTGCTGTATGTTTCTTTCATTTCTGCCTCCTAAAAGAGAATTATTTTCACATAGGTACAGTATAAAACTTTTTCTCCCTCCCCGCAAACCGCGGCAGGAAGGAAATCCCGCTTCTTCAGTCTCCGGGAAATACCCTGCGCAGGAAGTACGTCAGTCCCATAAAAACAGCCATCACCACGAAAAGCAGGGGATACGCAATGACCAGAAGATAAACGGAAGCGTCCAAACTTGACATAGTTTCTCCTTTATGACAAAACGGGAATAAGAGCAAGCACAAGGCCGCCGGCGACGACGGAAGCGACCTGTCCCGCCACATTGACGCCCATGGCGTGCTGGATGATGAAATTGGAAGGATCTTCTTTCAAAGCCATCTTGGCAACAACGCGCCCCGACATGGGGAACGCGGAAATACCACAGGCGCCAATCATGGGATTCAGTTTTTGCTTGAGGAAGAGATTTGCCAGCTTTGCAAAAAGCACGCCGCCCACCGTATCGAAAATAAACGCCGCCGCACCGAGGATAAGGATTTTCAGGACATCAAATGTCAGGATATTTTCCGCCGTCATCGTAGCGCCTACCGTAATACCGAGAAAGAGTGTCACCAGATTGGCGAGTTCATTCTGTGCCGTACTTGCCAGAGAATCCACAACGCCCGATACTTTCAGCATATTGCCGAACATGAGCGCGCCGATGAGCGGTACGGAAATAGGAGCCAGAATACCTGCAAAAAGCACCACCATAAAGGGGAAAAGGAAACGTGCTGTCCATGACACGGGTTTCTCTTCTTTATATGCCATGCGGATACGTCTTTCACGCTTTGTCGTCAGCAGTCTGATAATGGGCGGCTGGATAATCGGGACAAGGGACATATAGCAGAATGCCGTCACCGTGAGGGGCGCCAGAAGTTCCGTGGCAAATTTCTGCGCCACAAAAATCGTCGTCGGACCGTCCGCCGCGCCGATGATGCCAATCGCCGCCGCCTGGTTGAAAGGAAATCCAAAAGCTGATGCCAGAAGCGCCGCTGCAAAAATACCTAAATGGGCCGCTGCCGCAAAAAGCATGACATAAGGCTGTCGGATAAGCGGCGTAAAATCACACATCGCGCCTACCGCCACAAAAATCATGACAGGAAACAGCTCATTGGCAATTCCCGCTTCATAAAGAACCTGCAAAAAGCCCGGCTCCCCGCCTCCCACAGGGATAACGGCAAAATGCCCCGGTATATTTGCCAATATACAGCCCACTCCCATAGGAAAGAGAAGCACCGGCTCATAATCCTTTTTCACTCCGAGCCAGATCAGAATCCCGCCGATGGCGAACATAGTCCAGACAGCGGGATCCGACATCTCCATAACCCCTGCAAAAAGTTCCTTAAAAATTGTTTCCGTGCTTGTCATAAATCTCTCCCCGCAAATAAACAGCCTTACAAAAAACGGACCCGGAAAATACCAGGTCCGATACTATTTCCTGCCCCTGTGCCATACGCAGAAAACATATTTACTTAATAAGGAAAAACAAGGCTTACACATGATAGCCGAGTACCGGAAGAATCATAAAGATAAGCAGCGCCCACACAATACCCGCCCCGATGAAAATACCTGCCGTAATGGCAAAGCCCATCTTGGAACGGGGGACGCCGAGCAGGCTGAAATTCCCAAACCAGCCGCGGCGGACCATGAACCCGTTGTCACTGCGCTGTCTGAACCAGACCAGCTTTTTTTGAGGGTCAATATTGTATGCCACGAGAATGGCAATGACTGTCGCTACCAGCCAATAAATGAGGAAACGAGCGGCATTGAAGTCCTTGACGCCGGACAAATCAATCATCTGCATATTTTTACCCTGCCTTTTAAGTATAACTGCTTTACCAATTTATATATTATACCGCAAGGCACGGTTTAGTCAAAAATATTTCTTAAAATTATAAAACGCCGGACAAATAACCGTAGCCTTCTTTTTCCATATCCGCTTCGGGAATGAACCGGATCGCCAAGCTGTTGATGCAGTACCGGAGACCGCCTCTGTCCCGGGGACCGTCATCAAACACATGCCCCAAATGAGATTCTCCCATACGGCTCCGCACTTCTGTACGCCGCATATTATAGCTCAGGTCTTCTTTGTAATTCACCACATCGGCAGAAATCGGTTTCGTGAAACTCGGCCAGCCGCAGCCCGACTCGAACTTGTCACGGGAGGAAAAGAGCGGCTCTCCCGTCGCCACATCTACATAAATGCCGCGGTCAAATTTATCGAAATATTCATTGGAAAAAGCTCTTTCCGTCATGCCTTCCTGCGTGACAGCATATTGATCTGCCGTTAAAAGGCTGCGGAGGGTTTCCTCGTCAGGCTTCGGATACAGGGAGCCGTCAATCACGGGATCCGCCGCCCTGCTTACATCGATATGGCAGTAACCGCCGGGGTTCTTCTTTAAATAATCCTGATGGTACTCTTCCGCCGGCACAAAATGACGGAGCGGTTCCACCTCGATAGCGATTTTACCGGAAAGGGATTTCTGCTTTTCATCAAGTACTTCCCGAGCCACCGCCCCTTCTTCATCAGTGGTGTAATAAATGCCCGTCCGATACTGGCGCCCGCGGTCATTTCCCTGACGGTTCACACTTGTAGGATCCACCACCCGGAGGTAGTAAAGCAGCAGATCCCTGTAGGAAACTTTGGAAGCATCATAAGAAATATGAACCGTTTCCGCGTGATCTGTCTGCCCTATATGTTCGTAATCCGTCTTGTCCGTTTTCCCGTTGGCATAACCGGAAACCACGTCCACTACGCCGTCCACACGGGAAAAATATTCCTCCAGTCCCCAGAAACAGCCTCCCGCCAGGTACATATCCCGTAAATTTTCCTTATTCACTGTTTTCACCGCCATTTCTTTCTTCATACTTTCTTCAAGGCTTACCCCCACAGGCGCTTTTTCCCCGCTGCCTGAAGATGGAGTCATTGCCATCGAATACCAGCCGAAACCGGCTGCCGCAATGATCGCAAGACTTCCTAAAATTCCTGCCGTTCTCATCATAATCCTCCTTTACGAAATCCCCTTCATCTCCATGGCAAGCGATTCTTTGCTCATATGTCCCGGACGGAGCATCTTTACATTTCCTTCCGTATCGATCAGAGCCGCCGACGGATAGAAACGGATACCGTATTTCTTTGTCACCGCGCCGCCTTCGTCAAGAAGCACGGGGAGATTATTATAGCCGAGACCTTTATACCATTTTACGAAATCCTCTTTTTTCATTTCACCGCCAAATCCGGGCGCCACAACGGAAAGAACGACAAAATCCTTATCGTCACTTCCCGCCAGCATATCCGTATCAGCCAGCGTAGCCATACATACAGAACACCAGGAAGCCCAGAACTTGATATACACCTTTTTCCCCCTGTAATCGGAAAGTCTGTGTTCCTTTCCATTTACATCGGTCAGCATGAAATCCGCATCCTTTGCATCCATAAAATTCTGTGTGCGGCCGGCTGCCTTTTCCTGCTGCATCGCCGCGGGGCGGGCCATGTCATTTGCATCCGCATTCATACCGGATCCGCATCCCGCCAGAATCCCTGCCAAAACGGCTGTTGCCGCAAACGCTCCAAACTTTTTATAAGAAATTTTCATCATGATAAACCTCCTGTTTACAAATCTGTGAAATATTTCAAGAAATAACTGCCGCCAGCATATCCAGCTTGCCAAGCATAAGCAGGATCCCCATAAGAATGATCAGCACGCCGCCAATCTTTTTCAGCAAGACCATATGGCGCTTCACGTGACTGCTGTACTTCAAAAGCCAGGAAGATGCCACTGCCAGAATCAGGAAAGGGACCGCCATCCCCGCAGCGTACACCGCCATCAAAAGACCGCCATACAGAGCGCTTCCATTTTCAGAAGCCACCACAGCAAGCACCGCCCCCAGCACAGGTCCCACACAGGGCGTCCAGCCGAAGCTGAAAGTCAGCCCCAGAAGAAACGCGCCGAGAATACCGCCTTGACGCTTCCCGTCCAGCTCGATCTTCTTCTGCCGCTGGAGAAAATTAATATTAATCAGCTCCATCTGATGCAGCCCGAGAAGTATGACGATACCACCCATGACATACGGCGTATAGGGATGATAAAAAATGTGGCTGAAAAAACCGGTCCCAAACCCGAGACTGAAAAATACCGTCGATAGTCCCGTAATAAAGAAAACAGTTTTTACCAGCGGAGATACATATACCTTCAGTCCGAAAAAAGAAAACGACCTCGTCCCGGGATCCTCCGCCAGCTTTCCCAAGTAAACCGGAAGAAGGGGAAATACACAGGGCGAAAAGAAGGACAGCACACCGGCCAGAAAAACAGCACCTGCAAATAAATTATTGATTCCTTCCTGCATAAAGCACATCCTTTCATTAATAGATAAAAATAAATATGAGAATCTATATCATATTCACTTTTATCTATATAATATTTTATCTTTCTTCAAATTGCAATATTTTATCTATATCCATTCTCATGGAATCCATCACTTTTTTAGATAAGAAAGAACCGGTAAGCCCCTCTTCTTTCTGCTACTGGCAGGCTCTCTCCCCCTCTGCTATACTGGACATATCATAAAACAGGAGATCATTAAATCATGATAAATCATACGATAACGGAGACCCCCGCCGATTCATGGCGGTTGGTTTTTTGGCTAATCTTATCCGGCGGAATCCAGGACTCATACACCTTCTGTGTGCGCGATCATGTTCTGTCCAATGCCCAGACAGGAAATGTCGTTTTTTTAGGCCATCATCTTTTTCTTGGGGATATAAACGGTTCTCTCCGCTACCTGCTCCCCATTATAGTCTACGGTTTCGGTCTCTTTTTTGCTGCCCGCTTACAAAACCTGTGGGAAAAGCATCAGCTTACAGACTGGCGGAGAAATATCCTTCTTCTGGAAATTGCCTGCCTCTTTATTGTCGGACTCCTCCCCTACTCTTTAAACCACCTGGCAAACATCCTCGTCTCCTTTTCCTGTGGTCTGCAGGTCCATTGTTTCACCAAATTGAATAATTATAATTACATGAGTACCACCTGCACGGGAAATATCAAACGGAGTGTAGACGCACTGGAACGTTACTTGGTCTCTCAGAACGAACAAGATCTCCATGTGGCCGCTCAATTTCTTTTCATTGTCATTATTTTTGCCCTCGGTTCCGGTATCGGCTACTGGTCCAGCAGCTACTTCGGCACGTATGCCATCTGGCTCTCCTGTCTGTTGCTCTGCATATGCCGGCATGAAGATAAAAATATAAAAAAGTAATTATAAACTTCACTTTCAGGCATAAATACACCGCTTACTTTGTACACATAATGCCCACGTAAAAAACGCCCCCGTAAAGGAGCGTTTTCGTTTTAATTCAATCAGACGAATCAGTTATACTGATCAGCCTCCGAACTGTGCCAGCATGGTGCCTGCTGCTACGGCAGTGCCAATAACCCCTGCTACGTTCGGCCCCATCGCCTGCATCAGCAAGTAATTGGATGGGTTGTCTTTCAGACCGACTATCTGGGATACACGTGCTGCCATCGGTACAGCCGATACGCCTGCCGAACCGATGAGCGGGTTGATCTTGTTGCCCGAAGCAATTCTCATGATCTGGCCAAAAAGGACGCCGCCTGCCGTGCCTGCCGCAAAGGCAATCAGACCGAGCACGATGATTTCAATCGTTTCCAGACGGAGGAATTTGTCGCCGGACATTGTCAAGCCTGTGCCTGTCGCCAGGAAGATGGTGACGATATTGATCAGCGCATTCTGCGCGGTATCGGACAGTCTTGCCGTTACGCCGGATACTTCGAAAAGATTACCGAGACACAGACATCCCATCAGCGCCGCTACCGGAGGCAGAAGCAGGGATACGACGATGGCTACGACAATCGGGAATACCACCTTTTCAAAGTGGCTTACCGGACGAAGATTGACCATCTTGATCTTTCTCTGTTCCTTGGTCGTGCACATTTTCATGATTGGCGGCTGGATGAGCGGAACCAGGGACATGTAGCTGTATGCTGCCACGGCAATAGCACCTAAGAGATGCGGTGCCAGTTTGGATGTCAGATAAATCGCGGTCGGGCCGTCAGCACCGCCGATGATGCCGATGGATGCCGCTTCCTGCACATTGAAGCCGAGCATCATAGCGCCTGCCAGCGCAACAAATACGCCGATCTGGGCAGCTGCGCCAAGAAGCATGGTCTTTGGGTTTGCAATAAGCGGTGCAAAATCCGTCATGGCGCCTACCCCCATGAAAATAAGGGGCGGGAAAATTTCATACTTGATCCCGAATCCGATGGCCATCATGACGCCCATTTCATCTTCAAACCCGGTATTCGGGAAGTTGGCCATGATGCAGCCGAACGCAATTGGGAGCAGCAGCAAAGGTTCATATTCCTTCGCAATTGATAAATAAAGTAAAACAAGTCCTACTAAAATCATGACACAGTTTTCCCAGGTCAGTGCGGCAAAGCCGGAATCTGTCCATACGGAAACAAGTGCTCTCATAAAACCATCCATTTTATACCTCCTATTAGGTTAATCATATTTAATTTATTCTTATTTTTTCTTTTTTGTCGGGTCAACGACATGGATCAATTCAATAACGAAAGCCAGAAAAATAAGAACGGCAAATACGATAACCATGTTAGTGATACAAATGGAAAGTGGGCCTGGAGTATCCATGAATAAAATCCACCTTTCTCTTCTCATATCCGTTTATACGAATACAAATAGATAAAATTAATCAAATTTCTACTTTCAGTATGTAGACGGACAATAAGATTATGCTGGGAAAAACGGCCAGAAGATTGGAATAATGATAACCGACGCAATGAAAGTAACAATGCAGAGCGGAAGACCGACCTTCACATAGTCATTAAACGTAAAACCGCCCGGTCCCAGTACAAGAGTATTCGGAGGCGTTGCCATCGGTGTGGCAAATGCCATAGACGCTGCGATACCGATAGCCATCAGAACCGGTTTCGGGTCAGCACCGATGGACTGGGCAATGGAAATACCGATCGGTGCCAAAAGAGCTGCCGCAGCTGTGTTGGACATGAACTGGGTCAACACATTGGAAATTAGGTACAACACTGCGCACAAAACGACCGCATTCGGATGTTCACCCATTGAACCAACAACCGTATCGGCAATCAATTTTCCTGCTCCAGTTTTTTCCATAGCGGTGGCTACGGAGAGCATACCAGCAAACAGAAAGATCGTTACCCAGTCAATGCCCGCATAGGCTTCTTTTTCTTTCAGGCAGCCTGTGATAACGCAGAGGATAGCCCCGGTTACCGCCGCGGTCTGCAGTGGCAAAGTCTTCAAATCCAGAGCCATGCAAATAACTACACCAATCATGATCAGTCCTGAAATCCACATCTTTGTGGTGCTCTTCGGTTCGCTGTCTTCGCCAGAAGCGCCCGCTTCTTCGGCAGCAGCCCTGATAGCTTCTTCATCCATTTCTCCGGCAGCATTTGCAGGAAGCAGGTGACGGCCGATAAACAGGGTAAAGAAGAAGACAATAATAGACAGCGGAATGCCGATATAAGCAAATTCGAAAAATCCAAAAGTCGGCAGACCTGCTGCGGACAGAGCGCCTGTGACAATAACGTTTGGCGGGGTACCGATCATGGTGATGGTACCGCCTACGTTGGCAGCAATCGCCAGAGGCATCAGCTGACGAGACTGAGAAATTTTGGCTGCCTGGCAGATACCAATAACTACGGGCATAAGACAGGCTACTGTACCCGTATTGGAAGATACAGAAGACAAAATGATGGTAACGAGCATAACTGCGCCCATGAGTGGCACTTCTTTAGTACCCGCTTTTTTGACTACACCAAGACCAATCGCCTGAGCAAGACCAGTTCTGAACATAGCAGCGCCGATAACAAACATACCGCCAAAGAGTACCACGGTGGAGTTGGACAAACCGGCATAAACCTGTTTTGACGGCAGAACGCCCAAAATACCTAATGCAGTACAAGCTGCCATGGCTGTGACTGCTAAGGGAATCAGTTCGGTTACGAACAAGAAGCACGCTACTGCTAGGACGCACAGTGTGACAACGGCTGGATCCATAAAATTCACCTTCCTTAAAAATATCCCACAGCCTGATCGGATTCAGGTGCCTGACACAAATCAGAGTATGGGCATTTCCCGGAAACCTCGGAATTCATAATGATTGTAAATAAAATTAATGCTGTTTTCTCCATGAATTCCTTCTGCCGGAAAACGAACTGTATCCCCTCTTATTTCTCATGACCTCCTTTCTGGACAGTCCCGGGGCAGGACTCGCATTCATACATAGCCGCAAATACATTGCATTCTATGTAAAAGCACCTGTGGCTATTGTAATCAGTCAAATATAAATTTTCAATGAGTCTACAGCTGGAATCGTTTCGCAATATTTATCATTTCAATATATTTAGTTTATATATTTTATTTATAATTTATATAAAGTATCTTGGAATATCTGTCATTCCTCTTTTAAACAGGAATTATATTTTTTCCGGAAATGCACAATATGTACTACGGTTATCCCTCCCATAATATATAGTTATCTATGTATTTTAATGTAAGTGGAACATAAATTATGTCCAGTAGTATTGCTTAGCATTCCCATTTAATCCCGCGGCCTTTTATATTCTTATCTTTGAATATGCCCGCCCCTGTTTTACGTAAATATTTCTTTTATAAATTTTCGATTAGAAATAAAACTTCATGCTTCGGAAGATACTTTCCGTTTCTTATCGGAAGAAAATACCCCGCAATAGAAAAACGCCCCGTAAAGGAGCGTTTTCGTTTTGATTCAATCAGACGAATCAGTTATACTGATCAGCCTCCGAACTGTGCCAGCATGGTGCCTGCCGCTACGGCAGTGCCGATAACCCCTGCTACGTTCGGGCCCATCGCCTGCATCAGCAAGTAGTTGGACGGGTTGTCTTTCAATCCTACCACCTGGGATACACGTGCTGCCATCGGTACAGCTGATACGCCTGCCGAACCGATGAGCGGGTTGATCTTGTTCCCTGATGCAATTCTCATGATCTGGCCAAAAAGGACGCCGCCTGCCGTGCCTGCCGCAAAGGCAATCAGACCGAGGCAGATGATTTCAATCGTTTCCAGACGGAGGAATTTGTCGCCAGACATCGTCAAGCCGGTGCCTGTCGCCAGGAAGATGGTGACGATATTGATCAGCGCGTTCTGCGCGGTGTCGGACAGTCTTGCCGTTACTCCGGACACTTCGAACAGGTTCCCCATGCACAGGCAGCCCATCAGTGCCGCTACCGGAGGCAGAAGCAGGGATACGACGATGGCTACGACAATCGGGAATACCACCTTTTCAAAGTGGCTTACCGGACGAAGGTTGACCATCTTGATCTTTCTCTGTTCCTTGGTCGTCATCAGCTTCATAATCGGGGGCTGGATGAGCGGAACCAGGGACATGTAGCTGTATGCCGCCACGGCAATAGCGCCTAAAAGATGCGGTGCCAGTTTGGATGTCAGATAAATCGCGGTCGGGCCGTCAGCACCGCCGATGATGCCGATGGATGCTGCTTCCTGCACATTGAAGCCGAGGAGCATAGCGCCTGCCAGTGCAACGAATACGCCGATCTGGGCAGCTGCACCGAGAAGCATGGTCTTTGGGTTTGCGATAAGGGGACCAAAGTCGGTCATCGCACCTACCCCCATGAAAATAAGGGGCGGGAAAATTTCATACTTGATCCCGAAACCGATAGCCATCATGACACCCATTTCATCTTCAAACCCGGTATTCGGGAAGTTGGCCATGATGCAGCCGAACGCGATCGGGAGCAGCAGCAAAGGTTCATATTCCTTCGCAATTGATAAATAAAGTAAAACAAGTCCTACTAAAATCATGACACAGTTTTCCCAGGTCAGCGCGGCAAAGCCGGAATCTGTCCATACGGAAACAAGTGCTCTCATAAAACCATCCATTATTGTACCTCCTATACGGTATTTGTATTCACTAAGCTCTTACTTCTTATTTCTTTTTCTTGGTCGGATCCACCACGTGGATCAGTTCGATGACAAAAGCCAGAAAAATAAGAACACCAAATACGATAACCATGTTAGTGATACAAATGGAAAGTGGGCCTGGAGTATCCATGAATAAAATCCACCTTTCTAAATAGGAAGATGTGTCCTCCCCGGTTCACCCGAAGAGAACACTCCCCTGTAAAACCTATTGATTTGTGACCATAATTTTAGAACGGCCAGAAAATCGGAATGATGATAACGCAGGCTACCAAGGAAATCAGGCACATCGGAACGCCGACCTTGACATAGTCATTGAAGGAGAATCCGCCCGGTCCCAGTACGAGGGTGTTCGGAGGCGTTGCCATCGGTGTGGCAAATGCCATGGAAGCCGCGATACCAAGCGCCATCAGAACCGGTTTCGGATCAGCGCCTACAGACTGGGCGATGGAAATACCGATCGGTGCCAGGAGCGCTGCCGATGCTGTGTTGGACATGAACTGGGTCAGTACGTTGGAAATGAGGAACAGCACCGCTGTCAGCACATAGGGGTTCGGATTGTCACCCATCATACTTACAACAGTATCCGCGATCATCTTGCCTGCGCCTGTCTTTTCCATAGCAGTAGCTACGGAGAGCATGCCGGCGAAGAGGAAAATGGTTACCCAGTCAATCCCCGCATAGGCTTCTTTTTCTTTCAGGCAGCCTGTAATGACGCAGAGGATAGCGCCGGTTACCGCCGCGGTGTGCAGCGGCAGATTCTTCAGCCCCAGAGCCATGCAGGCTACTACGCCCAGAAGGATGATGCCGGAAATCCACATCTTTGTTTTGCTCTTCGGAGCACTGTCGCCGGAAGCACCTGCTTCTTCAGCTGCCGCTTTTACCGCTTCTTCATCCATTTCACCGGCCTGCTTATCAGGAATGAAATGACGGCCGATAAACAGTGTGTATACAAGAATGATAATAGACAGCGGAATGCCGATATAAGCAAATTCGAAGAATCCGAAAGTCGGCAGACCTGCTGCAGACAGAGCACCTGTGACGATAACGTTTGGCGGGGTACCGATCATGGTGATGGT
>CDZP01025211.1_pt1 | contig 16297 bp, 10 predicted proteins | sample 554941 | NCBI WGS metagenome assembly CDZP01 (sample SAMEA3182064, study PRJEB8094) | gut metagenome | biome: human; feature: gut; material: Stool; isolation source: human stools | place: Canada | collected 2013-01-28
AAAAGCCCCTCGCACTCTGCGACCGCTGCCCCTGCTTCGGTTCGCTGTTTCCGCCACTGGCGGCGCTCACCTTTGCAGCATCCAGTATTATCTGCGCTTTTGGCTTAGCATCTGCCGCACCTCGCTCGCCGTATCGGCACTTAGAATTATGCGGTATTGCCTTAGCGTTTGAACAATGTATTTACTTCAGCGCCTGTTTCAGTTCATACAAGAAGTTCAGCGCTTCGATGGGGGTCAGGGTCTCAATATCCAGGCTGTTCAGCTTGTCCACAACTTCGCTGGGAACGGCGGGGTTGTTATAGGCTTCCACTGTTTCAAAATCCAGCTGCATGGCCTTGTTGGCGCCGGGAGCTGTGGCTTCCAGCTGGCGCAGCACGGCGTGGGCACGCTTGATCACGGCCTCCGGCAGACCGGCCAGTTTGGCGACTTCAATGCCATAACTGTCATCCGCCGGGCCCTGCACAATGCGCCGCAGGAAGGTAATATCCTCCCCGCGCTTTTTGACGGCGATGTTATAGTTTTTAATGCCGTCCACATCCTGGTCCATGCTGGTCAGCTCATGGTAATGGGTAGCGAACAAGGTTTTGCAGCCGATGTTATCGCAGATATACTCCACCACGGCGCGGGCAATGCTCATGCCGTCAAAGGTGGATGTGCCGCGGCCGATCTCATCCAGAATGACCAGGCTGCTTTTGGTTGCCCGCTGCAGAATTTCGGCCACTTCGGTCATTTCCACCATAAAGGTGGACTGACCGGCGGCAAGGTCATCCGATGCGCCCACGCGGGTAAAGATAGCATCCACCACACCGACATGGCAGCTGGATGCCGGAACAAAGCTGCCGATCTGCGCCATCAGGGCAATCAGCGCATTCTGGCGCATGTAGGTAGATTTGCCCGCCATGTTGGGGCCGGTGATGATGAGCATGCGGTTTTCGGTTTCGTCCAGCGTAGTATCGTTTGGCACAAACAGACTGCCTTTCAGCATCTGCTCAATCACCGGGTGGCGGCCCTCGGTAATAGAAAGCACATCGCTGTCATCCACCGTGGGTTTTACATAGTTGTTCTGCACCGCCGCTTCCGCAAAGGAAGCCAGAACATCCAGCTGGGCCACCGCAAAAGCCGTGCGCTGGATGCGCAGCAACTGGGCGGAGATGGCTTCCAGCAGGTCGGCAAACAGCTGGTGTTCCAATACCAACAGGCGCTCGTTTGCGCCAAGGATCTTGTTTTCCAGCTCTTTCAGTTCCGGGGTAATGTAGCGCTCCCCTGTTGTCAGGGTCTGCTTGCGGATAAAGGTATCCGGTACGCTGGCCGCATAGCTGCGGCTGACCTCAATATAGTAGCCGAACACTTTATTGAAACCTATTTTCAGCTTGGGGATGCCGGTCTCCCCTTTCAGCTTGGCTTCCAACTGGGAAAGGAAGCCCTTGCCGCCGTGCATGATATCCCGCAGCTCGTCCACTTCGGCGTTGAACCCTGCGCGGATAGCACCGCCGTCCTTAAGGTTTGCCGGGGGATCTTCCACCAGGGCACGGTTGATGAGGTTCAGCAGATCTTCCAGCGGGTCCACAGCGCCCGAAAGCTCCTGCAGCAGTGGGGTGGTACACTGCCGGGCCAGCTGGCGTACCTGCGGCAGATAAACACAGGTATCCCCCAGGGCTTTGACCTCCTTGGGGGTGGCGGAGCCATACAGAATGCGGGTGGTCAGGCGTTCAATGTCATAAACATGGGAGAGCGCTTCTTTTAAGTCTGCACGGGTCACGTTGGCATTGTACAGTGCTTCCACAGCGTCCAGACGCTGGTTGATGACACTGCTGTCCACCATCGGCTGCTCGATCCAGGCGCGCAGCTGGCGTTTTCCCATCGAGGTTTCGGTTTTATCCAGCACCCACAGCAGCGTACCGCGCTTTTCGCGGCCGCGCATTGTTTCGGTCAGTTCCAGGTTAGCGCGTGTGACCGGGGAAAGCCGCATGTACTGGGCATCGGCATAGTTCTGCACTGATTTGATGCGGTCGATGCCGTGCTTCTGGGTCTCATGCAGGTAGCCAAGCAGTGCCCCAAAGGCATAGGGCACCAGGCCGTCCTGCGCAAAACCGCAGGTATTGCGCCAATCTGCCCCAAACTGAGCGGTCATGGCGTCCTCCATCACCCGCTGCTGGTAGCAGGCATCCTCGCGCAGCTCCACCAGTGCATGGGTGTGCTGGCGGACATAGTTGGTCACTTCTTTTAAGTCCAGCAGTGCCGGGTTGATCAGAATTTCACTGGGCATATAGCGGCAGAGCTCGGTGATGATGGCCGGGCCCATTTTTTCCGCGGTCAGCTCGGTGGCATAGGCTTCGCCGGTGGAAATATCCGCAAAGCAGATGCCGGCTTTCCAGCGGCTGCGCACCTTGCGGGTATAAATGCTGCAGATATAGTTGTTTTTATCGTCTGCCAGCATGCTGCTTTCGATCACAGTACCCGGCGTAATTACGCGGATGATATCCCGCTTGACCAGCCCTTTGGCCAGCGCCGGGTCTTCCATCTGTTCACAGATAGCGACTTTGTAGCCCTTGGCAATCAGGCGGGCGGCGTAAATTTCATACGAATGGAACGGCACGCCGCACATCGGCGCACGGTCCGGCAAGCCGCAGGCTTTGCCGGTCAGGGTCAGTTCCAACTCCCGCGATGCCGTCAGGGCATCGTCAAAGAACATCTCGTAAAAGTCACCCACGCGGTAAAACAGAATCTCGTTGGGGTGCTGGCGCTTGATTTCCAGATATTGCTGCATCATGGGTGAAAGCGCCTGTGTATCAACATCCTCAACTTTTTGGGGCACAATGTTTGCTGCCATTCTTCACACTCCTGATTCTGTTCATGAACAAATTGGCTGCTGTGCCGCCTTAGTGGCAGCCGCCACAGGTGGAGCAGCTGCCGGTGCAGCCGCCGGTGGGGGCCTGAACGGTCATGGGGTCGCCGCCGTTCATGGCCGTGTTGATGATGGCATCAATATGGCTGACCATGGCTTCGCACTCTTTTTTGGCGGTGTTGTAGCGCACCATGCCCTCACTGGACATGATCTGGGTGTACAGGTCGTTCACCTGCTGGTTCAGGTCGGCCACATGGGCGGCATCCGGTTCCGGCTTGGCGCTTTCGTTGTTCAGGTCCAGGCGCTTGAGGTTGAACTCGCCAATCAGGCCCTGCAGCTCCTGGTCGTTATCGTTTTCGCGGCGGGCTGCATCCAGTTCCAGGTAACGGGGGTCAGTCTGCATGGCAGCGGCGGCTTTTTTGAAAAGATCAATGCAATCCATTTTGGTTACTCCTTATTATTACGCTGTATTCAGCAAATGTTAGCTACGATATTTTATTGGAACTGGCTTTATTCTGCCAGTTCCCCCACCAGCAGTGCGGCGCGGGAACCGGTCAGGCGCACATTGGCGTACTGGCCGATCAGGCTTTCCTCGGCGGGGAACTCGACGACCAGGTTGTTATCCAACCGCCCGTTCAGGGTGCCGGGGGTGCGGCCAGCAGCTTCCACCAACACTTTCACGGTCTGCCCCGCCATAGCGGCGATCATCGGGAAAGCAATGGAATCCTGCAGTTTCAGCAGGCGGTCCATGCGTGCTGCCTTTTCGGCATGGGTGGCCGGGTCCGGCAGCTTGGCAGCGATGGTACCCGTGCGCTTGGAATAGATAAAGGTAAACAGCTGCATGTATTTGACCCGCTGGATCAAATCAAGCGTTGCCTGGAAATCCTCTTCCGTCTCGCCGGGGAAGCCGACAATGATATCACTGGAGAAGGTTACACCGGGGATTTTCTCCTTAGCATAATTGACCAGGTCCATATACTGGGCAACCGTATAGTGGCGGTTCATTTCTTTCAGGATACGGTCACTGCCGGACTGCACCGGCAGATGGATATGCTTGCACAGGTGATCCTGCGCGGCAATGGTATCGATCAGCTTACGGCTGGCATCCTTGGGGTGGCTGGTCATAAAGCGGATCTGGTAATCGCCCGGAACGGTGCACAGCAGGTTGAGCAGATCGGCAAAATCCGTCTTTTCTTCCAGACCTTTGCCATAGCTGTTTACGTTCTGGCCCAGCAGGGTGATTTCTTTATAGCCCTGTTCCACCAGGGTTTTGAACTCTGCCAGAACATCCGCCGGGGTGCGGCTGCGCTCGCGCCCGCGCACATAGGGCACAATGCAGTAGGTGCAGAAATTATCGCACCCGTACATGATGGGCAGCCAGGCGCGGAAGCCGGAATCACGCCGGATGGGCAGCTCCTCCACCACTGCGTTGCGCTCGACCGGGGTTTCAAGGTAGCGCTTGCCGCGGTGCAGGCGCTCCACCAGCATAGCAGGCAGGCGGTCAATGCCGTCCACGCCGAACACCAGATCCACATAAGGGTAGCTGGCGCGCAGCTTATCCACAATATGCTTTTGCTGCGCCATGCAGCCGCATACCCCGATGATCAGGCGGGGGTTCTTTTCCTTCAGCTTTTTCAGCGCGCCGACATTGCCGAACACGCGCTGTTCCGCATGTTCGCGCACAGCGCAGGTATTGAACAGGATCAAATCTGCCTGCTCGACGGAATCACAGACGCCGAAGCCGATGTCCATCAGCACGCCGCGTATCTTCTCACCATCGTTCACGTTCTGCTGGCAGCCATAGCTGCGCACATAGGCAAGGGGCGGGGTATCATAAGTCTGGGCGATGACGGCGGCGGCATCCGCGTTATGGGTATAGGTTAGTTTTTCCAAGATATTGCTCCTGACGGGTGCGGTTTGTCCCAGCTAACGCCTGGGAGAGCACAAAAAATTAGAATCTGACACTTAAGTATACCGCAACGCACGGCAAAGTACAAGATGCCTGTCCCCAGAAATTTTGCTCAGAAAATTTTCTGGTGTCGAGAACTCTCACCGGGTTTGGAGTCCTCATAAAGTTAGGCAGGGGGTTGTGGCATAAAGGCGGAAGTATTTAAGGTGTATCTGAAAACAAAGAAAATGACGGATATTTCGCAAACACAAGCAGGATGTAAGGCAAAGAGCCGCCTGTGCTTGTAGAAATAGACGATAGTTTCGACTTTTCAGATACACCCTAGGCAGTATTCTCGAAAATGCCGAAAAGATGGGTGCTCCTATTCCACCACTTAAAAATGTTCTTGAAAAGACGCAAGACAGTAACGACAATACGAATATTATCTCACTATAGGCGTTCATTTTTTCTATTTACGGTTTTGTGATTTGGTTAAAATTATATTATGCCATTATTTCTACAGTAGCACACGACTCAGATAAAAGGCTCCCACATAACATGCCAGATAATAAATTTTTGCTTTGCGAGTAAAATCCCTTATTAAAAATACATAGACAAAAATTCCATAGCACAGTAACACTACACAGTGAACTGGCAGCAATTTTAGCGAACCATCTCCCAGGAACATTTCCGCAATGAAGGCAACAAACATCGGTGGAAGCATTGTCGCACAGATATCAATCAATTCGTGAATCTCAAACTTTTGATTTTTGAAGGATATCTGCTGCAGAATAGCATACACCACAATTCCCGTCAAACTTCCCAATGTGTTTACAATAAGGTCATCTATATCTACGACACCAGTTTTTAAAACGAGCTGCGCGCTTTCTATGAAGAATGTTGTCAAGCATGACATTCCAACTGCTTTATATACGCGGAAATTCTTTTGATAATAGCAGTAAATTACTCCAAAAGGTACAAACATTACCATATTATAAAGCATATCCCATGAAACAGGGCTGCGACCATATTTCAAGTTTTCTCTAATACTATGGAACGGCAGTAGATTAATTTCTTCCACCCGCGTTAGTTGACCACCCATAATTGTCATAATCACGTTAAAACGCGACACACACATACAAAATACTATCAAAAAATATAGTATAGCCATAAACTGGAAGCCATGCTTTCTTCTGCTTTTCATGATCGGTTGCCTCTCCAATCGCTTTAATTTATCATAGACTTCTTTGAAATTTGTTTATCTTTACTGCTGGGCATCGTATAGTTCCTTGTAGATTCTACATGTATCCTATAGTCTATCATGTTCTCCATGATAAATCAATTTTCCATCGTCAAATACGCAATTTCTACACCTGCCCCGGAAAATTTTGCCGGAATGGGGCGCGGGCATTTTTTTGGGGGTGTTTTCCCCTGCCTGGCTGTAAGTTCAATCAACAAATCAAAGTGAATCCCGCAAAACAAAAAGTACCGTCCCCGCAGCGCTACTGCAGGTCCGGTACATCATAGTATATTCGTATGCTGATCTGCCTGCGCTGCGGCAGGCGGGATTTCGGGGGATTGCCATTACATTAAGCTGAACAGGTCAACCTGGCTGGTTTCCGGCAGATTTCCCAAAGCGCCGACTTCGTGCAATTTGTCGAATACCGACTGCGCCACGCCGGAGGCTTGCTGCAGTTCTTCCACCGAGATATATTCCTGCCCATGGATGGTAGCCTGTTCCAACGCCACAGCGGCAGCTTCGCCCAGGCCGCGGATGGCGGTAAAGGGCAGGCGCACTTTGCCGTCCTCCACCACATACTTGCTGGCATAGCTCTTGCCCAGCTCAATGGGCAGGAACTGACAGCCGCGCTGCAGCATTTCATTGACCAGCTGCAGGCTGACAAGGGCATCATCGTCCTTAGCGGTACGCTCATCCTTGGGGATCTTTTCGTTATCCCGCAGGTGCTCCTTGGCCACGCGCACACCGCCAACAGCTGCTTCATAGTCGATATCCGCGCCGCGAACGGTAAAGTACACAGCATAGAAGATAGCCGGGTGGTACACCTTGAACCACATCAGGCGGATGGCCGCCATCAGGTAGGCAACAGCGTGAGCCTTGGGGAACATATACTTGATCTTGCGGCAGGATTCGATGTACCAATCCGGCACATCATGCTCCTTCATGGCTTCTTCCCAGCCGGGCTTAAAGCCGCCCTTGGCCACCTTGCCTTTACGCACGGCCTCCATAATGTCAAATGACATTTTGGGTTCCAGCCCCTTGCGCAGCAGGTAGAGCATGATGCTGTCACGGCAGCCGATCACCTCGGCAATGGTGCAGGTACCGGAGCGGATCAGTTCGTCCGCGTTGCCGGTCCACACATCCGTGCCGTGGGACAGACCGGAGATTTGGATCAGCTCCGAGAAGTTTTTCGGCTTTGCATCCAGCAGCATGCCGCGCACAAAGTTGGTGCCCATTTCCGGGATGCCGAAGGTACCGGTCTGGCTGCCGATTTGCTCCGGGGTAACGCCCAGCGCTTCGGTGGAGGTCAGCAGGCTGTAGACCTTGGGATCGTTCATCGGCACGCTGTCAATGGGGATGCCGGAATACTCTTCAAAGAACTTATAGAAAGTCGGAACATCATGACCCAGCTCGTCCAGCTTGAGCAGCGTATCATGCAGGTACTTAAATTCAAAGTGGGTGGTCAGCAGGCCGCCCTTCACATCGTCCGCCGGGTGCTGAATGGCACAGAAATCATAAATATCAAAGGTGGAAGGCACAACAACCATGCCGCCGGGGTGCTGGCCCGTGGTGCGCTTGACACCGGTGCAGCCCAGGCACAGGCGGTTTTCCTCAGCACGGTTCACGGTTTTGCCACGCTCTTCCAGATATTTTTTCACATAACCGTAAGCCGTTTTATCCTGCAGGCCGGATACAGTGCCCGCCTTGAACACATTCTCCTTGCCGAACAGCTCCTCCGTATAGCGGTGAACGTTGGACTGGTACATGCCGGAGAAGTTCAGGTCGATATCCGGCTCCTTATCGCCGTAAAAGCCCAAGAAGGTTTCAAACGGGATATCGTGGCCGTCCATGATCATGGGTTCGCCGCAGACAGGGCATTTTTTATCCGGCAGGTCAAAGCCGTCCATCGTCACGCCATCATCAATCCACTCGCTGTGCTTGCACTTGGTGCACAGGTAGTGCGGCGGCATGGAGTTGACCTCCGAAATGCCGGAAAAGTGCGCCACAGCGCTGGAGCCGACAGAGCCACGGCTGCCCACCTGGTAGCCGCCTGCGTTGGAAAACGCCACCAGCTTGACCGCAATGACATACAAAACAGCGTAACCATGGCCGCAGATGGAATCCAGCTCTTTTTTCAGGCGCTTTTGCAGCACATCCGGCAGGGGGTTGCCGTAATCACGGCGGGCGTGCTGCCAGGTGCCGGAGCGCAGCTGATCCTCAGCACCCTCAATGGAAGGCGGGTAGGTTCCCTTGGGGATGGCGCGCAGATTGTTATCAATGGTAGCGGCAATCTTGTTGGGGTTGGTCACGCAGATTTCAAAGGCTTTTTCCTGCGGGAGATAGCTGAACTGCTCCAGCATATCCGGCGTGGTGCGGTAGAACAGCGGGGCCTGGTTGTCAGCATCCTTAAAGCCGTTGCCTGCCTGCAGGACCGCGCGGTAAATGCGGTCCTCCGGCTCCTGGAAGTGAACGTCACCGGTGGCAACCACGGGGATATGCAGTTCTTCGCCCAGCTGGATGATGGTGCGGTTGAAGTTCTTGATGGCTTCGATGGAATCCACCTGCCCATTGCGGACCATGAACTCGTTGTTGCCAAGAGGCTGCACTTCCAGATAGTCATAATACCGGGCAATGCGCAGCAGTTCATCATGGGCCTTGCCTGCCACTACGGCGCGGTACAGCTCGCCTGCTTCGCACGCAGGTGAAAGCAGCAGGCCCTCGCGGTATTGATTCAGCAGGCTGCGGGGCACGCGCGGCTTTTTGAAGAAATACTTGGTGTGCGCCGCACTGACAATGCGGTACAGGTTTTTGAGTCCTGTCTGGTTCTGCACCAGAATGATCAGGTGGTAATACTTCTTTTTCAGCACCTCTTTGTTGCCGCCAAGGCCGGTGTTGATAGCCTCCACGGTGGTCATGTCCTTCTCCTTCAAATCGGAGAGCATAACCTCAAAGATGCGGGCCAGCGCCATGGCGTCATCCACGGCGCGGTGGTGGTTAAAGGGCTGGATTTCCAGATGTTTGTTGATGGTATCCAGTTTATAGTTATGCAGGCCGGGGAACAACGCCTGCGCCATAGGCAGGGTGTCAATATAGGTGTTGGAAAAATCCACCCCCGCCTTATCCCCTGCTTTACGGATGAACAGCATATCAAAGCTGTTGGCGTTGTGGGCAACCAGGATGTTATCGCCACAGAATTCCTTGAATTGGCGGATGGCCTCGGCCGGTGTGGGGGCATCGGCCACCATGCTGTCGTTGATACCGGTCAGCTCCACCACCTTTTGCGGGATGGGTTTGCCGGGGTTGACGAAGGTACAGAAACTCTTATCCGGGTTGATCTTGCCGTTTTCCACGTACACGGCGCCGATCTCGGTCAAAGCTTCCACGTTGGAGTCCAGGCCGGTGGTCTCGGTATCAAACACCACAAAGGAGCCGGTGATGGGCATGGTTTTGGTGCCATACACAGCGGGGATCATATCGTCCACAAAGTAGGCTTCACACCCATAGATCAGCTTGAAGTTGGGGTCGTCCTGGTGGATCTCGTCAGTGGCAAGCATGGCTTCCGGGTAGCCCTGGCATACGCCGTGGTCGGTAATGGCAATGGCGCGGTGGCCCATGCGGTGGGCCAGGCGCACGATCTTGCCGGAATCGCAGAAGCCGTCCATGCTGCTGGACTTGGTATGCAGATGCAGTTCCACGCGCTTTTGCCCCTCGGGGGCATCATCATGGCGGGGCATACGCTCCACCTGCAACACATCATAGGGCAGCAGGACATAGTCGTGCTCGTACTTATCGTAGGTATAGTTGCCGCGCACGATGAGGGTTGTGCCGGATTTGAGGCCCTCCCACTTAGACATATCCTCGTTTTCATCGCCGAGGACTTTGAGGTTGATGGAACCGTTATAGTCGGTGATGGAGGTAAAGTAGATTTTGCGGCGGTTGCCCTTTACCTCGGTAAAGAATACGTCGCCCCACACGGTCACCTTGCCGCCATCGCCCAGATCGTTCAGCGGGCGCAGGTCGGCAGGCTTGAAAGACTTGCCATAGAACACCTTAGCCGGCTTGGAGGTGAGCTCCAGCCCCTCAATGGTAAAGGGTGCCACTTCTTCTTTGGCCTTGAACTGCACGGCGGGCACCTTTTCTGCCACGCGGCGGTCGAGTTCGTCCGCATCCATCTGTTTGCCGACCAGCTCCATGCGCACAATGGGCAGAGCACCGGTGCGCTCCTGGATGAGTTCTGCCAGATGCTTGGGCAGCTCCACGCTTTCCAGAATCGGCAGACCCGCGTTGACCCGCACCACAAGACCGTCCTGAGCAAAAGCAACCGGCTGGGTTTTATCCAGAAAGCCGTTGACCGGCATTCCCTGCTGTTTGAGCTCTTCGATCATAGCCTTGACGGCTTCCGGCGTGATGGCGTTATAGTTGAAGTAGTTGCGCATGGTCAACTCATAACCGGCAAAAATCTGCTCCAATGACGCCAAAAGACGCCCGCACAGGGCAGAGTCCAGCGGCTCTGTACTGCGCAGGCAGATGATAACTTTGCGTGCGGAACGGAACAGTTCTACCCGCTCCACAAACACATTGCTGAAGCTGGCGGTAAACTGTTCATCGGCCGTGAACTGCGGCCAAACCTGGGTAACAAGTGGTTTTAACATAGCACCTCTTGAGAGTTACGAACGGCCTTTTTTGAAAAAAGGCCTGGCAAAAAACTTTAAGGCATCACCGCACAATTCCCGCCTAACGGCTCAAGCACCGCTCCGGCGGCTGCGGCACGGCATCTGCGTTGCCAAAATGCTCGATAATGTCGGGTTGCGGTACCCGCATCGTGCTTCGGGGGCAAAAGCCCCTTGCACTCTGCGACCGCTGCCCCTGCTTCGGTTCGCTGTTTCCGCCACTGGCGGCGCTCACCTTTGCAGCATCCAGTATTATCTGCGCTTTTGGCTTAGCATCTGCCGTACCTCGCTCGCCGTATCGGCACTTAGAATTATGCGGTATTGCCTTAATATGATAAATTACAGTAATATTATAACAATATTATATTGGATTCAAAGGCAGTCCGGCAGCCGGCGTTAAGCTCCCCTGTTTTTGCAGGCTTTGTTAGCATCACATAGAAGTGCAATGCTCTATTTACCGGGAAATATAAATCAGACTTTTTCTCAGCGTGTTGAAAAGCGTATTTTCCCTTGTAGAGGATAGGGGTGAACGCCACCGCAGAGGAATTCTGCCTTGCCGTGTGCTGCGAATGTTGCACATGATTTGTAGGGGACGATGCTTGCATCGTCCCGCAATGGTGGGCTTTGCCGCAGATTCCTCCACAGCAGGCTCCGCAAGGTGACGGGCGCACAACGTGCGCCCCTATGGTCACTATGGGGTAAACAGCGCAGTTTTCCCATGCGGTGCCGTGCCGCTTTCACGCAACATTTTCATCGCTTTGGCATCGGTTTTCGGACTTGTTTTCGGAACTTGTTTTTATCTTTGCGGATGACATGCATCGCGGTGATGGTGGCCACCACGCCGGGCAGCAAAAAGGCAAAGGCATCCAGCACCAGGCAGGCGGCCAGCTTGATTGCGGCGTTGGGAGCACTTTTGCAGTACCAGACTTCCAGCACAATACTGACCACAAAGCACACCAGCAGCACTGTGCCAATGCAAAGCAGCCCCCGCACAAACGGCGGGAGCTTGGCTTTAGCGGTCGATTCTGCGTTTTTTGGGGTGTTCCGTACCATTACAGTTTATGGATTTCCTCAATGAACTGGCTGACGATATCGCCTTTCAGGGTGCGGATCTTCTCGCCATGCTCAAACAGCACAGCACAGTCCTTGCCGCCTGCAATGCCGATGTCCGCATCGCTGGCTTCGCCGGGGCCATTGACAATACAGCCCATAATGGCGATTTTTACCGGCTTTTTGAAGCCCTCTTCTTTCAGGCGGCGCTCCACCTCGTTGGCAATTTCGATCATGGGGTACTGGGTGCGGCCGCAGGTGGGGCAGCTGATGATCTCCGGCCCGGCCACGGCGTAGCCAACCGCACGCAGGATATCGTAACCGGCGTACACTTCATCCTCCGGGTCGCCGGTCAGGGAGACGCGCAGCGTATCGCCGATGCCTTCCAGCAACAGGCCGCCAATCCCCATGCCGGATTTGATCAAGCCCATGCGGTTGCCGCCGGCTTCGGTCACACCCACATGCAGGGGGTAATCTGTCTGGGAGGCCAGCAGCCGGTAAGCGGCCATCATGCGCGGCACGTTGGAGGATTTTATGGAGATGACGATATTATTAAAGTCATGCTTTTCCAGCAGGCGCACATGGTACATGGCACTTTCCACCATGGCTTCCGGCACAGGGGCACCGTAACGGGCCAGGATATGCTTTTCCAGGCTGCCGCCGTTCACGCCAATGCGGATGGGGATGTTTTTGGCGTTGCAGGCATCCGCGACCGCTTTTACACGGTCATCATCACCGATGTTGCCGGGGTTGATGCGAATCTTATCGGCACCGGCATCGATGGCGGCAAGGGCGGCACGATAGTCAAAGTGGATATCGGCCACAACGGGGATATCCACCGCCTCCTTAATGGCCGATACCACCGCGGCATCTGCCGGGGTGGGCACCGTGACGCGCACGATCTGGCAGCCCGCTTTTGCCACGCGTTTTGCCTGCTCCACGTTGCCCGCAATATCCTTAACGGGCACATTGAGCATGGTCTGCACTGCAATGGGGTTGGTGCCGCCAATGGTAATGTTGCCGATTTTGACCGTCCGTTTTAGCTGACGCATGGAAAAACGCCTCCTGTATGTTACTTCGCAAAGCCTACTGTTCCCCTTTTATCTGGGTTGCTGCGGCTTTCGTTTCAAATCAAAGAATATATTTTGCCACATCCTGCATCGTGGTCAGCACCACCAGCATTAAAAGCAGGATCATGCCTGCCGCGTTGATGGCCGTCTGGAAGCGCAGCGGCAGTTCCCGCCGGGTAATGCCTTCTGCGGCAAGGAACAGCAGCTTGCAGCCGTCCAGCCCGGGGATGGGCAGCAGGTTAAACACGCCAAGATTTACCGTGATGACAGCGGCCAGGCTGAGCACATCCCGCCAGCCATATTTGACGGCTTCGTTGACCGCATTGACTATACCGACCGGACCGGAAAGCTCATTGACGCCCACACGCCCGGTGAAAAGGTCCAGAAATCCGCGCAGGATGACCCGCGCATAATAGCAGAAATACCGTGCCGCCCCATGCACCACGCTGCGCGGCGTTTTTTCAATACCATACACCCGGAAATCCAGTACCATGGAGGTTGTGCCGTCCGCATTGGTAGTGGAATCAAACTGCACCTGGGGCAGTGTGACCAGCTTGCCGTCCCGCAGAACCGTGATGGTTGCGGTATCATTTTCGGTACGCTGCAGTTCGTACATGACATCTTCAGCCGTAAAGCAGAAATGCCTGTTGACCGACATGATCTCATCGTTCACCTGCAGGCCAGATGCCTGGCTTTTTGGGTTTTCACCCTGGAAGTCATAAATGATCTTGCTGGTCACAGCGCTGCCGCTGGCCACAAGTACCAGCAACAGGATAAAGCCCAGCACAAAATTCATCAGGGCACCGGCGGCAATCACAAAAAAGCGCTGCCAGGGGCTTGCTTCCACAAAGCTTTTGCCATCCACCGTCAGGGGGAACAAGGGAGCATGCAGATCATAGGTATGCACAGAAGCAGCGGCAGCATCCTGCTTTTTCGCAGGTTCTGCCCGCTCCTGCTCGTCCGGGTCCTCAGATTCTTCCGGGGTTTCACCGGCAAGGTTATTGTAACCGCCCAGCGGCAGCAGACGCACGGAATAACGGGTGCCGCCCCTGACGGTGCTCCACAGCGCCGGGCCGAACCCGATGGAAAATTCCTCCACATGGATGCCGCAGTGCCGGGCGGCAAAAAAATGCCCGGCCTCATGCACCAGCACCACCGTGCCAAATACCAAAACTGCCACAATCGCGGTCAGCAGAAAATTCATAAGCACCTCGCTTACAGGGAACTTTGACAGCCGGGCCGCCAAATGCCCGGCACAGAAGGGTTACACATGGGCTTTTACATAATCGCGCGCCATGCGGTCGCAGTCATACACATCCTGCAGGGTATAATCCCCGCCAAAGCTGTCGCTGTCCACCATGCCTTCCACCAGGCGGCCAATATCCAAAAAGCCGATCTTATCCTGCAGGAACAGGCGCACAGCTTCCTCGTTGGCACCGTTTGCGGCGCAGGGGCCAAGGCCGCCCTTGCGGATCGCCTTTTTGGCGGCTGCCAGGCAACGGAACGTTTCATCATCCGCCACATCAAAGCTCAGATGCTTGAGGGCAGCAAAATCCAGCTCCGGCACCGGGCTGGGCAGACGGTCCGGCCAGGTCAGGGCATACTGGATCGGAATGCGCATATCCGGCACGCCCAGCTGAGCGATAACAGAATGGTCGGCAAACTGCACAGCAGAGTGCACAATGCTTTCGCGCTGGACAACAATCTGAATCTTATCCTCCGGCAAGCCAAACAGCCAGACAGCCTCAATCAGCTCCAGACCTTTGTTCATCAGGGTGGCGGAATCGATCGTGATCTTAGCGCCCATATTCCAGTTGGGGTGCTTGAGGGCATCAGACTTGGTTTTGCCGCGCAGCTGCTCGGTCGTCATACCAAAGAAAGGTCCGCCTGACGCGGTCAGCAGAATCTTTTCCAGCCGTTTGGCAGAATGCTGATCCTGCAGGCACTGGAAGATGGCGGAATGCTCGCTGTCCACCGGCAGCAGCTTGACGCCGTATTTCTTTACCGCGTCCGTTACCAGGTGGCCACCGGTCACAAGGCTTTCCTTGTTGGCGAGGGCCAGATCATGTCCGCTTTCGATTGCAGCCAGAGAGGCCGGCAAACCGGCAATACCGACTACCGCGTTCAATACAACATCGGGGCCATCCATGGCAGCCAGAGTGCGCAGCCCCTCCGGACCTTTCAGCAGTTTGGGTGCGTTGGCGGTACCGGCAAGGGCAGCATCCAGTTTCTCACAGGCGGCAGGGTCCACCACGGCCACATATTCCGGGTGGAACTCTTCGATCTGCTTTTGCAGGATCTCCACGCGGGAGTTCGCTGCAAGGCCAAAGATGCGGTAGCCGTGCATCCGGGCAACATCAAGGCTCTGGGTACCGATGGAACCGGTAGAGCCAAGCAGAGTAATGGTTTTTGGCATGTTGACATCCCCTTATGGAAAGGCACTGCCCCAAAAGTGCAGTGCCGGTTGTTGTTCTGGTTTTCGGGACCCGGCCTGTTGATACGGCGGCCCCCCTGTTTACGCTTTACTGGAACACATAAAAGAAGTAACGCACCACGATGGACACCAGCGGCGCGATAAACATCACGCTGTCAAACCGGTCCAAAATACCGCCGTGGCCGGGGAAAATGGTGCCGTAATCTTTGATACCCACCTGACGCTTGACGGCAGAGGCGAAGAGATCGCCCAAAATGCCCAGCACCGACGCCACGGCGCCCATGGCGGCAATGATGATATAGTGCCGCGCGGTGACAGCCACCGTCAGGCTGGCGAACCGGCCGGAAAGCGCGCTGTAAATAATGGTTGCCAGCAGCCCGATGACCACGCTGCCGATCACACCGCCGATGGCGCCTTCCACCGTTTTGTTGGGGCTTACCACCGGAGCCAGCTTGTGCTTGCCGAACGCGCGGCCCGCAAAGTAGGCGCAGGTATCGCCGCCCCAGGCAAAGCACAGGATCAGCAGGATGAAGTAGATGGCATCATAGCCGTACATATCCATCGGCAGGCAGCGCTTGAGGTGGATGAGAGAGTAAAAGCAGAACAGAATCACACCGCTGAAGTAGATAAAGCCGCTCAGCTTGCCAAAATCCAGCGTTTTATCATGGGTGATGAGCACCACATTATAAAACAGCACCGTCAAAAAGCCCACAGCCAGCAGCGCTGCGCGCGCCGCGCCGCTGGAGCTGAGCATGAGCAGCATGGTAAACGGCACCGCTGCCGCATACAGGTACCACTGCTTTTTGCCAAAGCCCATTGCGGTAAACACTTCATGAATGGCAAGCAGGCAGATAGCCGCCAGCACCAGGTCAAACAGGATCGTGTCAAAGAAAGCCAGAACCACGGCAAGAACAGCCAGCCCGACTACGGCGGTAATGATGCGAGTTTTCATAAAAGATGGTTTCCTTTCAACAGCAGCTGCGGTGTGTTAAGGCAATACCGCATAATTCTAAGTGCCGATACGGCGAGCGAGGTGCGGCAGATGCCAAGCCAAAAGCGCAGATAATACTGGATGCTGCAAAGGTGAGCGCCGCCAGTGG
>CDZP01040539.1_pt1 | contig 16209 bp, 9 predicted proteins | sample 554941 | NCBI WGS metagenome assembly CDZP01 (sample SAMEA3182064, study PRJEB8094) | gut metagenome | biome: human; feature: gut; material: Stool; isolation source: human stools | place: Canada | collected 2013-01-28
GCCGTGCAGTACCGCATGCCCGCCGTGACGCTCGACGATGCGGCGCGCGAGATGCTGAAGAACTACTACTGGCGGGGCAACATCCGCCAGCTGAAGAACGTCGCCGAGCAGATTTCGGCCATCGAGCAGACCCGGGTGATCACCTCCGAGGTGCTGGCGAAATACCTGCCCCCGCAGGGCGGGGGCGCGCCGATGGCCGCCGGGACGATGCGCATGGACGACACGATGTCGACCGAGCGCGAACTGCTCTACAAGGTGCTGTTCGACATGCGCGCCGACATCAACGACCTCAAGCGGATGATCTCCGAACTGATGAAGGGCGGCGTGCCGTGCCCCGAGCCGGTCCGTGACGTCAAGGCCCTGCTGCCGACCACGGCGCAGAGCAGCTACGTTCCGGCCGTCGCTTCCTATCCCCAGCCTCCGGTCTATGCCGAGAGCGAGGAGGTGACCGACGAGCCGCCCCGCGAGATGACCAAGGCCGACATGCAGCGCGAGCAGATCATCCGCGCCCTGCGCCGCAACAACGGCCGCCGCCGCGAGGCCGCTGCCGAACTTTTCATGTCGGAGCGCACACTATACCGCAAGATAAAGGAGTTAGGAATTGAAGACAATTCCTGACTCCAATTAAAAATTAAGAATTAAAAGAATGCGCAGATTCCGAGATAATTTTTCATTTTTCATTTTCCGTTTTTCATTGCTGGCTATCGCCGCGGTGATGACCGGCTGCGGCGTGTCCATCAAATACTCGCTGTCGGGCGCCTCGATTCCGCCCGACGCCAAGACCTTTTCGGTGGCCTACTTCCCCAACAACGCCACGATGGTGTCGCCGATTTTGAGTTCCACGCTCACCGAGGCGCTGGTCGACATGTTCACGCGCCGCACGCGCCTGATGCAGGTCGACGAGGGCGGCGACTTCGCCTTCGAGGGCGAGATCGTCAACTATACCTCGACGACGGCTTCGGTTTCGAGCGACGACTACGCCCTGCTCAACCGCCTGACGATCACCGTCAAGGTGCGCTTCACCAATGCCCTCGACGAGAAGATGTCGTTCAACCGCACCTTCCAGGCCTACGAGGACTACGACTCCACGAAACTGCTTACGGAGGTCGAAGGCGAGCTTATCCCCCAGATCGTCGACAAGATCGTGACCGACATTTTCCAGGCCGCGGCCTCCAACTGGTAATTCCGACGCGCGATGTCCGACCTGAAAACATACTTTGCGGCGCCCGGCCGGGCGGAGACGCCTTCCGCTGCCGAAGCCGGGGACCTTGCGGTGCGCTTCCCGTGGTTCCTTCCGGGGCGTATCCTGCGCGAGACGCTTACGGGCGAATCCGATCCGCGGGTGGCGCTGACGGCCCCGTGGCGGGCCGAGAGTTCGTTGCGCAGGGCCGCCGTCGACGCCTCGGCGCTCACGCAGCTCTCCTCGGAGGAGATCATCGACCGTTTCCTTCAGGAAGAGGACCTGCGCATCGTCGCCGGCGAGGGCGAACCCGAGGAGGAGGTCGTTCTGCAGCCCGAACTGGACGACGACGACGAGGTGGTCACCGAGGAGCTGGCCGAAATCTATCTCGCTCAAGGCCTTCGGGACAAGTCCGTGGCGATTTATCGCAAATTAAGTTTGCGAAATCCCGAAAAAAGTGTTTACTTTGCCGAACTTATTGGCAAAATAGAAAACAATATTAAAATTTAAGGTAATATGTTATACACGATTTGCATTGCCCTGATACTCGTTGCGAGCGTACTGGTGATCCTGGCGGTATTGGTGCAGAACCCCAAGAGCGGCATGGCCGCCAATTTCGGCGCGTCGAACCAGGTGATGGGTGTGCGTGAGACTACGAACTTCCTGGAGAAATTCACCTGGTCGATGGCTATTGCCATCGTGGTTTTGAGCCTTGCGGCTACGCTGGCCATGGACCGCGGTCTGGTCGCCGACAGCAATTTGGAGATTTCGAAGGACGCCAAGGCGCTTCAGGAGCGGGTTATCGAATCCGAGGCCGCCGCTACGATGCCGCAGGCCGAGATTCCCTCTGCCGGACAGACCGAGCAGCAGCAGGCCGAGTAGCCTCCGCGCTCCGTCCGGAAACGCCGGAGGGGGGGGGAGACTTCGCCGTTATAGAAGACCGTGGATTCTTTCCGCGGTCTTTTTTTCGCCCGTCCGGAGGAGGTCCCGCATGGGACGATTCATCGGGGCGGAACGGTCCCGCAGCAGAGACCCCGGAGGGGCGCCTTGCAATGGAAATTCCGAGGTTGTTTGCCTCCCGGAACGGGACGGTGAATTCCCGCCCGTGTTTTGCGCCCGGCCGGAACCTCTCCGATTCATGTATTGGAAAAGCCCGCGGGATGCTCCGCGGGCTTTTTTTGTGCCGCTTCGAATCGCTCCGGGAGGCCCCCCCCCACGCGTTGGATTATTCTGAATATCTGTCGATTACAATCTTCCGACCACTCATGGATGCCCCCCCCCTTGGGCGAAAACGGTCAGAGATGCTGCGGACTGAAAGCCCCGATGGTCTTGATCCGCTCCTCGAAATCGTCGCGCGAGACGAGCGTGTGCCCCTTGATCTTCGACCGGTAGTTGTAGATCGTGCTCACGGAGTAACGCAGCAGCGCGGCGATTTTCGACGAGTCGTTGATGCCCAGCCGGATCAGCGCGAAGATGCGCAGCTCGGTCGTCAGCAGCTCGCCCTTTTTCGGCTCGATGCGCGCCTCCTTGTCCAGCAGGGAGTTGAAATCCTCGATGAACGTGGGGTAGAGTTGCAGGAACGTCGTGTCGAAGTTGCGGTAAAACTCCTCCAGTTCGCGGCTGTCGCCGTCGGTCGGGGAGTACTCCTTCCGCAGTTCGTCGACGCGGCCGTCGCGCAGCAGGCGGCGTACGTGGCGGCGCGAGTCGATGATCTTGTCGATGTACTCCGAGCACATCGTCAGGAAGATGCCGATATACTCCTCCTTCACTTCGTTGGCCTCTGAAATCTGGCTGTTCAGTCCTGCCAGTCGCTTGTTGATGTGCTGGAGGTCTTTGTTCGAGATGTTGAGCCGGTTGTTGGCCTGCTGCAATTCGAGCCGCGCGAGGTTCAGCTTGCGGTTCTGCCGCAGGACGAAGACCACGCCCCCGAGGGCCAGCAGCATGAAGCAGCCGATCGACACGACGAAGATGTTGTACATGGCGTCCATCCGCTGCCGCCGGACCCGGTAGGCCTCTTCGATGACGTGCAGCGCCAGTGCGTCCTGCCACGGGCGGAGCCGCGAATTGAAGAACCGTGCGTCGTCCATCACGATCCGCATGTAACGCATGGCGCGCTGGATGTTGTCGTCGTCGAGCAGCGTGTTGGCGAGGCTTTTCAGTGCGGCGTTGTCGCGGATCGCCAGCTGGATGTCGGTCATCGCCGAGCGTGCGAACCACACCTGCGCCGTGGGCGTGTCGTCCATCAGGTCCGCCACGAGGGCGCGCATGTACGACGCCTCGGCATATTCGCGCGAAAGGGGTTGCAGGGTGCTGCACAGCCGTTCGGAAATCTCCACGGCCTGCGGGTAGTCGCGGGCGCCGATCGCCTGGCGGAGCCGGAAGTTGAGGTGCGTGACCGACTCCGGTTCGGTGTTCTCCACGATCAGCTGGGCGTAGATCACCGTAAGCCGCCACGATTCGTGTCCCTGCGCCGAGTCGTGGGAGTAGAGCTGGAGTTCGTCGTTGAGTTTGTGGCGGGCGATGTAGTAGTCGACCAGCTGCCTGCGGTCCAGCGCCGTGGTGTCGACCAGTTTCAGCATGTTCGCCGCTTCGAGGTAGATACCCGCCGAACTGTACAGGTAGGCCAGCTGGATACGGCTCTCGTTGAGGTGCCCCGCGTCGTTCATGCGTGTCGCCAGGGCGATGTTGCGGTAGAGGTAGTCGATGGTCGAATCGGCCTGGTAGGGGGTGTATTCGTCGATCAGCTGCTGGTTGAGGATGTAGCGCTGGGCGTCCGAGAAATCCGATTTCCGGAGGATGTTTTTCAGCGATTCGATCCGCTGTTCGCGTCCGGCGATGTAGGAGTCCCGGTGCGAAAGGGTGGCGTCGAGCTGTGAAAGCACGCTTTTCAGGTCGTTTTGTGCCGAGGCGGCGAGCGTTGCGGCGAGCAGCAGTACGGTTGACAGAAGGTTTCTCATGTGCGGACGGTTCACGGTTTGTTCCTGACAAAGATCGGAAAAAGGACGGATGGTTCCAAGACCGAATCGGGTACGGTGCGGTACTTTCCGGCTGATAAAAGTGTCGTTACGGCACCAAAGATAGGAATAATCCCGGGAAAATCAATACCGGGCGGCGCGCTTTCCGCCGGTCGGACCGTCCGGCCGTTTTTCCCGGCAGGACAGGCGGCCGGCCCGGCGAACGGAACGTGCTCCGGGAGCCGGATTTATTTAAAATATTTTATTATATGCCGTTTCCAGGGTTCCGAGGCGGTTGTGAAAATTCCGATCAATCTACTTTTTTTTGCAATCGTCAAATAATTAATATATTGAATATCAAGTAGGTGTATTTTTATAAACGGGTTTTGAGTTTACAATTTGCTGTTTAATTTTTTTTCATGTCGCGGAGGATAGTTACTTTTATTTAAACGGAAATAAGGCGATGAAGTGTCGATTTTTTAAGAACTGCGCCTTACCTATTTATAATATTAACTTAAAACTTAAAAACCTTAAATTCCTATGGCACATTTTTGCAAGAAACTGCAAGCGGACTGCCGGAGAGGGTGGATGCTGGCACTGACGGCGATGCTGATCGTCTTTGCGCCGGCGGCCTTCGCCCAGTCGGCGCCGACAGTGACGGGAACGGTCACCGACCAGTCGGGACAGCCCGTTATCGGAGCCACGATCATCGAGCAGGGAACTACGAACGGCGCTACGACGGGCGTGGACGGCTCTTATTCCCTCAAACTGCGAGGGGGGGGGAATTCTGCTAACCTGATTTTCCAGTCGCTCGGATTCGTTTCGCAGACGGTCGCCGTGAACGGCCGCACGAAGATCGACGTGAAACTCGCCGAAGACGCCGTGGCCCTCGACGCCGTGGTGGCGATCGGTTACGGCACGGTCAAGCAGAAGGACCTCACGACGGCCGTTTCGGTCGTCAAGACCGACGACCTGGCCCGCCGCCCGATCACCTCGGCCTCGGGCGCCCTTCAGGGCAAAGCCGCCGGCGTGCAGGTCATCCAGCCCAACGGCTCGCCCGGACAGGGCATGGTGGTCCGCGTCCGCGGCGCTTCGTCCATCTCGTCGAGCAACGACCCGCTCTATGTGGTCGACGGCGTTCCCGTGGGCGAAGGAAACTACGCCATCGCTTACCTCTCTCCCAACGAAATCGAGTCGATGCAGGTGCTGAAGGACGCCTCGTCGGCCGCCATCTACGGTTCGCGCGCCGCCAACGGCGTGGTGCTCATCACCACCAAGCAGGGCAGCCGGAAACGGGGCCCCGAGATTTCGTTCTCGACCTTCGTCGGCATTTCGAAGGTGACCAAGAGCTACGACGTGCTCAATGCCCGGCAGTACCGCGACCTGATGGAGGAGAACGGCGCCGTGTCGGGGCTTCCGGCCGATCTGACCGACCGGACCGACTGGTTCGACGAAACCTACTCGACGGGCGTCAACCAGAACTACCAGTTCTCGGTCTCCAACGGCGATGAAAACTCGTCCTATTACCTCGGCGGCGGCTACACCAACGAAAAGGGCATCATCAACACCACTTCTTCGGACCGTTACAACGTGAAGGCCAGCTTCGACAAGAAGATTTTCAAATGGGTTTCGGCCAACGCCTCGACGACTTTCTCGCACTACACCACCAAGGGCACGATCATCTCGGGTCAGGGCGCCAACCGCGCCGGCGTGGTGGTGTCGGCCATCACGACCCCGACCTACGCGCCGATCTGGGACCCCGAGAATCCCCAGCAGTTCTACAATAATTTTTACGGCGCCAACCTCACCTCGCCGCGTGAGAACATGGCCCGCACGGATTACAACCAGGATGTCACCGACCGCCTGCTGCTCTCCGGCGGCCTGACGTTCTACCTGGCCAAGGATCTGACCTTCAAGTCGACGGTTTCGATGGACCGCCGCTGGGTCCACTCGTCGTCGTTCCTCGACCCGATCCGCACCTCCTACGGACGGACGCAGCACGGAACCGCCTCGGACACCCGTTCCGACGATATGCGCATGATTTACGACAACATCCTGACCTGGAACAAATCGTTCGACCGCCACAGCCTCGAAGTGATGGCCGGCACGTCGGCCACGACCTCCGTGTGGGAGCAGTTGAGCGGCTCGCGCTCCTATTTCTCCTCGACCAACAACAACGCCATTCCCAACCTGAACGGCGGTAACAACGGCGGCGTCCGCGGCCAGAGCTACGGCAAATCGGAGTGGTCGATCATGTCCTATCTGGCGCGCGTGTCGTACAACTACGACAGCAAGTACCTCGTGACGGCCAATTTCCGCGCCGACGGTTCCTCGAAGCTGGCTCCCGGCCACCGCTGGGGTTACTTCCCCTCGTTCTCGGCCGCGTGGCGTATCTCGGGAGAGAAGTTCCTGCGCGACGTGTCGTGGATCAACGACCTGAAACTGCGCGCCGGCTGGGGACAGACCGGTAACCAGGCGGGCCTGGCGGAGTACGGCTGGATGCAGCAGTACAGCACCAACTACTACGACTGGACGCTGACCGAGAACGCGCAGGCCGTGCCGACGGTCGGCGGTCGCAAGAACATCAAGAATCAGGACCTTACGTGGGAGACCTCTTCGCAGACCAATGTCGGACTCGATTTCGCGCTGCTGAACAACCGCCTGAACCTGTCGCTCGACTATTACTACAAGTACACCAAGGACATGCTGATGGACGTGCCGCTGCCGTCGCCCTATCCGAGCATCTACCGCAACGACGGCGAGATGTCGAACCAGGGCTTCGAGATCACCCTTTCGTCGGTCAACATCGCCCGGAAGGATTTCAACTGGTCGACCGACCTGAACGTTTCGCTCAACCGCAACAAGGTCGAAAAACTCAACCTGAAGCAGGTATACTACTACGCCACGACCTCCGACGCGACCAACGACAACGTCGTGCGCATGACTCCGGGCCACCCGCTTTCGATGTTCTGGGGCTATGTCTCCAAGGGGGTCGATCCCGAGACGGGCGACCTGGTTTACGAGGACCGCAACGGCGACGGCGAGATCACGCCGCTGGACAAGACCTGGATCGGCAACGCCAATCCCAAGTTCACCTTCGGCATGACCAACAACTTCTCGTGGAAGGGGCTTAACCTGAACATTCTGATCACGGGCTCCTACGGCAACGACATTTTCAACGCCTCGCGCATCGAGACCGAGGGCATGGCTTCGGCCAACAACCAGACCACCACGGTCCTGCGGCGCTGGCGCATTCCGGGCCAGCAGACCGACGTGTTCCGCTCGGACAACCCCGCCTGGAACGTGAAGAATTCGTCCTACTGGGTCGAGGATGGCTCCTACCTCAAGGTGAAGAACATCACCCTGTCGTACGACATCACCTCGCCGAAGCTCAAGCGCATCAACATCACGCGCATCCAGCCTTACATTTCGCTCCAGAACTTCATCACCTGGACCGGCTATTCGGGCTACGATCCCGAGGTGAGCCAGTCGGAAAGCGCCACGCAAATGGGCATCGACTGGGGAACCTATCCCAACGTGCGCACGGTCGTCGTGGGTCTGAATCTTACTTTCTAACCGCTGAAAAAAGAACCGATTATGAAAAAGATATTTTTAATTGCCGCGGGTCTCTCGCTGGGGGTTGCCACCACGTCGTGCAGCCTTGAGAAATTCCCCGAGACGATGTATGCCGAGAACAACACCTCCGGCACGGGCGACAGCGAGACGGCCATCAACACCCGCGAACTGCTCGAAGGCCAGCTTACGGCCATGTACAACTACATGAAGGGCGACCTTCAGACCTACTGGTATCAGCTGACCACGCTCGCCGAGGCGCGCGCCGACAATGCCTACGGCGGCAACATGGCCGAGACGAAGGTCGTCAGCGTCGAGTCGAACCACATCGACAGCGACAACGAATTCGCCTCGAACCTGTGGAACTACTCGATGAACGCCGTGGACTATGCCAACCAGGTCATCTGCAACATCGATCTGGTGAAGGAGAACGATCCGTCGCTCACCGACAAGGAGTATCAGGAGTGGCTCTCCGAAGCGCTCTGCTGGCGTGCCTATATCTGGATGAACATGATGCAGCTTTTCGGAGAAATCCCGATGCTGACCGAAATCCCGCCCGCCATCAACGCCGGGAACGTCGAGGAGGTCTATCCGCTCTATTTCCCGGCCCGCGTGTCGAAGCAGACCGTCGGCGAGCAGATCGTCAAGGACATCGAGGAGTATGCCTGCAAATACGCCCCCGACATGGACGCTTCGAACAAGTTCCGCATCACCAAGGGTTTCGCCTACGGCCTGATGGCCCGTTTCTACTCCATGCGCGAGTTCCGCGACTGGTCGAAGGTCGTCTCGGCCTGCGAAGCGGTCGAAGGGATGGGGTACAGCCTTTGCGACAAGTACGGCGACCTGTGGGCCTACACCACCGGCGATACGGGCATGGCTGCGATGAACACCCGCGAGTCGATTTTCGAGGTGCAGTGGACCAGCCAGACCTCGGGTTCGTGGATGTGGATGATGTTCCACCGCAACGCCTATGTCCCGGGCGACAGTTTCTCGTGGGCCAAGTGGTGCACGCCGTCGCGTAACCTGACGAAGGCTTACGACGCCGAGGGCGACACCGAGCGCAAGAATGCGTCGGTCGTCTACGACGAATGCGGCTGGTCGTACCACTATCCGAGCGACGAATACGCTTTCATGCACAAGTTCCCGACCAACGTGACCCCGGTTTACCTGATGCGTCTGGCCGAGATCCGGCTCCTGCATGCCGAAGCGCTGGCCAATACGGACGATCCGGGAGGCGCCGCCGACATCGTGGACGAGATCCGCGGCCGCGCCGGCATTGGCAAGCTGACTGCGGCGCAGCGCGCGTCGGCCGACCTGATGCGCGAAGCCGTGCTCCACGAACGCCGTCTGGAACTGGCCATGGAGGGCTTCCGCTGGTTCGACCTGATGCGTTACGGCGACGACTATTCGAAACTGTTCGAAATCTGCGACGGCGTCAACATCAAAGGCTCGGCGTCCTACGACTCCTACTTCCAGACCCGCCGCGCGATGAACGACAACCGCGTGCTGATGCCGGTGCCGACTTCAGTGCTGGAGGATAACACCAACATCGAACAAAACCTGGGCTATTAACCTTAAAATTGCGATTCTGCCATGAAATTTACGATCAATAACAACCTGCGCCTGCTGACCTGCCCGCTGCTGCTCGCCGGAGCCGTATGCTGTTCCAGCGGGAACGATGGCGACACGCCGGCTCCCGGTCCTGGCCCCGATCCCTCGCCCGTGACGGGCGATGTTCTCGCCTACGTCACCTCGGCCGACGGCAACCGCCTGTTCACGGAGGAGGGACTCGACTACTCGAAGGTCTCGATGTCGCCCTACCGGGTCACGATCGACCCCTCGACGACCTACCAGACCGTCGACGGTTTCGGCCCGGCCATCACCGGCGCCACGTGCTACAACCTGCTGCAAATGTCGCAGGCCGACCGCACGGCGATCCTCCGGAAGTGCTTCGACCCCGAGACCGGAGCCGGTTTCAGCTTTATCCGCGTGCATATCGGCGGCTCGGACTTCTCGATGGACGAATACACCTGCTGCGACCGGGAGGGCATCGAATTCTTCGCCATTCCCGCCGTGGAGAAGGATGGCATCTTTCCGGTGCTGAAAGAGATTCTGGAGATCAATCCCGAAATCAAGATCATGGGTTCGCCGTGGTCGTGCCCCAAATGGATGAAGGGCACGGTCGCCGACCCCTCGAAACCCTACGATTCGTGGACCGGCGGGCGTCTCAATCCCGCCTATTACGACGATTACGCCGAGTATTTCGTGCAGTGGGTGACCGAGATGGAGGAGAACGGATTCCCGATCTACGCCATCACGATGCAGAACGAGCCGCTGAACAAGGGCAATTCGATGTCGCTCTACATGCCGTGGGAGGACCAGCTGGCCTTCGTCAAGAAGCTCGGCCCGGCATTCCGCAAGGCGGGCATCGACACCAAGATCCTCTGCTACGACCACAACTACAACTACGATAACGTCGCCGGCCAGCAGAACTACCCGCTCAACATCTACGCCGACGCCGATGCTGCGCAGTGGGTCGATGGCTCGGCCTGGCACAACTACGGGGGCAGCGTGAGCGAGCTGGACAACATCCGCGCCGCCGCGCCCGACAAGACGATCTACTTCACCGAGGCCTCGATCGGCACGTGGAACTACAATTTCGAGAGCTGCGTGATCGACGACTTCGAGTCGATCTTCCTGGGGACGCTGAGCCGCTACGGCAAAGGGGTTCTGCTGTGGAACCTGATGCTCGACGACAAGGGCGCTCCGAACCGTCCTGGAGGCTGTACGACCTGCTACGGGGCCATCGAGATCAGTTCGTCGGATTACAAGACGCTCAAGTACAACAGCCACTATTACGACCTGGCCCAGTGCGCCAAGGTCATCCGGCCGGGTGCCGTGCGCATCGGCGCGTCGGGTTACACGGCGTCGGGGCTGACCTACCTGGCCTTCCGGAATCCCGACGGATCGAAAGCCTTCGTGGCGCTCAACAGGAGCGCCGGCGAACAGACCGTCGCCGTGTATGAAAACGCCGACCGTTCGTTCAAATACACCATCCCGGCCAAGTCGATCGCCTCGTTCCGCTGGGGCGCCGGAGCCGAAAACTAACCTTTAAAATTCGCAGAACATGAAAACGCTGAAATACATCGCACTGTCGCTGCTCGTCGCTGCCTCGACGACGGCGTGCAAGGACGATCCCGAACTGCTCACCACCGACGTCGGTCCCGAGATGACCGTCGTTTCGGCCGATGCGTCGGGCGTCTACGGCGGCAAGGTCGACTTCGAGGTGACGATGACCGACCGCTATGCGCTCTCGACGCTCAAGGCGCAGGTATTCTTCGACGACGAGATGGTCGCCGAGGAGGTGATCCGCACCAAAAGCGACGGAACCTACACGGGGGCTGTGACGCTTCCCTTCTACAAGAACATTCCCGACGGCGAGGCCACGCTGCGCTTTGTGGGGCAGAACGTGCGCTTCGGAACGACGACCGTCGACCGGCCGCTCGCCGTATCGCGTCCCAAGCCCGCCTACCTGACGTTCTTCCTCGATGACGCGGAGTACCGCATGGAGCCTACGGGTAACGACTACGAATACGCCGTGACGGACGAGTTCCCGCAGAAGCCGCAGGGCTACATCGCGACGCCCGAACTCGACGCCGCTGGCTCGGTGGTGACCTTCGGCTACGACTCCGGGGCCGGCGGCATCGTCTCCGATTCCACCGACGCCATTCCCTTCGCCAATTCGAATGCCGGGGAGTTCACGATCACCTTCAACCTGCTGACCTTCGAGGGGTCTCCTTTCATCAAGCTGCTCTTCGGCGAGACGGAGATGACGATGGTCGACAATGACAATTACAGCATCGTCACCACGCTGACCGAGGGCCGGACCTACACGCTGACGGGCGTTTCGGACTTCGCCGACTGGGATGTGGACCGCGACTTCTTCGAACGCGCCGATGTTTCCGATCCCGAGACGCTGACCTTCCTGCCGATGACGGGCATGTACAAGGTGACGGCCAATTTCAAACACAGCTACCTGCGTATCGAGGCCATGAAGTCGGCCACGGAGTATGCGTCGCTCGCCGCCGACGGTTCGGGCAATGCGATCTGGACGGTCGGAGCCGGTATCGGCAAACCCGTCATCAAGAACGGCGACGGTTGGGATATGGGCTCCACGGGCTTGTGTCTGGCTCGCGTTGCGGACAAGAAATTCCAGATCTCGCTGGTGGCCGGCGTTTCGATCAACGCTTCGAACTTCGACTTCAAGTTCTTCTGGCCGAAGGACTGGGACAAGGGCGAATTCCTGGGTAAGACGGATGCCTCGTTTGCCAATCCCTACGGGGTCCTGACCACTACCAGCGATTTGATCGAGATTTCCGACGGTGGCAACTTGGGGCTTGCCGAGGGCAAGACGCTCGACTTGGGCGGTATCTACCGCTTCACGATCGACGTTTCAGGCGGCACGATGGCCGCGGTGCTGACCGTCGAGAAAGTGGGCGAGCAGGAGCTTCCGCCCGCCGACATCACCGTCAACGGAACGCCGATGGCCCAGCTCGACGTGGACAACTACCAGCTGGACCTCGACCTGACGCAGGGCCAGACGCTGACGCTGGGCGGCGCCGACGCCTTCACGCCGGCGTGGATCAATCCCGACTTCTTCGAGGCGGCCTCCGCGACGAGCGTCAAACTGGTTCCCGTCACGGGCAAATACCGCATCACGGCCAACCTGGCGACCCGGGTGATTGATGCGCTGGTGCTCAACGCCGACGGCTCGGGGCTTGCCACGTTGAGCGACGACGGCCACGGGGCGGTCTATTTCATCGGCTACGGCATCGGTTCGCCCGCGGCCGTGAACGAACCGGGCTGGACCACCGAAAAGGGCGTCTGCGTGCCCGAATCCGCTCCCGGCATCTACACGATGACGGCCCAGGCGGGTCTGGAAGGCAGCACGACCCTCGGACAGCGTTTCCGCGTGAGCGGCTGGAGCGGCAAGTTCTTCCGGAACCGCGGCTGGGACGGTCTGGGAGCCTTCACGCTGGCGCCGGGCGCCGAGGTGTTCTTCTCGATCGCCGGGGACGGCAACATCGAGATCGCCTCGGGAGTCACCCTTGAGGAGGGCGCGACCTATCGTCTGACACTCGACGTGACGGCGGGAAAAGACAACCCCGTTTTGTCGCTGGTTAAGAAATAATCGTTAATTTTGCAAACGGAGTGCGCGGCCTCTCGACTGTGCACTCCGTTTGTGAATATGCACTAATCCATTCCAGACATGAAAAATAAAATTCTGTTGAAGAGTCTCGCCGGGCTGTGCGCCCTGGCGGCGGTCGCCTGCGGAGGCGGGCCGGGGCCGCAGGGCAGCGTCGCCGTCTACCTCGACGAGTCGCAGCCGATCGAAAAGCGGGTCGAAGACGCCCTTTCGCGCATGACCCTCGAAGAGAAGGTCGCCATCCTGCATGCGCAGTCGAAATTCTCGTCGGCGGGCGTTCCGCGCCTGGGCATTCCCGAGGTGTGGTGCACCGACGGCCCTCACGGCATCCGCCCCGAGGTCCTGTGGGACGAATGGGACCAGGCCGGCTGGACGAACGACTCCTGCACGGCTTTCCCGGCGCTGACGTGCCTTGCCGCGACGTGGAATCCCGAAATGTCGGCGCTGTATGGCAAATCCATCGGCGAGGAGGCGCGCTACCGCGAGAAGGACATCCTGCTGGGACCCGGCGTGAACATCTACCGCACGCCGCTCAACGGCCGCAATTTCGAGTACATGGGCGAGGACCCCTACCTCTCCTCGCGGATGGTCGTTCCCTACATCGAGGAGGTGCAGAAGAACGGCGTTGCCGCCTGCGTGAAACATTTCGCACTCAATAACCAGGAGGCCCACCGCCACGGCATCGACGTCGAGGTCGACGACCGTGCGTTGAACGAGATCTACCTCCCGGCGTTTAAAGCCGCCGTTCAGGAGGGCGGCGCATGGGCCGTCATGGGCGCCTACAATAAATACAAGGGAGAGCATTGCTGCCACAACCGCTACCTGCTGAACGACATTCTGAAACGCGACTGGGCCTTCGACGGCGTGGTCGTCTCCGACTGGGGCGGCACGCACGACACGAAGCAGGCCGCCGAGAACGGTCTCGACATGGAGTTCGGTTCGTGGACCGACGGTTTGAGCTGGGGTGCCAGCAACGCCTACGACAACTATTACCTCGCCGCCCCCTACCTCGATATGCTCCGCAAGGGCGAGGCTTCGGCGGCGACGCTCGACGACAAGGCGCGCCGGGTGCTGCGGCTGATTTTCCGCACGGCGATGAACACCCGCAAACCGTTCGGGTCGCTCAATTCGCCCGAACATCTGGCCGCTGCACGCCGTATCGCCGGCGAGGGCATGGTGCTGCTGAAAAACGAGGGCGGGGTGCTGCCCATCGACCTCGGGCGTGCGAAGACCATCGCCGTCGTGGGCGAGAATGCGATCAAGATGATGACCGTGGGCGGCGGCTCCTCGTCGCTCAAGGTGCGGCACGAATATACGCCGCTCGAAGGCATCCGCGCCGCTGCGGCCGGCAAAGCCGAGGTGATCTACGAACGCGGCTACGTCGGCGACGTGACGGGCGACTACAACGGGGTGAAGACCGGGCAGGATTTGAGCGAGAGCCGTTCCGAGGCGCAGCTGATCGCCGATGCCGCGGCCGCGGCCCGCAAGGCCGACGCGGTGATCTTCGTCGGGGGGCTGAACAAGAGCAACCACCAGGACTGCGAAGGCGACGACCGCCTGCAATACGGCCTGCCGTATGCGCAGGACAAAGTGATCGGGGCGCTGGCCGAAGCCAATCCCAATCTGGCGGTGGTGATCGTCTCGGGCAACGCCGTGGCGATGCCGTGGATCGACCGTGTTCCGGCGGTGCTGGAGGCGTGGTTCTCGGGTTCCGAGGCGGGCAATGCGCTTGCCGACGTGGTGTTCGGTGCGGTGAACCCTTCGGGCAAGCTGCCCTTCACGTTCCCCGTGCGGCTGGAGGACAACGGCGCGCATGCGCTGGGCGAATACCCGGGCTCGGACAAGGTGAAGTATAACGAGAGCATCTTCGTCGGTTACCGCTGGCACGACAAGGAGCAGCTCAAGCCGCTGTTCGCCTTCGGCCACGGGTTGAGCTACACCGCCTTCGCCGTCGGCAACGTGAAGGCCGACCGTACGACGCTCGCCCCGAACGGCAGCATCCGTATTTCGGCCGACGTGACCAACACGGGCGACCGTGCGGGCGCCGAGGTCGTGCAGCTTTACATCGGCGACGAGCAGTCGTCGCTGCCGCGTCCCGTGAAGGAGCTGAAAGGTTTTCAGAAAGTTTCGCTGAATCCCGGGCAGACGCGGACCGTGACTTTCGAGATCACCCCCGGGATGTTGCAGTACTACGACGACGCAAAGGGTGCGTGGGTGGCCGAGCCGGGCGCGTTCACGGCCTATGTGGGCGCCGCGTCGGACGATATTCGCGGCACGGTGGAATTCGAGTTGAAATGATTCCGCAGCCGGAAAGGAGAAGTCCGCGACCTCTGACAGGTCGCGGACTTTTTCATTGTTCGGTCCGGATGCGATAGAGGGCGTGCCTGCGCAGGGGATGCCCCTCGGGCAGGGCGGGGTGGTCGAACTCTCCGACGCACGTCATGCCGAGCTTCTGCATCACGCGCCGGGAACGCCCGTTTCCGACGAACGTGAAGGCGACCAGTTCCGGAATGCCGAGTTTCGCGGCGTGTGCGATGCAGGCCCGGGCCGCCTCGGTGGCGTAACCCTGGCCCCAGGCGTCGTGCCGCAGCCGCCAGAGTATCTCGACCTGGCCCTCCAGCCCGCCGGAGAACGTCACGCGGTGCAGTCCGGTGAATCCCAGCAGCTCTCCGTCCGAAAGACGTTCGACGGCATACGGACCGAACCCCTCGGTCGAAAACTCGTCGCGGATGCGGTCGAGCAGGTCGGCCGACTCTTCGGCGGTGAGCGTCGCGGGGAAATACTCCATGACCCGCTCGTCGGCGTTCATGGCGGCGAAAGCCGGCCGGTCTTTCTCCCGCCATGCGCGCAGTGCGAGACGGGCCGTTCGGGACGGGTAAAGCATACTTGCTTGTTTTGGGTGTTCGGGGAGTGTTGCGGAAGCGCGGAACGGAATGGCCGGTCCGGAAACCTTCTGCCGCCCCTGAATCCGGCGCCGCTTATTCGGCGACCTCCTTTTTCGAGCGTTTGCGCGTGTTGATCGTCAGGTAGCGTTGCAGGGTCTGCTGCAACCGCACGGGGTCGATGTTCAGGCGGATTTCGCCGCCCTGTGCGATCGAGATGTCGCCCGTCTCCTCCGAGACGACGACGATGATGGCGTCCGAAATCTCGCTCATGCCGATCGCCGCGCGGTGCCGCGTGCCGAACGACTTGGGCACGTCGCTCTGCGTCACCGGGAGGATGCACTTGGCCGCCACGATCCGGTCGCCCTCGATCAGCGCCGCGCCGTCGTGCAGCGGGGCGTTCTTGAAGAAGAT
>CDZP01038890.1_pt1 | contig 15357 bp, 9 predicted proteins | sample 554941 | NCBI WGS metagenome assembly CDZP01 (sample SAMEA3182064, study PRJEB8094) | gut metagenome | biome: human; feature: gut; material: Stool; isolation source: human stools | place: Canada | collected 2013-01-28
ATCGCGAGTTCCGCACGAGCCGGAGAGCACTTAATGTGCTCTCCGTGCGAGCAGGACTGTAGAGCAGGAAACCTTGTATACGCCCGCCCGCTCCCGAGGGGCAACTCTCATGCAAAAACTTTTGTCGGGTAAAGTCCGAGGTCAGTGGCGTTTTATACCAAGAAATTCAAAAAAAGCTGAAAATTCATTACATATTTGCGTTGACTTTAGGCAACTAAAGTTTCATACTCCTTTTCAACCACTGGGGGATGTGAACACGCACGGATCGTTCGCATCATGATTGAAGAGGATTTCTTAGACATGTTCACGCATCAGCTAAACATTATCAGCGTAGTAATTATCTGATGCGGGTTAGCACATAAAGCTAGCCCGTACGATAACGGGCGGCTGATAAAGATGAGGGCCGTCGAGCGCAACCGACGGCCCTCATTTTTTATGTCTAGGAAGTTCTTTTTAGAGGAGGAAATGTAATGAACGGAGTTTTGCTCATGGTTGTGGCCGCGGCGGTGCTCGCCTGCGGCTATCTGGGCTATGGCCGATGGCTGGCCAACAAATGGGGCGTTGACAAAGAGGCCCTCACGCCGGCCAAGCGCATGAAGGACGGCAAGAGCTTCTCGCCCGTCTCCGCCTTCACCGCGTTCTCGCACCAGTTCAGCTCGATCTGCGGTGCTGGCCCTGTCACGGGTACGATCGTCGCCATGGCCTTTGGCTGGCTGCCCGTCGTGCTCTGGGTCCTCGTCGGCGGCATCTTCTTTGGTGCCGTCCACGACTTTGGTGCCCTGTACGCTTCGATGAAGAACAACGGCAAGTCGCTCGCTCAGCTCATCGAGAAGTACATCGGCAAGACCGGCCGTCGCCTGTTCCTGCTGTTCTGCTGGCTGTTCTGCATCATCGTCATCGCCGCTTTCACCGACATGGTCTGCAAGACGTTCATGTTCACCCCGGCCGTTGACGCTTCTGGTGCTGCTACCGGTGCCATCGACTTCACCAAGTCCTATGCCGCCGGCTGCGCTGGTACCATCTCCATCCTGTTCACCTTCGTCGCTATCGCCTTTGGTTGGGCCCAGAAGAAGTTCAACCTCACCGGCGCTGCCGAGTTCGTCACCGGCGTGGTCCTCATGGTTCTCATGTTCGCCGTCGGTATGCAGTTCCCGGTCTACCTGGATAAGTTCCAGTGGTTCGCCGTCGTCATGGTCTACCTGGTCTTCGCTGGCGCTATGCCCATCCAGATGCTCAAGACCCCGCGTGACTACCTCACCTCGATCATGATGATCGTCATGATCGTCTGCGCCGTCCTCGGCATCGTCGTCCTGGGCGTTAACGGCCAGGCCACGATGACCGCCCCGGTCTTCACCGGCTTCTCCACTGCCTCCGGCATGATGTTCCCGGTCCTGTTTGTCTCCGTTGCCTGCGGCGCTCTCTCCGGTTTCCACAGCCTCGTTTCTTCCGGTACCTCCTCTAAGCAGGTCGAGAAGGAGCAGGACGCCGTCAAGGTTGGCTACGGCGCCATGATTGTCGAGTCCTTCGTCGGCATCCTCGCCATCATCGTCGCCGGCATCATGTTCTCCGACATGAACACCGCCGGTACCGGTGCCCTCAACGCCGGTGTCGCTTCCACGCCGTTCCAGATCTTCGCCGCTGGCATCTCCCGCGGTATGCAGGCCTTCGGCGTTGACGGCACGCTCGCTACCGTCTTCATGACCATGAACGTTTCCGCTCTGGCCCTGACCTCGCTCGACGCCGTCGCCCGCATCGCCCGTACTTCGTTCTCCGAGTTCTTTGCCCAGACCAACGACGCTCTGGCCATCGACTCCAAGGCCGGCTACATGAAGGTTCTCGGCAACCCCTGGTTCGCCACGGTCGTCACCCTGCTTCCCGGTCTCGCCCTCGCCTTTGGTGGCTATGCCAACATCTGGCCGCTCTTTGGTGCTTCCAACCAGCTGCTCGGTGGTATGACCATGATCACCCTCGCCGTGTTCTGCAAGTGCACCGGCCGCAAGGGTTGGATGCTCTACGTGCCCGTCGCCTTCCTGCTTTGCTGCACCTTCACATCGCTGGTCCAGAGCGCCATGGGTTGCATGGCCGCCGTCCAGGCCTACGGCTTCTTCGGTACCATCCCGGCTACTGCCACCACGGCCGCCGTCTCCGTCGCTGCTACCAAGGGCCTGCAGCTCGTCTTCGCCGTCCTGCTGATGGTCCTGGGCCTCATCGTTGCCGTCAACTGCCTCAAGGAGTTCTTCGGCAAGGAGGCCGGCTCCATGCCCGACGAGGAGCCCGAGTGGTCCGAGATGGGCAAGGCCGAGTATGGTCGTGCTGCTGCCGCTGAGGCTCCTGCCGACGCCGAGGCCGCCCAGGCCTAGTCGATCGGACGGGTCGAATCTCCCATCAATATGACTCGGAAAGACCGGGTCCGCAGAACGCGGGCCCGGTCTTTTTTCTTGTGAAGACGGGCGATGCCAGGGGTGTTCTCGCAGATGTTTTGCGTGGACGGGCGCGCGCGTTGTACCATATGGACGTATATGTGTGCATATGAAAGGGGCCCCGTGGCCAAGACGGTATATTCCGATAATCAGAACAATGTCGATGCCCTGGCCGAGCGCCTGAGCAGTCAGACATCGCTTTCTGCCGAGCGGGCTAAGCTCGTTGCCTACGACCTGCTCTGCCGCAAGGCGCTCAAGATCAAGTCGAGCGCGCTGGCGCAAATTTTCCGCTCCGTGGATAAGGAGTGCGATACCAAGGCGATGCGCGATGAGCTTATCGCGGCGAATATCGTTACCAAGATCGAGGGCAGCGGCATTAACGGGCGCCCCGCGTTCTATACCATTAACGCTGAGATTCGCGATGCTCAAGAGCAGCCTGCTGAGGTTGACGAAGAGGATCCCGTCGATGATTCCGTTGAGATGCCCGCTGCGGAGGAAGTTGCCCCGCGTGAGCATATTGATACCGACGAGCTGCTTGACGAGCATGTCGTTCGCGCCTTTACGGCAAAGGCGGGGCGAGGCGGCTTTGGCGGAGGCGGCAAGCGCGATGCGCAGCGCCGTGCCCAGCAGGAGCGCTTCCGTCGTGCCGTGGCTCAAAAGGATGGGCCCGATGTCGAGGCTGTCGAGAACGAGCCTGTCGCCGAGCCGCAGGAGCCTGTGAAAGAGCAGAAGCCCGCTGAGCCTCGGGAGTCCAAACGTCGTCGCGGTGCGCACTTTAAGGCCGAGCAGCGGGATGCTGCGCGCGAAGTCGAAAAGCCTGTCGAGACCGCGGATGCGGCTGACGAGCCGGCTAAGAAGGCCCCGGGCTCGTGCCGTCCCGGTCGTGGCTTTGCGGGTCGTGCGTATCCCGTAAAGTGTCAGGAGAAGGTCGATCGGGCTCCGGAGGCGCGAGCCGAGAAGGCCGAGAAGCCTGCCGAGCCGGAAGTTCGTGAACAGAAGCCTGTTGAGCAAAAGGTTGCGTCCGATGTTGAGACCCAGGGCCAGCAGCCTGCGAGCGAGCAGGCGGGGGAGGGCACTTCGAGCAAGCCTCGCCGTCGTCGTCATCGTGGCGGTCGCGGCTCCAACGCCCAGGATGCTGCCGAGAACGTAACGCCGCGCGACGAAGATGCAAAGGCGGACGCTCCGGTGGAGCAGCCCACGCGCCAGTCGGCGAAGGAGAGCAAGCCCGAGCGCCCGCAGAAGCAGACGTCTACGCCGAAACGCGAGCGCAATGCCCGAGGCGATTCTACGCGCAAGTCTCAGAAGAAGCCCGAGCCTGCCACGGCAGATACTGCTGCCCAGCAGGCTGAGGCGACTACTCATGGCGAGGTTTCGGCATTTGCCCTGGCTCGCGTTTTGGGCAGGCAGCTGCTCAAAGTTGTCCCTACGCCCACGGCGCTCTCTAAGTTCAAGGAGCAGCAGACACAGATTGTAAAGGTCGAGGGCAAGGACGGCAAAAAGGCTCCGCAGCGCACTCAGCACAACGAGATGTCCAACCGCAAGATTGCCGAGGAAATCGCAATCATCCAGGCTTGGATCGAGCAGAACCGAGGTGCCGATACGCCGGTTGCCTCGCGCCGCCAGCGTGCCTACCAGATCTTTAACGACGAGAAGGCTTTTGACGGCAAGCACGGTGAGCGCTTGATCAGGCGTATGACCGAAAAGGGCATCAGCATGCAGGCGATCAAGGTCGCCCCCAATCGCCCCGTGCACTTTACGGGCTTCTTTACGCTGGGCGCCGACAAGCCGTTCATTATGGTCGAGAACCTGGACACCTACGACGAGATCGTCAAGCTGCTGCGTGGCCGCAAGCACGCCAAGCTCTTTGGCATCAAGGTGGGCGGCGTGATTTTTGGCGGCGGATGCAAGGCGAGCGTCTCGCATGCCCTGGACGATTATCTGGCTGAGATTGGCTATCGCTTTAACTACGTCTACTACGTGGGCGATATCGACCGCGAGGGCGCGCGCATCGTCGAGCAGGCTCGCAATGCCAATGTGGTTGAGATTCGCCTGCATGCCGGCATGTACCGCGCCATGCTCGCCGAGCACAAGCGTCGCGTGAAGGCCGGCGGCGAGTGCGAGCCCGCGGCTGCCAACCAGGGCGTGCCGCAGAACTTGGCGGCGACGATCAAGGATCTGCCCATGGTCACGCGTGTGCAGTTCCGCAACGTGCTGCGCGAGGGCGGGCGCATTCCGCAGGAGATTCTGATGACCGCCGACTATCGGGATGGCGACTCGGGAAGCTTCGACCGCATGCTGAACAACTAAATTCCGCCGGCTCCGGGAGAGCGGGGACACCGGCTTAGGTTTCCTGCTCTACAGTCCTGCTCACGACGGAGGCCACATTAAGTGGCCTCCTGTTCGTGCGGAACTCGCGATAAACCTAAGCCGGTGTCCCCGCTCTCCCGGGGCCTGTGGTTACTTGGTTGTTGCATGCGGCTCGCTTTTCGGAACGGGGCTGACGGAAACGTTCCAAAATCTACCACCGTCGCTGTACAGGGTGTCTATAAAGAGCCGTGGCCAAAAAACATCAAATATGAGTACTGATACTCTTTTAGTAGCAGTAATTTTGACCACATTTAAGGTGATTTGACGTGTCGATCGAGCAGATAAGCTGCCGTATCTCCTCAAGTGTTCATTAAAGGAAGACCTTGATGCGAATAAATCTCATTAAATCTTCTTTTATTAACGAAAATAATGTAGCTACAACGGTAACAGTACTCATATTTGCCGTTTTTTGGCCACAGTCCTTCGGAGGGTCCTCGAAAATAGTCCCGAGCCGGCACTTGGGGACGTTCCTATAATGTCGGCACTTAGGAACGTCCCCAAGTGCCGACACCGCGTCTGCCTGCGGCGGCCGCGCCCCGCTGCGTCGCTCCGCATCCTTGCGGGTTCGGATCCCTCCGCTTGGCGGCGTTGGCTCGATTTGCTTGACGTGAGGGGCTCTTGGCTGGTGTGGGACGGAGGGATTCCGCGTCCGCCTGGTCGGCGGCCGCGCCCCGCTGCGTCGCTTCGCTCCTTGCGTGCTGCGCTGGAAAACGCTTCGCGTTTCCTCAGCTCCGCACCCTTGCGGGTTCGAATCCCTCCGCTTGCCTACAAGAAAGCGCCCTGGGCCGTTATGGACTCAGGGCGCTCAATTTTAATGGCTGGGACGGAGGGATTCGAACCCCCAACAGCCGGCACCAAAAACCGGAGTTCTACCGTTGAACTACGTCCCAATGTGTGGTGTTGCCCAAAAGCAACTCGTTTAGTTTACCTAATCTGCGAGGGCATCGCAAACGCCATCGAGCAGGCGTACGGCGAGTGTCTGCGCGTCGCTGGCCGTGAAAGTGCCGTTGTAGCGCGTCATGCCCGTGAGCTCAATGCGAATGCGAGCCGGCTTCTGCTGCGCGGCGACATTGGCAGTGCGGATGCGCTGGGCCAGGTTGTGGCACTCGGCGAGGGCAATCGTGGCGCGCGGTGCGGCGTCGGCGGGCAGCTCGTCGCTTGCGATTTCGAGCACCAGGTCAACGTCGGTTGGGACCTCGGAGTCGCAGAGCATCATGCCGCTGTTGTCGGTCGTTGCCGTGGCGATATTCCACATGCGCGACGCAACACTGCGCGCGATGGGGTCCTCGCCGATAACGGCAATCTGGAAGCGCTCGAGCACGTTGGCGGCGCGAGCAAAACCGATGCGGGACTCGGCTTCGGTGACCGAGGGCTTGCCCTCCCACACATGGTGCAGGCGGTTGATGTAGGCGTAGGTGTCCTGGAAGGCCATGCCGTCGGCAAACAGGCCGACATTTTCCTGGAACTGCTGCAGGGCGGCCTCGGTATGCGGACCAAAGTAGCCGTCGTCTTCGCCACAGGCAAAGCCCAAAACGTTGAGAGCGCGCTGCAGGGCCTGCACATCGGCGCCATGGAAATTGGGCATGCGCAGATAGAGGGTGCGGTCGCCCAGCTTATACGAAGCGTCTACAAGGGCGCTCCAACAGGGGATATCGACGGCATGACCGGCAGCAAGGCCGCTGTCGAGCCTGAAGGTGCTGACGGCCTGCTCAGTGGTGGCTCCAAAGTACTTGTCGGTGACTTCGGCGGCATCAATCGTGTAGCCGAGCTGCAGGAGACGAGACTGCACGTCCTCGACGGCTGCTCCTTGCATGCCCGTTGTAATAGGTTCCATGAACGAACCCCTTTCGGCGTACCATTCGTACTATTTGAGCGTCTGTCGGATAGACAACGCAAAGGGATGCATAAACATGCACTCAACAGTGTAGCAAGTTGTGCCTAAATACGCTGCTGACAGGTTTTATAACACCCGTTAGTTAAGGCGCTCCACAAAGAAATCTGCCATGGAGAGGAACAGCTCGCGTGCGTGCGGATCAAGCTCAACGTTCTCGATGGCCGCTTTGGCCTTAGCGGTCAGGTCGAGCGCGTAAGTGTGGGCGTAATCGATAGAGCCGGTCTCCTGGAAGATCTCCACGGCGCGTGCGAGCTGCGCGGGATCATCGGTGCCCGAGGAAAGAATCGCCTCGACCTCGTCGTGGTGGCGCTTATCAGAGAGGGCGTGTACGGCGACAAGCGTGCGCTTGCCCTCGGTGATGTCGGTGCGGAAGTCCTTGTTGGCGGCTTCCTTAGTGCCGACAAGGTTGAGCAGGTCGTCCTGAATCTGAAAGGCAAGGCCTGTGTGTAGGCCAAAGGCGCGCAGCGCTTCGATTTGCTCATCGCTGCCGCCGCCGATAATGGCTCCGGCGGCAAGCGGCGTGGCTCCGCTGTAAAACGCGGTCTTGTGCGTCGCCATGTCCAGGTAGTCATCAACCGAGATATCAAAGCGCCCGTCACGGACCCAACCCAGGTCGAGTGCTTGACCCTCAATGGTGCGGACGATCATCTCGGTAAGCTCGTGGAGCACGCGCAGCTTCACGTCGGACTCCAGCGTAGGGTCGTCGAGAACCGTCTTGGTGACCATGGTGAGCGCCAGGTCGCCACAATTGATGGCAAGGCCCGTGCCCTCGGTAAGGTGCATGCAGGGCTTGCCTCGACGAAGCTGTCCGTTGTCGGCGATGTCGTCGTGGATCAGCGCGCCCGACTGGAAATGCTCGATAGCTGCCGCGGCGCTGCGGGCGCTCTCAAAGCTGCCGCCCACTGCGGTTGCGGCGAGCATGCAGATAAGCGGGCGGTGGCGCTTGCCGGCGTTGGCCGTAAAAGCCGAGAGCGGCGCGTACAGGTAGCGCTCGATATCGGCAGAGGTCGCCTGTCCGTCAAAGAACGTGGCCAGATAGTCGTTAATCTGGTCAAAGTGTTGGGCTAAAAAGCTGGTAAACGGACTGGACACGGGTTCTCGCATTCTTTCTGAGGTTGCATTGATGCAATATGCAGACAACATATTGCCACATCAGGGCGTTTGGCGCGGCAGTTTTGGCGATTTAGGACAACGGGCGTGCGTTTGATGGAGTGTGCCTAAATCAGCCTAAAATGCTCGAGCGCCGCAACGACACCGTCGTGATCGACGGTGTCGGTCACGTAATCGGCCTTATCCTTGAGATAGTCTGGTGCGTTGCCCATGGCGATACCGACATCGACGGCGTTCATCAGCGAGATGTCATTGCTGGCGTCGCCAATGCCGTATACGGTTCCGTGGTGGGGATCGAGGGCGTCGAGTACAGACTGGATGCCCCCGCGCTTCGTGCATTCGCGGGGCGAGATTTCGGTTACCTCGAGTTCGAGCTCGTTAAAGCACAGCAGCGGCTCAAGTGTCTTATCTTGAGCGATGTGGTTGGCGAGCGATGTAGACATCAAGATCTTGTAGACACTGTAATGTTGCAGCTGCGTGACTGCGTCGCCCAGGGTGCGCGCGTATCCGGGGGCATCGGGGGCATCGGCACTCATGCGCACGACGCCGTTGAGGCCCTCAAAGCGGATGACCTCGCCCGATTGCTCAAGATAGGGGGCAAGATGCTGCAGCATGCCGGGTGTCATCGACAGATCGCGAATTGCGCGTCCGTCGATCTCGGCGTAACCGCCCGCAAGACAGACGATGCCGGTCCAGGGCAGCTCAAGAAGTTTGGGGTGGATGCAGCTGAGGGTGCGCCCTGTGCAGATGAAGGCCATGTTGCCGTTGGCGACAAACTCGCGGATTGCCTGCGAAACCGCCTCGTTGGGATAGGGGGAGAGGTCCCGCTCGTCTTCGGGAAGGTCTTGGGCGAGCCTGGGGTCTTGCCAGGCGAGCGTTCCGTCGATATCGAAGAAGCAAATATCGCCGCGCTTATGGGCTGCGCTGGCGGCAGGGGAGGCCGAGGTGGTGGGCACAAATTCCGGCTCGAGGCCCATGATCTGGTCAAAATGCTCTTTAACGCGGGGAACGGAGATGCCGATAATCACCTGGGCGGTCTTGCCCGTAATGATGAGGCCCTTGGCGCCCACCGCGACAAACGACGCGTTATCTGCAACGATGGAAGGGTCTGCGACCTCGACGCGCAGGCGCGTGGCGCAGTTGGTTGCGCCCACGATATTGCCAACGCCACCTAAAAGCTGAATTACCCGCTCAGCGAGGACGTGATCTTGATCGGATCGACTATTGACCTCGTCATTGGGAGATTGCTCTTTGGCAAAGTCGCTTCCCGTTAAACAATCGATTGCCGCGCGATTGACGACATGATCCTCGCGGCCCGGAGTCTTAAGGTCATAGACCAAGATGAGTGCTCGAAAACTAACAAAAAAGATGAGGCTAAAGGCAAGGCCGATACCGAGCGCCAAAAGATAGGCACCGGCATGCGTGCGCATGAGCGGAATAAAGTTGAAGGCTGCCATCTCCATGAGGCCGCCCGAGAAGATGCCGACGATGCCAAAGAGATTCATGGCTGTGGCAAGGCAAGACGATAAGACGGTGTAGAGCAAAAAGAGCCCGGGGTGGGTGAACATAAAGAGAAACTCGAGTGGCTCGGTAACGCCGCAAACCACCGAGGCGATGATGGCGGGAACAAGGATGACCCTGAGGCCGGCGCGGCGCTCGGGTTTTGCGGTGGAGTAGAACGCGGCTGCGATGGCGGGAAGGCCAAAGAGCTTGACCCAGCCGGTGGCGGTAAAACCGGCCCACGGCGCAAGCTCATTAAGGGGGCGCGTGCTATGGGAGAGGATGGGGAGCAAGCTGCTCCATGTGGCGTAGATGCCGTCGTTAATGACCAGGTTGTCGTAGTAGATCGGCATGTAGAGCAGGTGGTGCAGGCCAAAGGGCTCGAGTGCTCGTTCTAAAAAGACAAAGATGCCCACGCCAAAGGGACCGACGCCTGCAAGCGCGTGACGCAGCGTATCGGTTACATCGTATACGTAGGGCACGATGGCGGCCGAGATAGCGGCAAGGGCAAACACGGCAAAAAAGCTGATGAGGTAGACCAGCGAGGAGCCCGAGAAGGTGCCGAGCCAATCGGGAACCTTGGCATCGTAGAAGCGGTCATGGATGGCGACGACGGTTGCCGATACCACCAGCGGGCCGATAATGCCGGTGTCGAGCGTCTTGATGCCGTCGATGACGGTGATACCGTTGGCGGGGGTCAAAGATGACGGGTACTTAAGCCCAAGGTTGTCTCCGCTCAGCTTAATGATCTCGCTCAAAAAGAAGCAATAGGCAAAATAGGCCACGAGAGCCTCGAGGCAGCAACGAGCCGGTTGCTTTTGGGCAAGACCGATAGGCAGCGCTGCGGCAAAAAGGAGCGGGAGGCGTTTAAAGACCGTCCATGAGCCGCGCTGGATGATGGCCCAAAAAACGTACCAAGGGGTTCCGTATACGGCTAGATCGCCGACGATGTCCGCAGTCGTTGCGAGAGCGGAGACGCCGACCATGAGGCCCGATATAGAAAACAGCATGGCGGGAGCGAACATTGCCCCGCCAAAGCGTTGGATTTTTTGCAGCATGTTCTGCCTTCCGAATATCGAGGCGCGTTGCGCGTGGGGAAACGTTTAAACAATGGATTCATTGTAGAGGACCAGACGATTGTCGTACCGGCAGTTTTGAGCGAAACCGATTTGGGCACGACAGAAACCGTCAACGGTTAAATCCTGTCGCTTTACCGATATTCGGTTTAAACAACTTTAAGAAATGCTATCGTGCCTAGCCGGAAATAAATTATGTAGAGGTGAAACAATGCCAAAAGCGATATACGAAGGAATCTACCGCGAGATCCGTTCGCGCATCATTAACGGGACCTATGCGTTTCAGGAGATGCTGCCAACCGAAGCCGAGCTGACCGCGGAATTTGGCTGCACGCGCAATACCGTCCGCCGCGCTTTGAGCATGCTGGCCGACGGGATGTTTGTGCAGCCCATACACGGCAAGGGCGTGCGCGTTATTTGGCTTAAGGGCGAAACCGACATGTTGGGCGCACTCGAAGAGGTTGAGTCGTTTGGCGAGTTTGCAAAGCGCAACAATGCCGTTGCATCGACGGTCGTTAAGTCCTTTGAACATTTGATTTGCACCGAGCAGCTCTCTTGTCGCCTGGGCTTTAGGGTGGGCGAGGAGCTTATTCGCGTAGTGCGTGTCCGAAGCCTCAACGGCAACGCGCGCCAAGTGGACCATGGCTATTTTTTGGCGTCGATCGCCAAGGGCCTGACCCCCGAGATCGCGGCAGATTCTATTTACGGCTATCTGGAGCACAAGCGCGGTGTCAAAGTGATGGCGAGCCGCCGTACGGTGAGTGTCGAGCTCGCCAACGATGAAGACTGCAGCTATCTTGACCTCGGCAAATACAACTGCGTTGCCGTCATGGAGAGTCAGTCGTACACCTCGGATGGCATCTTGTTCGAGGTCACGCATGCCCGCACGCATCCCGAGATCTTCCATTACCGCGTCAATTCCAAGCGATAGCCGGCTAGCTCGCAGCCTGACGAGACTCATGCCCTCAAAGCGAAAACGCCCGGTCAAACCGACGATGCATCGGCTTGACCGGGCGTTTTCTCTGCATTCGATAACAAATAATTGTTTATACAAAACTTGTCAAGTATCAAGTTGAAATTACCGTTCACCGAAGTTTTTCTACCGCTCTAGTAATACTTGTTCAAACAACTAGCCAAATAGCGTATCGTACAAATCAGCAAAAGGGGCAAAGTCCCCGAGCCAATCTCCGAAGGCGGCGGCAAAGGGTGCCGCCACGGTGTGAAAGGGTGGATTGTAATGAAGAACGAAATGAGCAGAAGGCAGTTCCTGGGCTTTGCTGGTTCCGCGGCTGCGGTTCTTGGTCTGGGTCTCGTGGGCTGCGGCGGTTCTGCTGGCTCCGGCTCCTCTGCTTCTGGTGACGCTGCCGAGGTCTACTTCCTCCAATTCAAGCCCGAGGTCGACAAGGAGTGGAAGGAGATCGCCAAGGCCTATAAGAAGGAGAAGGGCGTCGAGGTCAAGATCGTGACCGCCGCCTCCAACACCTACGAGGAGAAGCTCAAGTCCGAGATGTCCAAGAGCTCCGCTCCGACCCTGTTCCAGGTCAACGGCCCCACCGGTCTTAAGAACTGGAAGGATTACTGCGCCGACCTGTCCGATACCAAGCTCCGCGGTGAGCTCATTGACGACTCCCTGGCTCTGCAGTCCGACGGCAAGGATCTGGGTATCGACTGGGTCCAGGAGAGCTACGGCATTATCTACAACAAGCAGCTGCTCGAGAAGGCTGGCTACAAGGCCGAGGACATCAACTCCTTCGACAAGCTGAAGGCTTGTGCCGACGACATCCAGGCCCGCAAGGACGAGCTTGGTGTTGAGGGTGCCTTCACTTCCGCCGGCATGGATGACTCCTCCAGCTGGCGCTACACCACCCACCTTGCCAACCTCCCGCTCTACTACGAGTTCGAGAAGGAGCACAACCAGGAGGACGACGAGATCAAGGGCGAGTATCTCGACAACTTCAAGCAGATTTTCGACCTGTACATCACCGACTCCACCTGCGATCCTTCGCAGCTTGCCTCCAAGACCGGCGACGACGCCACCAACGAGTTCGCAACCGGCAAGGCCGTCTTCTATCAGAACGGTTCTTGGGCCTACGCTGACCTCACCAAGGCCGGCATGACCGACGATCAGATTGGCATGATGCCCATCTACATTGGTGTCGACGGCGAGGAGAACCAGGGCCTGTGCTCCGGCGGCGAGAACTACTGGTGCGTCAGCTCCCAGGCTTCCGAGGATGCCCAGAAGGCAACCGAGGACTTCATGTATTGGTGCGTTACTTCTGACACCGCCACCAGCATCATCGCTGACAAGATGGGTCTGACTGCCCCGTTCAAGAGCGCTAAGGAGACCACCAACGTCTTCTCGCAGCAGGCCGTTGCCATGGCCAAGGACGGCAAGAAGACCGTCGCTTGGGACTTCGTCTACATCCCCTCTGAGGAGTGGAAGAAGAACCTCAAGCAGGCTCTGATTGCCTATGCTGCCGACAACAGCAAGTGGGACGGCGTCAAAAACGCCTTCGTCGATGGCTGGAAGACCGAGAAGGCTGCTTCCGAGTAAGCAGTTGCTGCCCAAGCTATCTGATTAGCGACAGGGGGCGGGCAGACGTTGGTTTGCCCGCCCCCTGCATATTGAAAGGACCCTTCTATGGGCAAAGCACTCAAGCGCTGGTGGCCGCTCTTTATGCTGCCCACGTGTCTGGCGTTTATGATCGGGTTCGTGATCCCCTTTATCCAGGGTTTCTATCTCTCGTTCTGCCAGTTTATTACCATCAACAACACGCACTTTGTCGGTATCGAGAACTACGTGCGCGCACTGTCCGATCCGCAGTTTGCCACGTCGTTCTTCTTTACCGTGGCGTTTGCCTTCCTGTCGACGGTGCTCATCAACGTGATCGCCCTCGCCATCGCGCAGGCGCTCACCCGCAAAGCGCTCAAGGGCACCAACATCTTCCGTACGATCTTCTTTATGCCTAACCTGATCGGCGGCATCGTGCTGGGCTACATCTGGCAGATTCTGATCAACTGCCTGCTCTCCAACGTGGGCGCCCAGCTCATCGCTCTTAACTCTGCTGCTGGCTTCTGGGGCCTTATCATCCTGACCCTGTGGCAGCAGGTCGGCTACATGATGATCATCTACATCGCTGGTCTGCAGTCCATTCCGTCCGACTACATCGAGGCCGCCAAGGTCGACGGCGCTACGGCATGGCAGACGTTTTGGAAGGTTAAGATCCCTAACCTGATGCCGACCATCACCATCTGCCTGTTCCTGTCCATCACCAACGGCTTTAAGCTGTTCGACCAGAACCTCGCCCTTACCGGCGGCGCCCCCGCGCACTCCACCGAGATGCTCGCCCTGAACATCTACAACACGTTCTATTCGCGTGCCGGTATCGCATGGCAGGGCATTGGTCAGGCCAAGGCGGTTATCTTCTGCATCCTGGTCGTGGCCATCTCCATGATCCAGCTTAAGGCCACGAGGTCCAAGGAGGTGCAGCAGTAATGAAACGCGATAAGGTTATCAACCGCGCGCTCTCGATTTTCTTTACGATCCTGTCGCTCGCGTGGATCTACCCCGTGTTCATGATTGCGCTTAATTCTTTTAAGAAAGCGACCGCAATCAGCACCACCACGGCATTCGATCTGCTCACGCCCGAGACGTTCAACGGCCTCGCAAACTACATGCACGCCCTTAACGAGCAGGGCTTTGCCTCGGCATTTATGTACTCGCTCATCATCACGGTCACGTCGGTCGTGCTGATCTTGGTGTGCTGCTCCATGTGCGCTTGGTACGTGGTTCGTGTCAACAACAAGATCTCGAACTTCTTCTATTACCTGTTCGTGTTCTCGATGGTCGTGCCGTTCCAGATGCTCATGTTCACGCTGTCCAATTTGGCGGACCGCATCGGCTTTAACACGCCGTTCAACATCTGCTTTATCTATCTGGGCTTTGGCGCGGGCCTGGCGGTCTTTATGTTCGCCGGTTTTGTAAAGAACATCCCGCTCGAGATCGAGGAGGCGGCCATGATTGATGGCTGCAACCCGGTCCAGGTGTTCTTTAAGATCGTCCTTCCCATCATGAAGCCCACCTATCTTTCGGTCGGCATCCTCGAGACCATGTGGGTCTGGAACGACTATCTGCTGCCCTACCTTACGCTCGACTCCACCAAGTACAAGACCATTCCTATCTTGATCCAGTACTTCCGCGGCGGCTACGGCCACGTCGAGCTCGGTCCCATGATGGCCTGCATCATGATGGTCGTTATCCCCATCGTTATCATGTACATCCTCTGTCAGAAGTACATCATCGACGGCGTGGTGGCAGGTGCCGTCAAGGGCTAATGCCGTAACTGTTTTGCAAGTTTCTGCGGAGCCCCTCAGCGCGGCGCCGCATATCGAAAGGTAGAGACATGGCCGAGATCGTTCTCAAACATGTTCAGAAGGTGTATCCCAACAACGAGTCAAAAAAGAAAGGCTTCTTTGGCAAAAAGAAGAAGACCGAGGAGAAGAAGCACAACCTCAAGGTTACCGAGGACGGTGTGCTCGCTGTAGAGGACTTCAACCTCACCGTTCACGACCAGGAGTTCGTCGTCCTCGTTGGCCCCTCTGGCTGCGGTAAGTCCACGACGATGCGCATGGTCGCCGGCCTGGAGGACATTACCTCGGGCGATGTGCTCATCGACGGCAAGCGTGTCAACGACGTGGCGCCCAAGGACCGCGACATCGCCATGGTGTTCCAGAGCTACGCTCTGTACCCCAATATGACGGTGTACGAGAACATGGCATTTACGCTCGAGCTCAAGAAGGTTCCCAAGGACGAGATCGACCGCAAGGTTCGCTCTGCTGCCGAGATTCTGGGCATTACCGAGTACCTCGACCGTAAGCCCAAGGCGCTCTCCGGCGGCCAGCGCCAGCGTGTCGCTATCGGCCGCGCCATCGTGCGTGACCCCAAGGTCTTCCTGATGGACGAGCCGCTGTCCAACCTGGACGCCAAGCT